>MPMF02210895.1_pt1 | contig 15676 bp, 18 predicted proteins | sample 1617271 | NCBI WGS metagenome assembly MPMF02 (sample SAMN05944812, study PRJNA350692) | marine metagenome | biome: marine; feature: ODZ; material: water; isolation source: 120 m water sample prefiltered with 30 um filter, filtered on to 0.2 um... | place: Pacific Ocean | collected 2012-04-09... | reverse complement strand
CGTTGCGATTTATCGTCAAATCAGGAATTCCCTTGCCAGGTCGTTCACTTGTCAGGAAATCTCGGCCGCCGTCACGATGCGCACACCGGCCTCGGTCATGGCCTGGTGCGCCGCCGCCCTCGAGCCCTCGAGGTCGATGTAGCGGGTGGCGTCGTCGATGACGAAGGTCTCGAAGCCGGCCGCCACCGCATCCAGGGCCGAATAAAGGACGCAATAATCGCCGGCCAGGCCGCCGATGAAGAGGCGCTTGAAACCGCGTTCGCGCAGGTAGCCCTCGAGGCCTGTCCGGGTCGTACGGTCGTTCTCGGCGAAGGCCGAATAAGAATCGATTTCAGGGTGAAAGCCCTTGCGCACCACCAGCTCGAAATGATCTGTCTCGAGCTCAGCATGAAACTCAGCGCCCACCGTGCCCTGGACGCAGTGGTCGGGCCACAGCGTTTGCGGGCCATAAGGGAATTCCATGCTGCTGTAGGGCTCTGCTCCATGGACCGAGGCGAAGGAGCGATGGCCGGCCGGGTGCCAGTCCTGGGCCGCCACGGCGCTGGAGAAGCGTTCGGCCAGGTGGTTGAACACGGCCACCACGGCCGAACCCTCGGGCACCGCCAGGTTGCCCTGTTCGCAAAAAATCGTTCTGCACGTCGACGACCAGAAGAACGTCGCCCTGGGTCGGCTTGATGATCTCGCTCATGGCACCCGGTCCTTCCCCATCATATGTTGCGACCGGTGCCCTGCCAGTATGGATCGCGCAGCCGGCGTTTGAAGATCTTGCCCGAGTCCTCGCGAGGAAGGTCGCCCTGAAATTCGATGACCCGCGGGATCTTGAAGGCTGCCACGTGCTCGCCGAGGTGCTGGCGCACCGCCTCGGCGCTGAGTTCGGCGCCGGCCTCGGGCTCGATGTAGGCGCACAGCTCCTCGCCGAATTCCTCATGGGGAATGCCGAAGACGGCACAGTCATGGACACCCGCCAGCGAGCCCAGAGCCGCCTCGATCTCGGCCGGGTAGATGTTGACGCCGCCCGAGATCACCATGTCGTTCTTGCGATCGCAGAGGAACAGATAGCGGTCCTCGTCCAGGTAGCCCATGTCGCCCACGGTGACCAGGTCGTCCCAGCCGATCTCGCGGCGTTTGTCGTCCTTGCCGTGGTAGGTGAAGTCGGGGTAGGCGTGGATGTTGAGATAGATCTCGCCGACCTCTCCGACCGGCAACTCCTTGCCGTCGTCGCCGCGGATGCGCACCTGGCCGCCGCGCACCGGGGTGCCCACGGTGCCGGGCTTGGCCAGGGCCTGGTGGCTGTCGTTGAAGATGACGATGCCGGTTTCGGTGGCGCCGTAGTATTCGCCGATCACCGGCCCCCACCAGTCGATCATGCGCCGCTTGACCTCGGGCGGACAGGGCGCGGCGCCGTGGACCACGAATTCCAGCGAGGAGACGTCGTAGCGCGACCGAACCTCGGCCGGCAGCTTTAGGAGCCGCATGAACATGGTCGGCACCATGTGCATGTGGCTGAGGCGGTGGATATCGATCAGACGCAGCAGTTCCTCGGCGTCGAAGCGCGGCTGCAGCACCACCAGGCCCGGCTGCTGCACCGCCCTGAGGCCGTAGGAGTTGGGCGCCGAGTGGTACATGGGCCCGGTGATGGCCGCGCGGATTTCCTGGCCGGGAAGGAATCCGAAGCCATGGGCCACGGTCTCGGTGATGCGGGCGGCGTTTTCCGGGGTGGCGGGCCGGCGCCGCACGCCCTTGGGCCGGCCGGTGGTGCCCGAGGTATAGATGATGTTGGCTCGCAGGCGCTGGAGCGGCCCGCTCCAGGGTTCGTGGCCGCTGCTCCAAGCGTTCCAGTCGAGCGTGCCCGGCGGTAGCACGCAGGCCTCAGCCGCCAAGCCGTATGCGGCTGTGACCTCGGGCGGTGTCGGCACCAGTAGCGCCGTCACCCCTGCCGGCAGGTCGCCGGCGAGGACGGGATAGAGGTCGGCGTGCATCACGATGACCCGGGCGCCGCAGTCCTCGAGCATGTAGAGCGCCTCCTCGGTCACCGAATGCCAGTTGATGGGCACGGCATAGGCGCCCAGGAGCGCGGCCGCGGCGGCGACCTCGAAAAGGGCGAAATCGTTGCGCAACATCATGGCGATGGTGTCGTTCTCGCCGATACCCAGATCACTGAACGCCGTTGCCGCGCTGGCCGCACGCTGGGCCAGTTCGTCCTGGGTCAATTGGCGTTCGCCGCTGATGATCAATCCCGCCATGGCCGAATTCTGCCGTGCTTTGGCGCATTTTCCCAGCGCTGCTTGACCCGGACGCCCCGGCGCAATAGGTCTCGGGGTCGCAACCTGGTAGACCGAGAGAATATCATGGCCGACAAGAGCTTTCTCGAGTGGCCCTTTTTCGCCCACCACCACCGCGATCTGGCCCAGCGCATCGAGGCCTTTGCGGCCAGCGAGCTGGCGCCGCTGCTGGAGCTCGCCGACGACAGCGAGGCCACCCTCGATGCCACCTGCCGCGAGCTGGTGGCAACGCTCGGCCGGGCCGGCTTCCTGGCGCCCTGCGTGGTGGCCGACGAGGGCGGGCGTTTCGACGTGCGCAGCCTGTGTCTCAGCCGCGAGATTTTGGCTCGTCTGGGCGGCCTCGCGGATTTCTCCTTTGCCATGCAGGGCCTCGGTTCAGCACCGATCTCGTTATTCGGCACGGCGGAGCAGAAGGCGCACTACCTGCCGCCGGTGGCAGGCGGCGAACACGTCGCCGCCTTCGCGCTCTCGGAGCAGAACGCGGGCTCCGACGTGGCTGCCATGGCCACCACGGCTGAGGCCGACGGCGCCGACTACGTGCTCAATGGCTCGAAGACCTGGATTTCCAACGGCGGCATCGCCGACACCTACGTGGTCTTCGCGCGTTCGGGCGAGGCCGGCGGCGCACGCGGGCTTTCGGCCTTCATCGTCGAGGCCGGAACGCCGGGCTTCGAGATCGCCGGGCGCATCCCGCTGATGGCGCCCCATCCCATCGCCACCTTGGCCTTCACGGACTGCCGGGTGCCGGCCGCCAACCGCCTGGGGGGGCCGGGCGAGGGCTTCAAGATCGCCATGGCGACGCTCGACGTCTTCCGCACCACGGTGGGCGCAGCGGCGCTGGGCTTTGCCCGGCGTGCCTTCGACGAGGCCCTGGGGCGCACGCGTGAACGCGAGATGTTCGGCCAGCAGCTGGTCGATTTCCAGCTCACCCAGGCCGCCATCGGCGACATGGCGGTGGGCATAGATACCTCGGCGCTGGCCGTCTATCGCGCCGCCTGGACCCGGGACACGACGGGGCGGCGCATCAGCCGCGAGGCCTCGGTGGCCAAGTTCCACGCCACCGAGACGGCGCAACACGTGATCGACACGGCGCTGCAACTCCACGGCGGCCTGGGCGTGGTCAAGGGCCAGGCCGTCGAGGCGCTCTATCGCGACATCCGGGCGCTGCGCATCTACGAAGGTGCCTCGGAGGTGCAGAAACTGATCATCGCCGGGGCGATTTTGAAGGGCGACGGGCAGTAGGGACAAAGAGAAGCTGCCCGGCTCCCATTTTGACGTTCGGCGTCTTTAACATTTGTAGGCTGCACGGAGCGCATCTGAAATACCCGTGTATACGTCTGATTGCCACGCCTTTTGGTTCTCGTCCGCCCAGTTCAGAAACAATTGCGCAAGCTGACTTGTGGTAATTTCTTCATGATTACAGGCGCCAAGAAACAACCTGCTGCCTTTCAACAAATTGTCAACATCCAAAGCTATCTTTGGTTCGAGATTGGCCGCAAAAACCTTCTCCATCACGGCAGCGTTTACACTATTGAGAAAATCAGCATTGAACCTCATTATTTCGTACATCCCCCTAAGCAACCCAAGGCACTCGCCCATCGCGAACATCAACTTCGGAGTGGTCGCCTGAGAGGGAGTTTTCACCAAGCGACAACCTTCAAGGGCTTGTTGCACGGTTGCGGCCTGGCTGTCGGCTACAGCCGGCACCAACAGAAGAAAGACCGACAGAAAGGCTACCCTCATCGACCTACCCTTTCCATATTTCCGCAAATCCTGTCACACCCTATCCCCGACGAAAGTTGGGCGCGCGATGGTACGCGATCTTTGGCAGCCGGGCGAATCCGTGAGGCTGCGTGACATCCGCTCGGAGAATGGCAGAGCCCGTGGCTGCCTCTTGCTTCTCTCAATGGCTTGACCCCGAACGCAACCTGCTGTCTCATCACTGGATTGGGGAACGCTCCCCCATCTTCACCTTCGCTCCGGCCCTCCTGAACTTTGGATAGCCGCTCCCTGCACGGTTTCGCGATTATCAGCCAGCTCGACAAACGCTATCTCACCGTGTTGGGCGCCTGCCTCACCCAGTTCACGGTCGTGGGACTGCTTTTCTCCTACGCTTTGTTCTTCAAAGCCTTCGAAGTGGAATACGGCTGGTCGCGTACGCTGCTGTCGAGCGGCACTTCCTTCGCCTTTATCGTGATGGGCGTTTTGGGCTTCTTCGCTGGCCAGCTGAACGATCGCTACGGCCCCCGAACGGTTCTTGCCGTGGCCGGGACTTTGTGCGGCATGGGGTATGTGCTTTTGTCCCAAGTGACCGAGCCTTGGCAGCTATTTGCTATTTTCGGCCTGTTTATCGGCGTCGGCTTGGCCACCCATGATGTGGTAACGCTCTCGACGATCGCGCGACAGTTTCGCCAACGCCGCGGCATCGTGACCGGTGTGGTGAAGGTGGGGACCGCGGCTGGCCAGATTGCCGTTCCGCCCGGCGCTGCGATTCTCATTGCGATTTATGATTGGCGGCTGGCCTTGACGATTCTGGGAATCGCCGGCGTCGTATTGTTGGTATTTGCCGCCCTGATGATGCAGAACCCATTGGCCAGCGGCGAGTCGGACGACCGCACCGACGCAGACGGTTCGGGAATTCAGGAGGCGCGCCGCAGCCGCACTTTCTGGATGTTCTGTGCCATACAATTTTCCTTCTTTACGACCCTGACGACCATCCCGCTGCACATTGTGGTGCACGGCATGGATCTCGGCATGACCCCCGCCTTAGCCGCCATGCTGCTCTCGGTAATGGGCGCGGCCAGCGTGGCGGGGCGCTTGTCGGTGGGGGCGCTTGTCGATCGACTTGGCGGCAGGCGTGCGCTTCTGCTTTGTCTTGTGCCGCTCATTGCCAGCCTGCTCGCGTTCCTTTCCACCTCGACGCCATGGCTCTTGTTTGTCGCTGTCGGTGTCTATGGCATTGCCCATGGTGGCCTCTTCACCGTCATGTCGCCCACCGTCGCCGAGTATTTCGGATTGAAGGCGCATGGCGCGATCTTCGGGATCGTGGTGTTTTTCGGCACCATCGGAGGCGCCTCCGGACCGATCCTGGCGGGACGTATTTTCGATCTGACGGATAGCTATACCCTGGCCTTTGCCAGCCTCGCGGCACTGGCAACATTGGGGCTCGTGCTTGCTCTGAGGCTACCCTTATCAAGTCCGGGCCTACATCGCTAAGGATGCCAGGTTTGATAGGAATCACTCGGCCAGCGCCGCCCGCAAACGTTCGGCCTCGGCCGCCAGTTCCTCCTGGGGCGGATGCTTGGCCGGCCAGGTGAGCTCGACGCCATCGTTATCATGGCGGGGCAGAACGTGCAGGTGAAAATGCCCGACGGTCTGGAAGCCGGCCGGGCGGTTGGCCTGGAGGATGGTCTGACCGGCCGGGGCGTAGGTCCGCTCGAGGACCCGGGCGATGCGGTTGGCGATGCGGAAGGCTTGGGCCGCGGTGTCCTCGTCGAGGTCCATCATGGTTTCGGCGTGGTGGCGCGCCAGCACCAGGGTGTGACCCGGGTTGACGTGGCCCAGATCCATGATGGCCATCACCCGGTCGTCCTGGTAGACCACATGGGCCGGTAGCTCGCCGGCGGCGATGCGGCAGAAGACACAATCGGGGTTGTCGTTCACGGAGTCTTCCGTGCCAGTGCCAGGCCCAGCGCCGCGGCGATGAGGAAGGTGCCGCTGAGACGCCGGCGCAGGCGGGCCTTTCGGGCATCGGCGAGAGCGCCGCTGAAGCGCCCGGCCAAGAGACCGTAGGCGCCGTCGATCAGCGTGGCGATGACCAGGAACGTCACCGACAGCACCATGAGCTGCGACCCGGGCGCCAGGCCGGGGTCGATAAACTGGGGCAGGAAGGCAACATAAAAAAGCAGCGTCTTGGGATTGGTGGCGGAAACCACGAAACCCTGCCAGAAAATCCGCTGTCGGCCCGGCGGCGGTGCGGCGGGGTCCGGCGGACGCCGCCACTGCTGCAGCCCGAGATAGAGCAGGTACGCCACGCCGGCCCAGCGCAACCAGGCGAAGCCCTCGGCCAGCAGGGAGATCAGCGAGCTCATGCCCAGCGCCGCCACGGCCAGCAGCAGCGCCGTGGCGGCGCTGGTGCCGGCCACGGTCAAGAGCCCGGCCCGGGCTCCGGCGGCCAGGCTGTTGGCCACGATCAGCGTCACATTAGGCCCCGGCAACACGATCAGAACGATGGTCGCCAGCACGAAGGCAAGATAAAGTTCATTATCGACCATTACTATCGAACTCCAGAGGTTCGCGGGCGCGGCACAATTTAGCCACATCCGCGGCCAGGGGCCAAGGCAGAGGAAGGTGGCTCGGGCATGGCACTGATCAATTATCTGACCAGGATCCAATTCGACTTCGGCGCGCTGGGCATGCTGGCCGAGGAACTCAAGGAACTCGGCGTCACGCGGCCGCTGGTGGTCACCGACGAAGGCGTGGTAGCGGCCGGCGTGCTCGACAAGGTGCGCGAGCGGCTGCCCACGGCGATCTGGTCGGCGGTCTTCGACCAGACTCCGGCCAACCCTACCGAGGCCGCCGTCAAGCAGGCGCTGGAGGTCTACCAGAACCAGGAATGCGACGGCATCGTGGCGGTCGGCGGCGGCTCGCCCATCGACCTGGCCAAGGGCGTGGCGTTGCTCGCCACCCACCCCGAGCCCTTGGGCCAATATGCCTTCATCCTCGGCGGCGCGCCCAAAATCACCGTGCCCAGCGCGCCGCTGGCCGCCGTGCCGACCACCGCCGGCACCGGCAGCGAGGTCGGCCGGGCGGCGCTCTTGACGCTGGACGACGGCCGCAAGCTCGCCTTCATCGGCTCCCACGTCATTCCAAATGTGGCGATCTGCGACCCCGAACTGACCATGGGCCTGCCGCCCTACCTGACCGCCGCCACCGGCATGGACGCGCTGACGCATTGCATCGAGGTCTATCTTTCGCCCCGGGTCAATCCGCCGGCCGACGCCATCGCGCTAGACGGTGCCGGCCGCGCCATGGCCCACATCGAGCGCGCCACCAATGAGGGCGACGACCGCGATGCGCGCTGGCAGATGATGATGGCCTCGCTGCAGGGCGGCATGGGGTTCCAGAAGGGCCTGGGCGCGGTGCATGCCATGTCGCACCCGCTGGGCGGGCTGGCCCAGCCGGTGCTGCACCACGGCACTCTCAACGCCCTCATCCTGCCGGCCGTCTTGCGTTTCAACGCCGATTATTGCGACGACAAGTACCAGCGCCTGGCCGCCGTCATGGGGCTTTCGTCCGAGGCCGATCTGGCCGCCACCATCGAGGACCTCAACAGCCGCCTCGGCCTGCCCGCGAGCTTGCGCGAAGTGGGCGTCGGCGACGACGTCATCCCGCGCATGATCGAAGGTGCCGTGGCCGACCACAGCGGCGCCAGCAACCCCCGCCCGGCCTCGGCCGAGGACTACCAGGCCCTGTTCGCCGCCGCCATGGGATAAGGGGGAATCAGTGAAGCGCTCGGTCACGGGCACCATCGTCAAATTGCTGATCGCCAGCCTGCTGGTGGGATTGGCGTTGTCGATCGTCGATGTCTCGCCCGAGGAGATTCTGCGCGGTTTGGGTGGCTGGGTGCAGCGCATCTTTTCCGTCTTCGTGCGCACGGTGCAGTGGGCCGTGCCCTACGCGCTGTTGGGTGCCGTCATCGTGGTGCCGCTGTGGGCCGTCAACAAGCTCTGGCGCCTGCTGCGCGGCCGCACGGCAAAATCATGAGGTAGGGGACGGTCCATCATGCGCCGCTTTCTCGTCCTGGCCATCGTCGTCGTCGCCGGCGCCACCGCGGCCTACCACTATTGGCGCACGCAAACGGGCGAGGAAGCACCGCAATACCGCCTGGCCCGGGTGGAAAAGGGCGCCATCGAAATGACGGTGTCGGCCACCGGTCAGGTCAACCCGGTGACCACGGTGCAGGTGGGCTCGCAGGTCTCGGGCCAGATCGCCGAGCTTTTGGCCGACTTCAACACCGAGGTGACGGCCGGCCAGGTCATCGCCCGCATCGATCCCCAGAGCTTCGAGGCGCGCCTGGCGGCGGCCCGCGCCGACCTGGCCTTTGCCGGCGCCAACCTGGCCGTGCAGCAGGCGGCGCTGGCCGAACACCGGGCCGATATCGCCGGCGCCCAGGCGGCGTTGAAGGACGCCGCCGCCGAGCACGCCCGCCAAGGCATCCTCTTGGGCCGGCGCGTGGTATCGCAAAGCGCTGTCGACCGGGCCCTGGCGACCCGCGACCAGGCCCGGGCCCGCAAGTTGAGCGCCGAGGCCAAGCTGGCCAAGCAACAGGCCCAGATCGGCTCGGCCCGGGCCCAGGTGCAGTCGCGCCGGGCGGCGCTCAACGAACGCCGGCTCGACCTCGAACGCACCGTCATCCGCTCGCCGGTGGCCGGCGTGGTGATCGGCCGCAACGTCGAGCTGGGCCAGACCGTGGCCGCCAGCCTGCAAGCGCCGGTGCTGTTTACCATCGCCGAGGACCTAAAGCGCATGCAGGTCGAGGTCAGCGTCGACGAAGCCGACATCGGCCGCCTGCGGGAGCGCCAGCGTGTGCGCTTCACGGTCGACGCCTATGCCCGGCGCAACTTCTCTGGCCAGGTGCGGCAGATCCGCAAGGCACCCAACGTGGTTTCCAACGTCGTCACCTACACCGTCATCGTCGGCGCCGAAAATCCCGACCTGGCGCTGCTGCCCGGCATGACGGCCAACGTCGAGGTCATCGTCGGTGCGCGCAAGGACGTGCTCAAGGTGCCCAGCGCCGCCTTGCGATTCCGGCCCAAAGCTGGCGCGGCGGCGAGCCAGGCTTCAAGTGGCGGTGGCGGCGGCGGCCGCGAAGCGGCACGGGCGCGGGGCCGGGCGCTGTTTCAGCGACTGAACAAAACCCTTGGCCTCAACGAGGAGCAGCAGTCTGTTATCGGCGCCATCTTCCGCGAGACCGGCCAGGCCATCGGCGCCCTGCGCCAGGCCGGCGGCCAGCCCGAAACGATGCGCCAGGCGGTGCGCGGCCTCAGGGCCCAGGCCTCGCGCCGCATCGCGGCGCTGCTCGACGACGAACAAAAGCGCCGCTACGCCGAGATGCTGGCCGAGGCTGCCGTGACCACCAGCCGCGGCCAAGTCTGGCGGCTTGGCCCCAACGGCCAGCCGCTAGCCATCCCGGTCGTCAGCGGCATCTCCGACAGCAGCATGACCGAAATCGTTCGGGGCGAACTAAAAGCCGGCCAGCCGGTCATCGTCGGCCGCGCCTTCGGCAGCGGGCGCTAGCGCGTGCCCGCCTTCATCGAAACCGAAGGCCTGGGCAGGGACTACCGCGTCGGCCCCAGCCAGGTGCGGGCGCTCCGCGACTTCACGGTGAGCATCGACCAGGGGGAATTCCTGGCCATCATGGGCCCCTCGGGCTCGGGCAAGTCGACCTGTATGCATCTGCTGGGCTGCCTCGATACACCCACGGCGGGGCGCTACCTGCTGGCCGGCCAGGACGTCTCGCGGCTGGACCGCGACAGCCTGGCCAAGACGCGCAACCGCCAGATCGGCTTCGTCTTCCAGTCCTTCAATCTGCTGCCCCGGGCGACGGCCCTGCAAAACGTCGAGCTGCCGTTGCTCTATGGCGCCACACCGCGCCAGCAGCGCCGGACCCGGGCCGCCGAGGCGCTCGAGGCGGTGGGCCTGGCGGATCGCGCCGAGCATTTGCCGAGCCAGCTTTCGGGCGGCCAGATGCAGCGCGTGGCCATCGCCCGGGCCATCGTCAACCGGCCGCTTTTGCTGCTCGCCGACGAGCCCACGGGCGCCCTGGACAGCCGTACCGGGATCGAGATCCTGACGCTATTCCAGCGCCTCAACGGCGACGGCATCAACGTCATCGTGGTTACCCACGAGGCCGATGTGGCGGGCTTTGCCCGGCGTGTGCTGCGCTTTCACGATGGCCGCCTGGAGGCCGACGAGGCGACGCCCACAGGGCGCCACGAGGGCGCCACGAGAGCGCCATGAGAGCCTCATGAAGAGCGTCGATGCGCTGCTGACGGCGCTCGATTCGTTGCGCACCAACATCCTGCGCACGGCGCTGACGACGCTCGGCATCATCATCGGCGTGGCGGCGGTGATCGCCATGGTGGCGGTCGGCGCCGGGGCCGAGCGGCGCGTCCAGGCCCTGATCCAGAGCCTGGGTTCGAACGTTCTCATCGTGCTCAACGGCACCTCCGTCTCGGGTGGCGCCCGCGGCGGCTCGGGCAGCGTGGTCTCGCTGACCACGGCCGACGCCCGGGCCTTGGAGTTGGAAATCCCGGCGGTACGCATCGCCGCCCCCATGGTGCGCGGCACGGGCCAGATCATCTTCGGCAACGCCAACTGGTTCACCACCATCTACGGCGCGCCGCAAAGCTACCTCGAGGCCCGCGACTGGGTTGTCGCCCGTGGCCGCGGCTTCACGGCGGCCGACGAGCGCGGCGCCCGCAAGGTGGCGCTGGTGGGCCAGTCGGTGGTGAACGAGCTGTTTGCCGGCTCAGATCCCATCGGCGCCGGCATCCGCATCAAGCGCGTGCCCTTCACGGTGGTCGGCGTCACCGCCGTCAAGGGCCAGACGCCCTTTGGCCGCGACCAGGACGACGTCGTCTTCATTCCCCTGGCGACGGCCAAGAAGCGGGTGCTGGGGGGGCGCAAGGTGCGGGCCGACTTCGTCGGCGCCATCACCGTCAAGGCGCGCACGGCCGAGCTTGTCGCCGAGGCCGAGGCCCGTGTCAGCGAGACGCTCAGGCGGCGCCACCGCATCCGGCCCGGCCAGCCCGACGACTTCGTGGTGCGCAACATCGCCCAGATCCTCGAGGCCCGGGCCGAATCGCAGCGCACCATGGCCTTTCTGCTGGCCGCCGTGGCCGGGGTCTCGCTGATCGTCGGGGGCATCGGAATCATGAACATCATGCTGGTCTCGGTGACCGAACGGACGCGCGAGATCGGCCTGCGCATGGCGCTCGGCGCGCGGGGCCACGACATCATGGTGCAGTTCGTCATCGAGGCCGTGGCGCTCTCCTTGATCGGCGGCCTGATCGGCAGCCTGCTAGGTGTCGGCGGCTCGCTATTGGTGGCCCGGCTGGCCGATTGGCCGATGATCGTCTCGCCCGGCGCTATCGTGCTGGCCATGGGATTTTCCGCCTTCGTCGGCATCTTTTTCGGCTACTACCCGGCGCGCAAGGCCTCACGCCTCGACCCCATCGAGGCGCTGCGCCATGAATGAGCCGCGCCCGGCCCTCGACACGGTCAAACTGAAAGCGCTCTACCAGCGCGCCGCCTGGCGCTACGATCGGCAGCACCGCCTGCTCACGCTGGCCAGCGATCAGCGCGGCCGTGAGCTGGTGGTGCGCCACACGGTGCGGCCGGGCGACCGGGTGCTGGATGCCGGCTGCGGCACAGGCGCTACGGCCCGTCTGGCAGCCCAAGCGGCCGGCCCCACGGGCTTCGTCGCCGGCCTCGACCTCACGCCCGACATGCTGGAGCTGGCGCGGCGAAAGACCGTCGCCGGCGGCGCCACGCCGGTCTTGGCGATCGGCGATATGACGGCTTTGCCTTTCGTCGGCGAAAGCTTTGATTGCGTGCTTTCGAGCTATAGCGTTTGCCCGCTCTCCGACCCCGAAAGGGGTGCGCTGGAGCTCTATCGCGTGGTGCGCCCGGGCGGCCGCCTCGGCATCGCCCATTCGGCCGAGCCGCAAAATCCCTTGCTGCGAAGACTGGCGGGCAGCCTGGAGAGATTGCTGTGGCGGCTGCCCCAACTCTCTCTCGGCTGCCGCCCGGTCGACGTGCTGCCGGCGCTGCACCGGGCCGGTGCCCGGACCGACCTCGACCGCTTGATCGGCCTGCCGCTGTGGCCGTTTAGTGTCATCGTAGCGGTCAAACCGGAAGCTTCTGCCGGGTGATCCCCGGGAAACACAAACCGGGCTAACGATAACATAAGTTAACATACTGAAAACAAACGATAAAACCACAAAAGTGGGGTCAGACACCAGTTTCTGGGTGGCATGGTGTTTGCTTGCCTTTTTGGGCAGGCAAGCGAGCCTGGAGGAAGATCATGGTGACCAATCTGGAATATCAGTCGCAAATGGCCCGCACCCTCGTCGCTTCGCTGGGCCTCGAGGAGGCCGGCGCCATGGCCCATGAATACCAGTGGGAAGGCGTGGCGCGCTACATCGACTGGCGCCGCCAGCACCAGCCCGAAGAGGGCGCGGCCAACGCCAACAACGGCTCGAACTAGTCCTCGCCGACGGCGGCGGACCCGGTTGCCAGCTCCCTGGCACTCTGCTTAGTGCTGGCAAGATCTCCCGGAAAATGGAATGCTGAAAGCAATCCGGCTCAAGAGCCGGATATCCATCGTTGCCAACCCGCGGGAGGCAGCTATGGCAAGAATCCGAATCCGGCGAACGCATGAATTCGAGGGCGGCGAGGTCAAAGTCGCCGACGGCGTTCTTTATGTTGACGGCGACAGGGTCATGGACTTTCCGGACCCTGAATTGCGCCTGGAGACCGAAGGTCAGGTTACAATTTCGTCGGACATCCCGGTCACCACAACTACGCCCCCGGGCAGCGGCGACTCGGGAAGCTTTTCCAGTGCCGCCGCCTCTTCGACGGTCTCAGGCAAGGGCGGCTCGGTCCACGTCGCGACCGGCGATCCCGAACTGGCCGAAAAGGTCGCCAAGGACGTTCAGGACAAGGTCGGCGACATCGGCGAAAAGGTGGCTGAGAGGGTCAAGGAGTCCATGGAGCGGGCATTCCCGCTCGGGTTCCCGTTCCACGACCGGGAGTAGAGATGTCGTTTTTTTTGGGACCGTCATGGGGGCTGGCAGATCACCTTCCCCGCAGCCCCACTGCGCCCTTGAATCCATTTGGAAAGCCAATTAGCATCATTAACCAGCGACGCCTGAATCGCTTTTTTTGCCAAAGATCGAGGCATCGCTCCGCAAATAGGATGGTTGTCTAATGTGATGATTTTCACGCCGATTCAGGCGTGGTGAAAACAGACTACAAAAGCCTAGGTGGAGGGAAGTGCTCTGCTGAAATTTTCTAGGCTATCGACTTTCCTGGTTGCCATATCCCTGACCATATTGGCGGGACATATCCAGGCGCGAGCAGACGGAAAAGGTTTTTATCTCAGCGCTGCCCTGGGCGCCTACCTGGTCAGCGACGACGACACCGGGAGGAGCGACGTAATCGACACCTCGTTCGTTCCCGGTTACGGCCTAATCGCCGCCCTCGGTTACGAACTTCCGCGGGCTCCGGTCCGCTTCGAGGGGGAAATCGCCTACCGAAAAAGCGACCTGGACGACATCAATTCCATTATCGGTACGATTTCCGCATCTGGCAGCATGGCCGCCTTGTCCCTCATGGCCAATGCCTATGTCTTCCGCCCCTCAACCATCCTCGAGCCCTATGTAGGCGCCGGCATCGGCTATGCCCGCGTCACCACCGACGACATTCAGGTCGCCGGCATAGGCGTCGTTGGCGGCAAAGATTGGAGCCCTGCCTACCAGGGAATCATAGGTGTGGAGTTCGACGCCCTGCCTTTGGCAATCGATCTAGGATTGGAGTACCGGTATTTTTCGGCGGGAGAGATTTTTTTGAGTCTCAACCCCGGCGGTTCCTTTGATCTGGACTATGACAGCCACAATATTCTTGCCCGGATTCGTTACAGCTTTTGAAATGAATATCCTGTCCGACGTAACGAATTATCGGCAATTGACGACCCCTGTTTTTCGGGAAATCAGGCGCCATTTGTCACTCGGGAGCATGCCAATGATGGCCGCGATGCTGGCGTTTAGCCCGCCGACCTGGGCGGACGATCCCGCTTTCGTCGTCCTCTCACTCGGTGACACCGACGTCAAGCAAGGCGGCCGCGGCGTCGAGGCGCGGGTGGAATATCGCTCCGACACCAAGCTCGGGCCGGTGAAGCCCTTTGCCGGACTCATGGCGACCAACGAACGGGCGGTATTTGTCTACGGCGGCGTTCTTCTCGATGTGTTTTTCGCACGGCGCTGGGTGGTGACGCCAAGCTTCGCCCCTGGCGCCTACGGTCGCGGTGGCGGCAAGGAACTGGGCCACTGGATCGAGTTCCGCACGCAGATCGACATCGCCTACCGTTTCGACGACCGCGCCCGGCTCGGGCTTAGCGTCGGCCACATATCGAACGGCGGCGTGCTGTCGTCGCACAACCCGGGAACGGAATCTCTCATGCTGACCTTCGCCCTGCCGTTCGGCGTTCCCAATAATTGAGGGCTAGCGTTCCACCCAGAGCCTGACCAGCAGCTCGAACATGTCCGGGTCGAAAGTCTGCAACTCATCACGCTTGATGGGATAGAAGTCGTTGCGGCCGAAATAGGCTTCGCTCAATTCGGCGAAGTATTCCTACTCGCTGGCCATGGCGTAGGCCGGCAGGCGTCTGCCGTAGACGGTGGGAACGTTCTCGTAGCGGCCGCTCTTTTTGGCTTCGAGGTAGTGTCGGCTAATGCCGGCATGGTCGAGCCCCAGCACCTGGTCGTGATAGGCGAAGAGCTGGGCCTCACGGATTACCACACTACCCTCGGTGGGATAACTCCGGCCGTCGTCGGCGCCGCCGCGGCGCAAGGAGCGGTAGAAGGCGGCAGCATTGGTGATCTTGCTCTTGACACTCAATTCCAGCCAGATCGGCACCTGCCGCAGGCGCCCCAGGGTGTTCACCGGCAGAGCCTGGACGACGCGGCCGAGCTGGGCCTGCAAGACGTTCATGGCATCGAGCGTCAGGCGGCTATGGAAACTCAGCAATTGCTTGTTGACGTGAACCGTCCAGTCTTCCACCACATGAATCCGGTAGTCGTCGGGATCGGGCACTTCGTCCGGCGGCGGAAAGCTCCAGCCGCTGGCCCCGGTGGTCGCGGCCAGAACGACCAAGGCAGTAAGATTGCGGATCCACATGGCAACCCATGATGCCCGCCCGGGCGTAAACAAAGCATGACGCTGGCGCTAACTTTGGTGCTGCTGGCGCTGGGCCTGGCGCTGGCCGGCTTTGCCAACTTCATGAGCCGGCGCCCGCCCGAGCCCGGCCGGGTGCGCCTAGTGCCCTACACCGGGCTGCAGTTCCTCGGCCTGCTGGTGGTGGTGCTGATGCTGGCGCATCTGGTGACGCTGCTCACCGGCACGCCCTTGGAAGGCCGTAACGCGCGCTAGACTTGTTGTCGCTCACGGCGGCGGACCTTCGGTCCGCTGCCTGCGCGGGCGCGGTGTGCCAGGCATGGCGCACGGTGCGAAAGCACCATTTGCCGGGCTGTGGTGGCCCGGCGACGACTTGGGGGTGGAAGTCCCCTACGGACCCTGGTGACGGGAACCGTTAGCTGTACGCAAGGGCG
>MPMF02315258.1_pt1 | contig 15710 bp, 10 predicted proteins | sample 1617271 | NCBI WGS metagenome assembly MPMF02 (sample SAMN05944812, study PRJNA350692) | marine metagenome | biome: marine; feature: ODZ; material: water; isolation source: 120 m water sample prefiltered with 30 um filter, filtered on to 0.2 um... | place: Pacific Ocean | collected 2012-04-09... | reverse complement strand
TTTCTTGGCTGTATTATAAAAATCAACCGCGCCATACATGTTGCCACGGGAGTTGTTCGGCGCCGACTCGATACTGAGACGTTGGCAAATCCTATCTTGAGTATGTTCCTGATGGGGCCAACGATTCTAGTCGCGCGGGTCGTAGGGGCTATCACTGCAAGCATGGTTCTCTTTCAGTGGGGACCTGTGTGGCTTATCTCAGATACCACTGGCAGGGTCATCCTTAACGAACTGATTCCGGTCATCATGGTGATCTTTGTGGTGGCGCCGTTGTTACTGCCACTTGTGACCGACTTCGGCCTAATGGAGTTTTTCGGCACCCTTTGTAGCAGGATATTTCGGCCGCTCTTTACCATGCCGGGGCGGTCATCGATCGACGCAATTGCTTCGTGGATGGGCTCGGCGCCTGTCGGCGTCCTGATCACTGCGCAGCAATATGAGCTGGGGTTCTACACCGAGCGAGAAGCTGCCACAATCGCGACGACATTCTCGGTTGTGTCAGTGGCGTTTGCGTTTGTCATCGTCGACTTCGTTGGGCTCAGTGAATTCTTCGTTCCGTATTATGGTGCCATCGTGCTGGCTGGCACGGTCGCGGCGATCGTTATGCCGCGTATCCCTCCACTGTCACGAAAACGCGACGTCTATTACGCACAAGCAGGCAAACAGATTACGGAAGCTCTGCCCCCGGGGCGTAATCTCTGGTCGTGGGGATTCGAGTTGGCGGCGTGGCGGGCGCGACGAGCCCCCACGGTGTTGGCATTATTGCGGCGAGCAACGTTCAACATTTATGACATCTGGTTCGCGTTGTTGCCGCTAATCATGAGTATCGGTGTGACGGCCCTCGTGCTGAGCGAGTACACCTCGATTTTCAACTGGCTTGCGGTACCACTGGTGCCGTTTCTCACGATTCTTGGTATTCCTGAAGCGTCTGCCGCAGCACCCGCATTTCTGGTGGGATTTGCTGACCAATTCCTGCCGGTGGTTCTTGGACAGGAGGTCGAAAGCGAGCACACTCGTTTCGTCATCGCCGGGGCGGCGGTGACGCAACTCGTCTATATGTCGGAGTTAGGGGCGTTGATCCTGAAGTCGAAGATTCCGGTAAACGTGGGCGAGTTGTTTACGATTTTTCTATTGCGAACAGTCATTACCGTACCGGTGATTGCCGGCATCGCAGCTCTGATTTTCTGATGCCGGCGGAACAGTAAGCCCGTAGGTCGTACCGGAACAACCTGACAGTGGCTACGGAACAACTGGGACCCGCAGCTCTTCCTTAAGCCGTCCCAGTTCATTAAGCAGCGCAGTCTGGGTCTCTGCGTAGGAAGGGACATCATAGACGCTCCGCAGTTCGTTCGGGTCGGTTACAAGGTCAAACAGCTCCCATTCGCTGGTTTCATAGTAGTGAATGAGCTTATGCCGCTCGGTTCGAACGCCCTCGTGCGGCGCGACATTGTGGATGCCTTTCTCGTAGTAGTGGTAGTAGAAGCTCGTCCGCCAGTCTTCTGGTATCTCGCCCTGCAGGAGCGGCAATAAACTCCGCCCCTGCATGTCGGAAGGGATCTCGATACCAGCAGCGTGAAGGAGGGTTTCTGGTAAATCAAGATTCGACACCATGTTGGTGTTGACAGTGCCAGCTTCGATAATTCCGGGCCAGCGCATGATGAGCGGCGTCTTCAGTGATTCCTCATACATCCACCGTTTATCAAACCAGCCATGCTCACCGAGATAGAACCCTTGGTCCGAGGCATAGACAACGATTGTATTTTCGGCCAAACCGGTTTCGTCGAGGTAGCGGAGGAGTCGACCCACATTGTCATCAACTGAGGCGATTGTTCGTAGGTAGTCCTTGATGTACCGCTGGTACTTCCAACGCACCAAATCGCGCCCCTCTAGGCCGGCCTCAAGAAATTCGGCATTCTTTGGCTCGTAGACTGCGTCCCAAATCCGTCGTTGTTGCTGGTCAAGGCGGCCGTACCCTGCAAGCCACAGCCGTAGGTCCGGGTCATCCTCAGGCGTGTCACGTGGTGGCTTCAATTTCAAGTCATGCCCATCGATCGTATGGCGCCCGATCTCCATTTCTTGTAACCGCGCCGGGCTCGCTCGGTTCGCGTAATCATCGAACAATGTGTCAGGTTCGGGAATCGTTATCCCGTCGTAAAGCGTGAGGTGCTCTGGTCCTGGCATCCAGCCCCGGTGTGGGGCTTTGTGCTGCGACATCATCATGAATGGCCGATTGGGGTCGCGCTCCTCCTCAATCCAGTGAAGTGTCAAATCGGTGATGATATCAGTGACATACCCGGAGTGCTGTCTTTGACCACCCGGAACGCGGAAATCAGGGTTGTAGTAGGACCCTTGACCAGGCAACACCTCCCAATAGTCAAAGCCTGTCGGCTCACTCTTGAGGTGCCACTTACCGACGATTGCCGTTTGATAACCGACTTGTTGAAGTAGCTTGGGGAATGTTTGCTGCGACCCATCGAACACTTGACCGTTATCGAGAACACCGTTCAAATGACTGTATTTTCCGGTTTGGATCACGGCTCTGCTTGGGGCACAGATTGAGTTTGTGACCATTGCATTTTCGAATCTCAGCCCCTCGCGCGCGATCCGATCGATGTTCGGCGTGTGGTTGATTCGGGATCCGTAGGCACTGATCGCTTGATAGGCGTGGTCATCGCTGAAGATAAAAAGTATGTTGGGCCGATCATTTTGTGCCCAGGCCGGAGCAACAACACCCAGCAGGAGCATCGCAACGGTGGTTTGCATCCACACACTTGTCATTCGCTTGTCCTCCTCCGACAGGTCGATCCGGCTACCAACAGTATCAAAACGTACCGCGCCTAGGATCCGGACAGAACCTTACCATCTCTGCGGAACGGCCCTGCTCTTAGGTTGGCCTGGTGCTGCCGTGGCCGGTGCCGTGGACGGCACCGAGGTAATCAGTGCTGATATCTATCCAACGATTCTCGAAATTGCTGGCGTGGTGGATTCTAACGAAACCACGGACGGTCTGAGCTTGGTATCAACGCTTCGGGGTGAGAGTCCGCTGGTGCGTGATGCGCTCTACTGGCATTACCCGCACTATCACCCTGGTGGCGCGTCACCATCCGGCGCGGTGCGAGTCGGTCGTTACAAGTTGATTGAGTACTTCGAGGACATGCGGGTCGAACTCTACGACCTCGATGAAGATATCGGCGAGTTCATCAATCTTGCCAATACGTTGCCTGAGCAGACAGTGCGACTCCTGGAAAGGCTCCATGCGTGGCAGAGCGAGGTTGGAGCCCAGATGCCGACCGAGAATCCTGACTACGATCCAGCCCGGGCACTCAACTTTACGCGATAGCGCCCGATCTCATTCAGAGTTGGTGTTCTTGGTGATCCGGTAGAGACGCGAAGCAGTGCGAATGATCAAACTTCCTCGGGCGATTGCGGGCGTTGCCAAACACATCTCGTCCAATGAGTTCTTGCCGAGTAGTTCGTATTTAGGTCCGGCGCGAAACACGAACGTGTCACCTTCTTCGCTTAGGGCAAAAATCTTGCCGTTGTACGCCCATGGTGACGACGTAAACGCCGCTCCAACCTCAACCCGTACCTTGCCGTAGACCTCGCGACCGGTCTGCGCATCGTGCGCCGTGAAGAATCCCCGGTCGAACAGCGTGTAATAGTAACCACTGTAGATGATCGGGGAGGGGTTGTAGGATGCCGCCTGTAGCTGAGCCCAAGCGATGAAGGTGTTGTTCCGCTCACCCGGCCGTAAGCTGATGTCGCCCCTTGCACCTGGTCTGATCGCATAGGCGGGCCGAAGGGGGTCGCCTACGTAGCCCGAACTGATGTAAAGGAGGTCGTCGGTCGCAAGCGGCGTCGGAATGGTAATCGTCGACATTCCCGTCAGTTCCCAGAGAAGCGACCCGTTTTCAGCATACGACCGCACTTTATCGGAGCCGGTTGTCACGATTTCGGTACGCTTAGAATTACTCCACACGTAGGGTGTAGACCAGTTTGTTCCTTCCTTACGTTCAATCCGCCAAATCAACTCACCAGTTCGTTTGTCGAGCGCCAGGAGGAACGACTGGTCATCGTTATCGTTGACTATGTAGAGCCGGTTATTGTGGAGGGCTGGTGACGCTGCTGTGCCCCAACCATTCCGAGTCCGGAACGGCTCCCATTGTTGCGACCACAGTGGTGTTCCCTCCATGTCGAAAGCAAAAATGCCGATTTGACCGAAGTAAGCGTAAACGCGCTCACCATCGGTCACTGGAGTCTCGGAAGCGTAGCTGTTCTTGAGGTGGCGTGGTGCTCCAGGGACAGACGCGTGCACTTCGCGTTCCCAGCGGATGTCGCCAGTGTTCCAGTCGACGGCATACAGCATCCACCGGTGCAGGTCGCGTGGCGTACCGCGCTCGCCACCCAAGTAGAGTCCAGGTCGAGGTGGCTCGCCTTCGGCTGTCCGGACGACTGAGGTCATGAAAATGGCATCGTTCCAGACGACTGGTGAGCTCCAACCAGTGCCTGGCACCGCCGTTGTCCACACGACGTTGTCGGTCGTACTCCAAGTGTCCGGTAGTCGCGGGTCGTCGGCGATCCCAAGGGCACCTGGGCCACGAAACTGGGGCCACTCTTGCGCCAAGACCGGCGTGCAGAGCAACGTAACCAAAGCCGTCGCTACTAGGTTTTGCATCACCTATTACTATAGTGGTATCTGGTGCGAAGTCCCGATTGATTGTGGCTTATGCTTGGCAGGCGTTTGCAGCTATGATCGGGTCCATTATGAAACTTAGTGGGGGAGGTTTCGATGCCTGTGAATCGAAGAAAGCTTGAGTGCGAGGATGAGGTCGGTGGGCAGGTGAGCCGTCGCGATTTTATCGGTGCCACGGTGGCCGCCGGTGTGGCAGGTGCCTGCGGGGTTCCGTCAACTGAGACGGATACTGGCGGTGCTGCCGTGCCAGATATTGAGACGCTAACTGCGGCAATCGAGGCAAAGGTTGAGCGCGACAATATCTATATGCGATTACTTGGTGTCAAGGCGCACCTGCCAGGTCATGGCCACGCGACTGCACTCGGCGGTTCGCGTATGCCGACCGAGGTGATCGAGGCGATGCAGGAGGCCAACGACTACTTCGTCATGATAGACGAGCTGACGGTCGCCGCGGGCAAGCGTGCCGCTGAGGTGGTTCGGGCTGAGGCAGCATTGATCACGTCGGGGGCTTCGGGTGGACTACTGCTGGGCGCGGCCGCCTGTCTCACTGGGAATGACGAGGAAAAAATGCGTGCGCTCCCGAATCCTACTTGGATGAAGCGTGAGTGCATCATTCAAAAAGCGCACCGTTATCCGTATGACTTCGCTCTTCAGGCTGCCGGTGCGACCATTGTTGAAGTTGAGGGACGCGCGCAACTTCTGAATGCCATTAGCGAGAGAACAGCCTTCATTTTTGGTCTACCACGGCACGTTGCTCTAAGCGGTACGATGGCCGCCGAAGTCCTGCAGCCCCCGGAGTTGATTGAAATTGCCAAACAAGCCGACGTATCAGTAATGATCGACGGAGCGTCACGACTACCACCGACCGGCAACCTAACAATCTTCAACGAACTCGGCGCTGATTTAGTTGTGGTTTCAGGTGGTAAGGGGCTGCGCGGACCTCAGTCTACCGGCATCCTGTCGGGTCGCGCGGACCTTATTGAGGCGGCGCGGATGCAGGCTGCACCCAACGATCTCATCGGTCGCGGTATGAAAGTCGGTAAGGAGGAGATCATCGGCCTTGTTGTCGCGCTCAATCGATACGCACAGCTCGACCACGTGGCAGAGCGTGCGGTGTGGAAACAAAAAGCCGAATACTTGGCGGCAGAACTGCAGGGAATTGACAGTTTTACTGCTGAGGTCGTGGATGACAACGAGAGGGCGCCCTACGTGGAGATCGGATGGGACCAAGGTGTTATACCAATGACCCACCAAGAGGTCCGTGACCATTTACGTCGGCGGCCCAACCAGCGCGTTGCGTTGTCAAGTCTCTTTGGAAGCCGTCGTATTCAAACTCGCTGTATGCGAGACGGTGAAGAAGTGCTCGTCGCGCGGCGACTGCGGGAGTTTTTTACGGAGGGATACAAAGCTGCGGCCGAGGGAGAGGAACCAGTCGCCAGTCTCTAATCTGGATCTTACGGTCAGCCGATTGTTTCAGCTGGAGGGCTACTGTTCATCGGGGCCACAAAAGATCAAGCATTTCGTGCGTTTGATACCAACACCGGTGTATTGCTTTGGGAGACTGAGCTACCGGCCGGCGGCTATGCCACTCCCGCGACTTATGCGGTTGACGGCCGCCAGTACGTGGTCATCGCCGCCGGCGGTGGGAAGATGGGGACTAAATCCGGGGATAGTTACGTCGCCTTTGCGCTGCCTGAGTGATAGGGTAGGAGTCTTCTTACGGTAGAGGGGGTACAAGATGTGGAGTAGACGAGCCTTTCTTCGAAGCACCGGCTTGATCGGCGCGGCGACGGTTGCAACCGAAGTTCACGGTGTCGGCGCAATCGCTGAAGCGGCCCAGTCGGTCGCTGACCGAACACCCGAAGAGGTTGCCCAAAATGAGTTCTTTTGGCGTGAGATCCAGTTTGGATTCACGCTCGACCGAACCCTAACTAATCTGAACAATGGCAACAGTTGCCCGACGCCACGCGTGGTGCACGAAGCACTCAAACGTTATCTCGATTTTTCAAATCAACTCCCGGTGCATTATCGTAGCCAACTCTCACGGAACATTGAGACGGTCAGGCGACGACTGGCCGACGAGTTCGGATGTGATCCTGAGGAATTAGCTATCACGCGGAATTCGAGCGAGGCGTTGCAAATTGCGCAAAATGGTATCGACCTCCAGCCCGGTGACGAAGTCATCACGACCGACCAGGACTACGGTCGAATGCGAACAACTTGGGATCAGCGGGTGCGACGCGATGGGATCACGCTCACGCAGATTCCCTTTCCAGTGCCAACAACTCAGGACGATCTCTACGAGCGTTTCGAGCAGGCGATCACACCACGTACGAAGATCCTGCACTTTTGTCACATTACTAATTTGACGGGACAACTCTTCCCGGTGCAACGACTCAGCCGCTTGGCACGGGAACGCGGGATTGTTTCAATTTGCGATGGTGCTCACTCTGTCGCACATTTTCCGTTCAAGTTACGTGACCTCGAGTGTGACTACTACGGGACGAGCCTTCATAAGTGGTTGCTGGCACCGCACGGTACCGGTTTTCTATACGTTCGTCGCGAGAAAATCGAGAACACTTGGCCGCTGCAGGCGGCACCGAGACGCCGTGACAGCGACATCCGGAAGTTTGAGGAAATTGGAACGCACCCAGCGGCGGCTAAAGCAGCGATTGCTGAAGCCTTGGCATTTCATCAAGCAATCGGCGCTGAACGAAAGGCGGCGCGGTTACGTTATCTAACGATGCGCTGGGCTGACCGGCTTAAGAATCATCCGCAGATTACGATTAATTCATCACTTGAACCGGGTCAAGTATGGGGCCTCGCCAATGTCCAGATTAAGGGCGTGGACACGAGGGAGATCAACGCCTACATGTGGGATCGCTTCCGGATCGTCCTTGTGCCGATCATTCGTGATGACTACGAGGGCTTACGCGTGACGCCAAATGTTTACACGCGCGTCCAAGAGATCGACACATTTGCTGACGCGATGCTGGAGATTGCAGATAACGGGCAGATCCCGACCATGTAATAGCGAACACGGTCAGTGATTACATCCTGAGCAACTTAGTGAATTTGACGACAAAACCGCGGTTCGCCATTACAGGGAAGCCGCGGCGGTTCGTCTCGCGGCCTTCACTGTAGACGACGAACAGGTCGCTACCCGGCTGGTATTCCCAGCGCAACCTGACGTTTGTACTAATCGACTCACTATTGGAGTTGTACTGGACTAGCGTCGCGACAAGTAGCCGCGTGGTCAACGTGTAGTTGACGCGCGTGCTGGCGAGTTTCGTGTTAAATGATCCCTGCGGCAAGTCGATCCAGTTAACCTGAACACGCGGCTCAAACGATAACTGCGGTGACACCTCAACCCGGCCGTTCACATTAACGATGGTGCGTTCGCCGCTAAAGAATCCGCCTCGGGAAACATAAACACTACCCGGGACCCGGCGGCTGGCGCCCAGCCGATAGTTCACCCTGAAGTTACGAAAGTCGTATCCGCCAATCGGTAGTGTGACACCGTCACTTATCGTGAATTCTTCGAACAGCGCCTCGTGTTTGTCTGACGCATCAATACTGAACCTATCAGTATTTTCAAACTCGATCTCAAATCGTGCACCCAGGTCACGGGACTCGAGGGTGCCGGTTGACTCGTTCTCAATGTAGTCAACATCTCCGCGGAACTGGAATCGACGGATCGTGCGGATTGACGTCGGCCTTGGCGTGAACTGCACTGACGCGCGGTTCTGTCGGAAGTCGTCCCGACGAACGAACCCAATTTCTGGGTTGAAGTTGTCGCCGACGACCAAGTGCGCATAGCTGAAGCCGTAGCGGTCACCCTCATTTCGGATGGTTCCCGCGTAACTTGTATCGCTTCCGGTGAGCCCAGGCGTTTTCGTTTGAGCGTAGTAGCCACCGAGGTTTAGGTTCTCGAAGAACGAGAAATTGACGTCAACGCCGTAGGACTGGCTGGCCCCATCGCCTTTGAGAGATTCCGAGCGGTTGGTGCCCATAAACCCGATGGAACTCCGGCGGAAAATATCGCGCCGAATACGCACCACCGAAAAGTTGGTCGCTTGGGCGCCAAGGCTGGTGTCTTCCGCGGTTTGGACGTTCAGTAGCCCCAGGGTGAACGCGCCGGCACGACCGGTTACCCGACTTCCCGCCCGGATCGGCACCTCGTTTCTACCACTGATACCGATCTGCCGGCTGAAGAAGAGGATAGGTGTATCGCTACCTCCGGGCGAACCACTCCATCGCCGGCCGGTCGAAGCGCCACCAAACGAGAAAATCCCCTGTCCCTCAAGGAAGAATTCTCGCTTTTCCGGGAAGAACAGGCTAAACCGTGTCAGATTAACCTGTTCGTCGTCGTCCTCCACCTGGGCAAAGTCAGTGTTCACGGTGAAGTCGGCGGTTAAGCCCTGTGTCAGGCCGTACTTTCCGTCAAAACCGACATCACGTGAGAAATCGTTGACGATAGTGTTGCTGGAGTTACGGATGCCGGTGGTGCCGGAAATCGCGTAAGGCTTGAATTCGAGAGTGCGCGAAATCCCTGGTGTCTGGAGTCCAACCAGTGTTGCGGCCAGTGACAGCCGGAACTGCGCCATGTAATGAAGCGACCGTGGCATCGCTGTAATAAACGAGTCTTCATTCTTCCACTGCACACCGCGCCGGACGTTAATTCCCCATACCTGATCACGACCCGGGCCATAGCGGAGTGATTTAAACGGGATGACGGTTTCTACGGTCCACCCTTGGTCGAATCGCGAGGTTCGAACATCCCAGACGGTGTTCCAGTCAGAGTTGAGTTGACGCTCATCGCTGATGAGACCATCGCGCAATGCACCCAGCGGATTGGTCTGAAAAAAGTAGCCGTTGCGGCGGTCGTAGAATGTGTCGATCGTGAGCGTGAAGTTGTCATTTTGGCCGATCTTATTGCCGTCGCGGCGCATGTCGTTAGCGATCATTCGAGCGGGTTCGGAGTCCCAATTGCGGCCGGCCACATAGAGGTTGCGGTCGTCAAAGAAAATCCAGACCTCGGTCTTCTCGGTAGCAGGGACATTTTCCTGGGGTTCCTGCATGATGAAGTCAGAGATCGATTCGACTCGCGAGTAGATTGGCTCATCGAGGCGACCGTCGATCACAAGCTCCTCACCCACGCGAACGGCTCGAATGGTAACCCGCCCGTTCTCGTCCCTACTGACCACCCTCGGCGGTACTGGCGGAGCGGGTCCGTCGAACGTTCCTGGTAACTCCCCAGTGAACGTACCGTTTTCGTAGACACCTCGGGTGTCGTCTACTTGTTGCTGAGAAGTTTCAGACTGGTTTTCTGAAGCTGGTTGTTCGGCTGCTGCCGGGGTGCTCATCAGACATAGAATGAGGAGCGCTACCCTGGCCAGCCGGGGTGAATATGTTGTGATCGGAGTCGGGTAAAGCCACATGGTCTCAATGATTCTATCGTGTATTGTGAGTGAAACATACAGGGGTAATATCCATGGACAGCTTGTTACTTCTGGTTGGAGGCGTTGGTAGTGAGAAACAAGGTTCAAATATTTCGAAGCGAGAAAATTCGGTTATGCTGTTGGTCCAACAAGATAGCTACTTCCGAAAGGATGCGCCATGTTTCGCCTGCAAGGCATAAGTGTTGGTCGAGTTGCACTCATTGTGTCGGTGTTTTGGATAGGGTCGAGTGCCAACCTAGCGGCTCAAGGTGGCGACAACCCGCACGCGTCACTTGAAGATGTTGAGACTGGCGAGCGGCTGTTCCAGATACATTGCAGCCGATGCCACGGCATCGATGCGGAAGGCGACGATGGACCCAGCCTTCGCCGGGGCAGGTTCCGGAGAGCTCAGAGTGACGCTGGCTTATTTCGGGTGATTTCTGAGGGAGTAGCTGACACTGGAATGCCACCGATCTTCCGGCGTCGGACAGACGAGTCAGTGTGGCAGGTTGTTGCATACCTCCGTTCGATCAATCAACGTCCAGAGGATATTTTGCTCCCAGGTGATGCCGAGGTTGGCCAGCGTCTGTACGCAGGTGCAGGGAGGTGTACCACGTGTCACATGATCGCTGGTATGGGTAGTCTGCTAGGTCCTGACCTGACCTTTGTAGGCGACCGGCGTTCACCGGATGAGCTACGGGCTGACCTCCTTGAGCCCGACCATGAGGTGGCGCCGCGTTGGTGGTCAGTGCGCGTAACCTACGCCGACGGTCGGAAGCTTGAGGGCATCCGGATGAACGAGGACACCTATTCTTACCGGCTCCTCGACGCTGACGAGAAGCTGTGGTCAATCGCGAAGAGGGACCTCCGTGAGAGCCAGCGTATCGAAACCTCAACGATGCCGAGCTACGATGACCAGCTCACGGTATCTGAGGTTGATAACTTAGTTGCCTATCTATTTTCGCTACGAACCAGGGAGAGTGCACCATGAGACATCATGTGCCCATCGCGTTGTCTGTGTTCCTGCTGGTTGTTGCTGCTGGACGCGCATACGAGGCGCAGCAAGCAGATGGGGCTAATGGTCCGGTCCCCGCGTTCACACCGGTGAGCTATGAGCGTTTACTGCACTCGGATGATGAACCAGAGAACTGGCTGATGTACTCCGGCCAGTATAGTAGCCAACGCTTTAGTTACCTCGACCAGGTTACGGTGGCGAACGCCAATCGCCTTCGCGTTAAGTGGGTTTATCAGCTGCAAGACCTTGATCGTGCGGAAACGACACCACTGGTGGTTGACGGCATCATGTATGTCACAGAGTCGCCAAGCACGGTGATCGCGCTCGATGCACGGACTGGCCGCGTCTTTTGGCGATACGAACACGAGTTACCAGAAGACCTGAACTATTGCTGTGGCAGGAACAACCGTGGCGTGGCGGTAAGTGGTAGCCGGCTATTCATGAGCACGCTCGACGCACACCTCGTTGCACTCGATGCGCGAACTGGCAACATACTCTGGGATACCCAAGTTGCCGATGCGGCGATGGGCTATAGCAAGACCGCTGCGCCGCTGGTCGTCAAGGACAAGGTGATTACTGGCATAGCAGGTGGGGAGTTCGGTATCCGTGGCTTTCTTGATGCCTATGACCTTGAAACAGGTGAGCGCATCTGGCGTTTCTACACAATTCCTGGAGAAGGCGAGCCCGGTAACGAGACCTGGGCGAACGATTCTTGGAAAACCGGAGGGTCTCCGACTTGGATGACTGGCTCCTATGACCCCGAGCTCGACCTCGTCTATTGGGGCACCGGCAACCCTGGGCCAGACTGGAACGGTGAAGTTCGCCTCGGAGACAACCTATATTCAGATTCAGTACTTGCGCTCGATCCTGATACGGGCGAACTCGTCTGGCACTTCCAGTTCACACCGCACGACGTGCATGATTGGGATGCGACACAAATTCCGGTACTAGCTGACGTCGAGTTCGATGGCCGGATGCGCAAGCTGATGCTCTGGCCGAACCGGAACGCCTTCTTCTACGTGCTGGATCGTCAGACGGGCGAATTTCTCCGCGCCACGCCCTTCGGCAGGCAAACATGGGCTGAGAGGATTGGGGAAGATGGCCGCCCGATTCGCATCCCGAACATGTTTCCGAGCGCTGAAGGCACACTTGTCTCGCCACCGATTGAAGGGGCGGCTAACTGGTGGTCACCGAGTTTCAGCCCACGGACAGAGTTGCTATACGTGATGGCGTATGACAGCGAACAGATCTATTTCATCCGCGAGGACGAATATGTACCCGGTGAAAGCTTTACGGGCGGCGGCGGGCGGCGTCTGCATCCACGAGAAAAATATTACAGTGCAGTACGCGCCATCGTGCCTCAGACTGGAGAGATTCAGTGGGAGTACCCCGTCCAACCCCGGTCGTCTTCGGGCATACTCACGACTGCTAGCGACCTTCTCTTCGGTGGGACGGTCGATGGGTACTTCTTTGCGCTCGATGCACGCAACGGTGATGAGTTGTGGGTTATGAATGTCGGTGGCAGGATCCACGCTGGGCCGATGACTTATGCAACTGCCGGCGAGCAGCGCGTCACCGTCGCGGCTGGTAACACAATCTTTACATTCGGGTTGGAAGAGTGAAGAACCGCTGCCGCTGCTCAAAAGAGGCCTCCGTCTAGTCCGTTCAAGTCGGCGGCCAGTGATTTTGGCTCACGGCAATAATTTCTTTCCGACTGTTATGCGCGAGGAGAATCTGATGCTCTGTGCTTCTGTCCGTACGGTTCGAAGACTCAGCTTGGTGTGTGTTTTAAGCTTGGCCGTTGCTACGCCAGGTGTTTTGGCTCAGGACCAACGCAATGCTACTGGTGCGTACGGTGTGGTTGTGTCGCGCTCGGTCGAGGCAAGCGACGTCGGCGCGGAGATCCTCGAACAGGGGGGTAACGCGGTCGATGCAGCCATTGCGACAGGTTTTGCTTTGGCCGTGACATATCCCTCGGCCGGCAACATTGGCGGCGGTGGTTTTATGTTGGTCCACCCCAGTGATGGACGCGATCCTGCTTTTGTTGACTACCGTGAGAAGGCGCCGCTTACCTCCACAGCGGACATGTACATTGATGGAGGTTCTCGGAAGAACCACAGGTGGGTTGGGGTGCCAGGCACCGTCGCTGGCTTTGTCCTAGTGCACGAACAATTCGGCACCCTGCCGTGGAAGGATTTAGTGATGCCTTCAGTGCGGCTTGCCGAAGATGGATTTGTGTTGAAGAGCCTAGCCCAGGGTCTCAACCGAGCCGTAGAGCGATCCGAGAACGACGAATTCAAGAGGGTCTATGGCAAGGGGGGGGGCCAACCTTGGCAGGCCTCCGACCGCTTGGTTCTTTCCGACCTCGGCAGCACTTTGCGCCGCATTGCCAGATGGGGCAACGATGGCTTTTATGTAGGAGAGACAGCGGACCTGCTGGTTAGTGAGATGGTTCGGGGTGATGGTTACATTACTCAGAATGACTTGTCTAGTTACGCTGCCGTCATTCGCGAGCCGATTCGTACTACCTTTCGCGGCAATGAGATCTTTTCCGCGCCACCGCCTAGCTCAGGTGGAATTGCACTCACCATCATGCTCGGCATACTTGAGAATTTCGATTTGAAGTCGAAGGGCCGTTGGTCACCAGAGACCGTGCACTTAATTATCGAATCGATGCGTCGCGCCTACGCCGACCGTGCCCGGCACCTCGGCGACTCTGACTTCGTTGAAATCCCTGTTCACCTAACAACTAAAGGCTATGCCCGCGAGTTGGCCGCATCGATTGACCCTCGCCACGCCACCATGAGTGAGAAACTTGGTCCTAGGCTGACCGAGGTTGAAGAAAGCCAAGAAACTACGCACTACTCGGTGATCGACCGAACAGGCATGGCCGTGTCGAACACCTACACGCTAGAACAAGGCTATGGCTCTGGCGTGGTCGTAACAGGTGCTGGTTTTCTCCTCAACAATGAGATGGGTGACTTTAATCGGAATCCCGGGGTGACGAATCGGCAAGGGAGCATCGGCACGTCTGCTAACCTTATTGTGGCTGAAAAGCGCATGCTCAGTTCGATGACACCGACAATTGCCATCCGCGACGGTAAGGTTGTAATGGTGACTGGCAGCCCCGGTGGACGGACCATTATCAACACTGTTCTCAATGTTACGTTAAACATCCTTGAGTTTGAGATGAGCCTACGGGATGCCGTGGATGCCCCGCGCCTCAATATGCAATGGTTTCCTGACCGTGTTGGCTTCCAAGGCTTCGACGACCCTGAGTTTACTGACCTCGTGAAGCAATTGACCGTGATGGGACACCGTGTGGCCAGTGGTGGAGGCGGCGACGCCAACTCCATTCTTGTCAAGGACGGACTGTTCATCGGTGCTGCGGACAACCAGAATGGTGGTGCCTCCGCGGCGCGACGATAATGGAAGAACAAAAGAACGCGTGTTGATTCTTATGACTTTAGTTTAACGAAAGAGCGAAGACTGCATCAATTCAGGAGTACACAAGATGTCTGCTCACCTTGCCCTCCGTTCAGGCAACCCGGCACTTAGCGCCAACACCTTCACCGCAATTCCGCACGTAGTAGGCCAAGAAGTGATGACGATCGGTGGAACCGTCAACAAGACCGCAATGGCATTGGCCATCCTCTTCATTACAGCCACCTACGTTTGGGGACAGGGCACCGCCGGCACACTCCCCATGGGCCTGGTCTGGGGCGGCTTTATCGGTGGCTTTATCGTTGCAATGGTGACCGTCTTTAAGCACGCCTGGGCACCCTACACCACACCACTCTATGCGGCGTTCGAAGGGGCGGCGCTCGGAGGCATCTCGTTTATCTTTGAGCAGCAATATCCTGGGATTGTTAGCCAGGCGATCTTTCTTACGTTCGGCACACTCGGCGCACTTCTCGTGGCGTATCGTTCAGGAATCATTAAAGCTACCGAGAACTTTAAGTTGGGTGTAGCTGCTGCGACCGGTGGCATCTTCCTGGTGTATCTCCTTAGTTTCATCGTTGGGTTTTTCGGCGTTGAGGTGCCCCTGATCCATTCCAGTGGCACCTTTGGTATCCTCTTTAGCCTCTTTGTTGTCGTTATTGCGGCGTTAAATTTGGTGCTCGACTTCGACTTTATTGAGGAAGGTGCCGAGCGTGGTGCGCCAAAGTACATGGAGTGGTACGGCGCTTTCGGTCTTCTTGTCACCCTCATCTGGCTCTATCTAGAAATCCTCCGCCTCTTGGCCAAGTTACAGAGCAGGAGATAAGTGGCATAGGGGCTACATCGTCAGTTTTATTAGGCTCGATGGTTAATCTTTTATACGTTGGCATTTGTAGGACTCCGCTCGCCGTTTCGAGTATGGTTTGAGGTGTGATCGGCCTCCTCGAACTACTTCTCATCGTCCTCATTATTCTGCTTGTTTTTGGTACTTCCCGCCTGTCGCGTGCCGCCGAAACTACTAAGGCAGCCATTAGGGTTGGGAAGAGGCGGTTCTGGGTCACGAACCCAGTGACGGGCGAGAAGGAACTAACCCTGATGACCGCCGAGAAGGAATTGGCCC
>MPMF02245932.1_pt1 | contig 15765 bp, 19 predicted proteins | sample 1617271 | NCBI WGS metagenome assembly MPMF02 (sample SAMN05944812, study PRJNA350692) | marine metagenome | biome: marine; feature: ODZ; material: water; isolation source: 120 m water sample prefiltered with 30 um filter, filtered on to 0.2 um... | place: Pacific Ocean | collected 2012-04-09... | reverse complement strand
CTCCCCACAAATTTTAGAATTTCAGCTGAACCTGCGGCAACTTCAATGGCTTTTGGCGCAACTTCCAGAAGGACCATGGCAGCTTCAGCTGCTTTAAGTCCAGCCTCAATAGCCTGTGGAGACGCTGCAATTACTTTGACTGCCACTTCAGCACCCTTAAGTCCAGCCTCAATAGCTTGCGGAGATGCTTCAAGTACTTTGATTGCCACTTCAGCACTCTTAAGGCCCGCCTCAATGGCATGTGGAGCCGCTTCTGCAACAGCCTGGGCAGTTTTACCAGTCACCTGTGTCAGACCTAGACTAGATTCTACAACGTCACCCGCGTGTTCCAAACCCTTTCCTGCCATTTTCAATCCTCCTTCAATAATATCTGGAGCATCTTTCAGATCCATTCCTTTCAATCCTTTTCCAATGGTTCTTGGTGCCCACATTATACTTTCAAAATACTTTAAACTGTATGTTCTTCCTGTTTCAAGTACCTTGCTTCCGGAGCCAACTTTAAGGTCAGGAACATGAATCATAATATCAGCTAGATCTATACCTAAATTAATTAATTGAATTCTTTTCCAAAATGAATTGGTTCTTTTTGACCTTGCCTTATCATAAATTGTACCATCTGGATTATAGATTACTTGTATATTCTCTTTGGATGTTTCAATCTCTGCTCTAAGTTCTTCCCATTCCTGCTGCTGATCGTCGGACCAATGCTCCTCCTTAACTGAACCATCAGGATTTTTATTCTTTTTTATTACTCCAGATAATCTATCAAATAACGATTCAATTCTATTTTGGCTATCAAATAGAGGTTTAGCCTCTAAACTCTTGTAGTTTTCAGTTCCCATAACTTCACATCAAGGATAACACCAGTTATCTTTCATCAATTACTTAGGTATATAGGTTTTCACAAATTATCTCTGATTAATTAGAAAGAAACAATTTTATCTGATTCTTCTACAAGTTCCATCAAGTCTTGCATGGTTGACATTGGACAGATGGGGGTTCCTTCTTTGTTACGGGAAACTAGACAAGTACCGCAGGCAAATATTTGACCGCCCGTTTCTACATATTTGTTAATCTCTTCGATCACCTTAAACTCTTTATGAACTATTTCAACAGATTCTACACCTTTTCCGATTAAAAAAGTTCTGACCTGATGATTTTTGCCTATTGAAAAATTCGCAAACCTGAAGGCATTCCAGACCGTCTCTGGATCAGTCTGGCTTATTACAATTCCTACTTTCATAATGTCCTAGGAACCTGCCTGAAGGCAGGCTCCCTTGAGGCAATTTCTTGCTTGCTTAGTTCTTTCTTCTTGCTACAGCAATAAGACCGACTGTCAGAGCCGAAATAACTAGTGTAACACTAGGTGAGTCGTCCTCTTCCTCTACTGGGTCTGCGACGTCATAGGTTCCGTTCAGATCAGCGACACCACTTATGGTTGGTGAGTCTGCAGAAGCCAGAATTCCCTGCTTGCTTGAGTAGTAAGCTCTTGAGAAATCGGTGTTCTCTGCTCTCTGAGCGGTTTTTGTCATAGCTGACAGAGTTGCATCGTAGCCATCATATTGGAATGTTAGAATCTCGTCCCATGACTTTTCAACAAATGTAACACTGACATTCTGATTGTATGCTGCAGCTATCTTAGCCCCTATTGCATTGCCGATGTCTGCATCGAATCCTTCGACTGTTACATTGTCAGAGGCATAGCTCTCAAAAGGCGGGTAAAATGGATCTGTACCAAAGTTTAGATTCCCTGCCTCTAATACAGCAGCCAGTGCTCCAGAAGCGTTTTCTGCGTCTGGGTATGCTGTTGCAGTATCTGCATCAGTATCATCAGTCAAGACCACAATTTCATCGCCGAAAGTAGCTGCGAAGATAGTGTCATATTCACCAGAATCAACAATCTCGGTCAGGGCGACATTGATTGCTGCTAGTAAATCACTTTCTCCAGAAGCCACTGCGATACCGAAGTCCTCTTCACTGAATGAACCTGCAATTGATAGTCCATCCGAGTCTGCTGCTTGATAGAACTTTAGAGTTGGTAGGTCACCAAGAACAAAGTCTACATCACCCTGTTTCAAAGCTTCAATTGCGAGATCGATAGTATCGAAACCGCTAACCTCAGCGTTTGCCAGGCTGTCTGCTGCATACACATCAGAGGTAGTTCCTGATTGTACACCTAGCTTATAGTTCATTGTTGCTGCGCTTGCAGGCATCGCGGATGCCAGCACACATACACCAATGACCACTGTCAAAATTTGGCTAAATTTCATGTTTTGCCTCGAGGTTCGATAAAATTGTCTATATATAATGTAGAGGTGGTAGGTATATCGTTTAAAACGGTCTCCTTTTGTTTACAGTATGCTGTCTGATAAATATTCATCCGGAAAAAAACACGGAAGAACGTTTACAATAGCTGTTTGTTCGTTGTTTTTGGCTTTTATTCTGCTTTTGTTTACGCCCAGTTTAACATCTGAAGAAGAGATAGATACGGGATGGGATCAAGCTCCAATATCAACAGATAACGACCTGAACGATGTTCTTGCATTGAATTCAACCTTAGCCTTTGCTATAGGTGAAAATGGCAAGATATACCATACAGTAAATTCTGGAGTCAACTGGTCAGAACAGGATTCGGGAGTAATCCAGGATCTGAATGCAATTGAATTCAATGGTCAAGCTATAGTGGTCGGAGATTCCGGTACGGTCCTGATAAATGATGGCGATTCCTGGATTGGTAATTCAATAGAGGGTGCTGGCAATCTGTATGATTTGTCTGTACCTCATTTCGAGTCCTTGGCTGATTCTGTCATATTTGTCTCTGGAACTGGTGGTGAGATCTGGAAATGGAGCAACAATACCTGGGATGATTTATCAAATTTTACAGGCACTACTAATGATATTTATTCCATTGATTTTGTTAATGAGGACGAAGGTTTTGCAGTTGGTGCAGATGGTCTGATAACTGCTACCACAGATGGTGGCCTTTCTTGGGAAATTCGAGATTCACCGGAAGAGTTTAGCGATTTATCATTTTATGATGTGATTATTTTTGGATACAAGGGCAGTCCAGTAAGTGCCCTTATTGTAGGAGAAAATGGAACCGTTATCCAAAGCAGTGGTACTGGCCCTACAGCAATTGGATACATTTGGAAAGTCCCTTCTGAAAATTCACATCCAACTAATACGACCAGTACTCTAAAGTCAATCAGCGGTTCTTCCCGCTTCAAATTCTGGATAGTGGGCGATGATAATTTTGTTGCGTTGACTGAAGATGGTGGTAGTTCATTTTACAATCAGTCACAATTGCAGAATGCTGGGTCTGATTTCACGGGTGTTAGTTTCTGGGATGGTTATTCTGGTTTCGCAGTTGGTGAAGAAGGTACTGCTTTGTATACTGATAGGGAAGGACTGGATCCGAGAGTACTAGATACTGCAATAAGTTATGATACTTTCTGGAAATTTGCCAAATATGCTTTTCCATTTCTTAAAGAGGGTATGTACAACACGTTGAAGATAATCGTACTAGCAATCTTTATGGGATTTACGATAGGTGTGACCTTGGCTGTTTTCAAGACATCACAATTGAATCTCAGGATTCCATTATCCCTACCTAAAGAGGATGGAACATGGAAGTTTGTAAATTTCAATCCACTAAAATTCTTTGCAACAATATATACAGATATATTCCGAAATACTCCACTTCTGGTCCAATTCTTTTTCATATACTTTGGTCTGGTCGAAATTGGTGTTGATCTTACTTTCGAGAGCATTCTAGGTCCAGAAAGGGCTCTTGAGAGGGCATATGGAAGTGCTGTGGTCGCTCTAGGATTGAATTCAGGGGCTTATCAGACGGAGATAATCAGGAGTGGTATTCAGGCCATCCCATCAGGTCAGATGGAAGCTGGAAGAAGTGTTGGTCTGACATATATTCAGTCAATGCGTTTCGTAGTTCTTCCACAGGCTATCAGGATAGTTATACCTCCGCTTGGGAACGAGACGGTCAATCTGGTTCTGAATTCAGCCTTGGCCTCAGCCATTGGATTTGGAGAGATAACCCGTAAGGGGAGGTTGTTGATATCCCTAACTTTTGAGACCTTCTGGACATGGGGTCTGGTCCTAATATTCTATTTTGTGATAACCTATACTCTGGCAAACATACTGAAATATGTAGAGAAGCGACTGAAAATTCCAGGATTGGGGCTTGGAGGTGAGGATTAATGTCCGACGAAGAGTCCCCTGTGATAAATGTCAGAAATCTGGAAAAGATATACACAGGGGGAGTTCACGCTGTCAAAGGTGTAAGTTTTGAAGTTTTGCCAAAGCAGGTAGTTGTTATAATCGGTTCATCGGGAAGCGGCAAATCAACAGTCTTGAGATGCATAAATCGTTTGATTGAACCGACAGAGGGTGAAATCTTTCTGGAAGATGTTCAGATTAATTCTCCTTCCACAGATATCAATGAGATTCGTTCCGAAATAGGAATGGTTTTCCAGTCATTCGAGTTATTTATGCACCTTAAGGTCTTGGACAATGTAACATTGGGATTGACAAAGGTTAGAGGATATTCAAAGGAAAAGGCCGACTATATAGCTAGAGAGGTTCTAGCAAAAGTGGACATGTCTGACAAGGTGGATGTGTATCCTGGACAGTTATCTGGTGGTCAAAAGCAGAGGGTTGCAATTGCCAGATCTCTGGCGATGAATCCGAAGGTAATGCTGTTTGATGAACCTACATCTGCTCTTGATCCAGAATTGATAGGCTCTGTCCTAGAGTCGATAAAGTCACTTGTGAAAGAAGGTATGACGATGGTCATCGTCACTCACGAGATTGGTTTTGCTAAGGAGGTTGGCGACTGGATAATCTATATGGATGAGGGACAAGTAGTAGAGTCAGGGGCACCCGACATCATCGAGAATCCAAAGACGGACAGAATGAAGAAGTTCCTTGGACAAATATTAGAAGCTTGACAATGGTTAAAATCAACTTAAAGGAAAAATTATCTAAATTCACAGACCATTGGTCTCCTCGAATAATAGCCGAGATGAATGATTATCAGTTCAAATTGGTGAAGATAAAGGGAGATTTTGTATGGCACAACCACGACGATACGGATGAGGTGTTCATAGTACTGGAGGGCGAGATGAAGATCGAATTCAAGAACGAAACGGTGGAATTGAAGGAAGGTGAGATGTTTGTGGTTCCCAAGGGTGTTGAACACAAACCTTATTCGGAGAAAGAATGCAAGATCATGCTCGTTGAACCTAAGGGAGTCGTGAATACTGGGGACGCAGGGAGTAATCTTACTGCTCCGAACGATGTTTGGATCTGATTATGGTAAAAGTAATTAAGTTTGGCGAAGAGGATGAGGAAACCAAAGTTGCAGAGAATGTAACGTCACAAGAACCTGTTATTGATGAAGAACCGGCTACAACTGAACTGGACGGTATAAGATCAAACAGAAATTCGTCAAGAAGGTTTACTATACTCTGATTGGTGTATTGTATTTCACTTTTTGTGCTCTTTTCAACTATTATGTAATAGGTGTAGAATATTACGGTCAGGAAATATCTTTTGAGACTGAGCCACTGCTTTGGTTTTTCCTGGATACGTTTGTATTAGCCCTGATTTTTCCAATAGTCCTCCTCATTTTGAGTTTTGCAAGCGGTGGTATACTATTCGGAGTGTTTGGGGGGCTAACCTATGGATCGTTTGGACTTTTAGCTCGTGGTATCATGAAGATCCTAGGTTTCGATCTTGAACTTATTTTTCCGGAATTGGTTGGACATACTGGGGTGGTTAGCAAACCCAATGTACTTGACAAATTTACCACCTACAACCTTTCAGTTGAGATAGAAAAAGCCGGCCTGTACGGCAATAGTTTCTGGCATGGAAACAATGTCGCGGCAAGATCTAGAGGTGATGAGATTCCTGTTGGTACAAAAGTCAGGGTTATCGAGGCAAATTATTGGTCCTTGAGTTCACTTCTAAGAAATAGTCCAGTGATTACGGTTGTTCCAGATGAAGATTGAATCAGACTGTTTTGTTCTTTTTATAATCTAGAATAGTTTTCCAGTCGTTTTTGTATTTGTCCCATTTAGACGGCCTTTGTTTTTTCTGACGGGAATGTCTTGTCTTATAGTTCCCTTTTAGTGCATTTTCAGAAATTGCAATTAGCTGCCCTGCCAGACTTTCACTGGTTCTGTCTCTATTTGGAATTATGAATGAATTAAGGTATGTGTTATCCTCATCCAGAAGGACAAGCACATAAAAATCAATCCAATCCTGATCTTTAGAAATCCTGAATTTCCAGTTTTTGTAAAAATAATCCCCTTTTTCACTTTTCTTGTTCAGGACGACATTTTTGTTGTTGATGTAAGGTTTGGAAGTCTTAATCTCTAGCGTGGCTCCGTTACTGGCAACAAAGTCGAAAATCATTCCTTCACTTGTTCTATCAATTTTGAGCCCTTTACGTGCAAGCTCAAGCTGTGCAATGCACTCACCTAAGTACCCTACATATTTCCTATTGTCTGTTGATTTTGGATTCATATTTCAATTTTGATATAATCACCTGGCGCATTAGTCAAATCTTGATCTAATCCTAGATAAATCTCGGTAGTTCTAATACTGCTGTGTCCTAAACTTAGTTGAACTTGTCTCAAAGGCGCACCGGCTTTGTAAGACAATTGGGCGTACGTTCTTCTCATATCATGTGGCAATACTTTCTTTTCCAGAATATTTTTTGAATGCTTCACAACGATATCTCTTATTCCTTGAGGTGTAATCAGGGTATTTCCAATCTCGCCGTTTTTTCGTATCGAAAAGAATATCCTTTCTGTTTTTCCAATACTTTTGTTGATTTTCAGCCATTCCTCCAGACATTTCATCGCATATTCGGGGATTGCGACAGTCCGGTACCTATCTCCTTTTCCTTTGATATCGGTGAAAGCCCATCTTCCCTGAATTTTTTTTATCTGTGTTATTTGAAGATCCGAGATTTCGAAACGACGCAAACCGCATCCAGTCATAACTGCAATCAGTGCTCTGTCTCTTACAATACTCATTTTATCAGAATTCAGATTATCGATTAATTTCTGGACATCATCCTGTTCTAGCCATGTCTTGTGTCTTTGTCCTTTCTGTCTCCTAATCTTAATCTCTACTAGATGGGTATAGGTGTCAATGTCAATCACTCCTGATTTCCACAATTCACGAAATAGTTGTTTTAATATTGAAAGGTTTGTAGAAACAGTCGATCTTTCGTAGTCGCGATGTTCCATGTAAAGCAGGTACTCTCTTATTACTTCAGGATTTAGTCCAGAATAATTTCCGCTTTTGTACCATCTCAAAAATTTAGATAGCGTTGAAGCATAATTTTGGCGTGTGTTTTCATTTTGTTTCTGATTTACAATAGATAGTACTATTTTCCGCATCGGATTTGTTACAATCTTGTTTCCGGACATAGCTTTTCACTTTATACATTATAAAAAGTAATATATAAAGGATTCGTTTCTTACAAGCACGAAACAGATCTCTGGAAAATGTGAAACCCATGGAGTTTCGTAAATTTTTAGGGATTTGTGAATATTAGAATTATTAATAATATAATATGTTTTACTATAATTGATTAAATAATATAAATTACTAAATAATAGTAAAAACCTTTATTTTAGTATTATTGTAAATATAATATGTTTTAGTATATTGTATTATATCATCTCTATTTATTAAATAACTAATTTTACTATTTTTCATGTAATCCTGCAACGGTATCTGTATCTTCCCACCAGTCCTGATGTTCTTTCTTTTTCCTGGCAACGTGCTTTGCCCATTTCCCACCTGGAACTGCTTTTCCCTTATCAATATATTTTTTGTGCCCCAGATATACCCATGCCGTCACAGTTTTCTCATTCTCCAGTTCAACTTCCCGTATTTCCCTGTTGTATGCAGATTCACCATGTTTTTCAGGGTTGTATCCTTCTAGTTCATCGATTCTTGTGATCATTTCATCCTTATGTTCAGGGTCAACAAACACCAGCATACCATGCACATATTTTTCATTCTCTTCGACTAGCATGGGATAAGCACCCATATCGAATAGCTGGCAATCTTTGATCCGCCCATATTCCATTCTGGAGATACTATCTTTCCACAGCCGGAAATTCGGCTGTTCTGGAAGCAGGGTTCCGTATACAAAGAAAGGCACGTCCGTCATCTTGATTTAGCATCACTTATGGTTATTTATAAGGATAGAAAGTCGATAAAATATGGATTGGATCGAAGGTATTGGTTTGCTGGCAGGATTTATAGGTGTTTTTGGCTGGTATCCACAAGTTAGGCGTGTTTGGGTTGATAAGAGAGCAGATGGTGTAAGTGTTCCAACTTTTACAGTTATTGCAATTTCTCTAGCGCTGTGGTTAACCTATGGTATATTGAAGAATTCAATCGCTATTATTACTGCAAATATTTTTGCTTTAATTATGATAATTAGTATTGCAATTGGAGCTTACCGTTTGCAGACTGCCTAATTCTTACTCAGGAGGAGGAATCTCATATTCGCCTTCTTTCTGGTCAGTTTCAGGCTCCTCTTCCTCAGTTTCTTCTTTTCTAATATAATCATCTTTCTCGTCCCATCCACTCGAGGCTTTTACCCCTCCCGCTTCAGCAGTTCCTTGGTTGAATAAGTTCGAGTCCTGATTATCTCCTGTGTATCTGGTTTCTGGATCATCCATGGTGAATGCCAGGATTATACCGATTATCAATACAATTACTCCGCAGCAGCATGCTCCGAAGGAGCCCAATGCTGCAAACAACGCCCCAAATATTCAGTCAAGTTATTTGTCTATCTCATAGACCATTATCACTTCGCCACCGTTGTCCCAAGTGTAGGTTCCATCCGGACAACCATCTCCAGCAAGGTTGCGATCTCCCGCCATTTTTTGAGTACATAGCGTTCCTACAGCAATCCAATCATCATCATCAGCACTGCCCCCATCATCTTCAATATAATTACACCTAGGGATGAAAACTTGTGTACCATCTTCATTATGAGTTAATGTAAATGTTCTTATTAGATTACAGTCAGATTCGGTTAGATTCCAAGTGTAGTTTCCATGTCTCTCATTATATCCACCTTCTCCTCCACCTTCATAGGTACTTTCGATGTGGACATAAACACCCATTGTCTCTTTATCAGGATTACTTCTATCGGTGATTTTCATCTCCCCGTCTGCACCCTCGTAAAGTACACCCTCCTCAAAGGTTTCTACGGTGTCTTCTCCTAGATTTGACAATATGATAATACCAATCAAAGTAATAATGATTCCAAGTCCAATAACGACCATCGCTATTTTGTTCATGATGTTTTATTTCATTCCTCTATATAAGTTAGCTTCAAAATAAATTTTTGAATCATCATAATAGATTGTTCCGTTCCATGAGTTCCGTCAGATAATCTTTGTTGGTGTAGATCGTCCCCCATAGCGCAAAGATTCCCAATGAGATGAATATTCCTCCTGTTTTTCTCTTCTGCAGACAGTCATCTCGATCTGCAATAGACCCCAAATCCATGTATTGCTGGCAACTTGTGATCTCATAGGTCTTTTCATTCAGGTGCGAGGTATAATCCTCTGTCGCACTGTTCCAGAAAGCCAGACCAAAGATGATTAGACTGATTCCAAGTGTGGTCCCTATCACTAATTTCCAATAATTCTCAATTTCCACGGTATTCAGAAAAGGAGTCCCCTAATAATTTTTTCTCCAATGGAAAAAATTGCTTTCAGAACATTATAGAATATAAACATTACATTTCCTCCCCTAAATTTAGGAAGATGACATTCTTTTTCTCTTTAGCTTCAAAACTGGATTGTAACTGTTGTAGTTCGGTTTCCCTAATCTCGGCACGCTTTTGTTCTTCTGAGATATCAATGGTCAGCATAGCTACCAAACTGGTCACTACTAGAGCGCCAATAGCTATGATAATAAGATTCATATTTTATTCCTCAATTTAGTTTTGGTTTCAGAATAAGTAGGCCAAGATAGGTAACACAATAATTTCCCAAGGAAGAAAAACAACAGCAAACTTCAGGTATCCAAGCATGGTACAAACTAGAAGTAGTTATATATAAAGTTAACGGTAAAAAAGTTATATTATATTATTGCTTTTTAGAGGATATATTTACAAATGTTCTACTTGGACCAAAATCAATCAAAAGGTGGGACACAAAATCTTCCGGAATTTTGCATTGACATATCCATAATATACAAGAGCCTAGTGACGATAAGTGGGCAAAGGACATTGCTTGGTCATAGGGGTGGAGAAGGAACATATCCAGGACCGTCCTTTAGTTCATAATTATGGCCACGGGGGTTCAGGGGTAACCCTTTCTTGGGGTTGTGCAGATGAGGTTGTGGAGTTGGTCAATGGCGGATAAACGTGGAACCCACGATTATGTTGAGGATCTTCGGAATGCAGAGGTTCTGGTCTATATCAATGGCAAATTTTATCCTAGGCAGGATGCCTCGATTTCGGTCTTTGATAGCGGTTTTCTTCTCGGTGATGGTGTATGGGAAGGGATTCGTATGCATAATGGCAAATTCCTTTTTCTAGAACAGCATCTGGAAAGGCTGTTCTGGGGCGCATCCCAGATTGATATGGATATTGGGAAGACAATGGAGGAGATCATCTCTATCCTGTATGAGACTGCAAAATTCAATAAGATGGAGAGTGGTGTCCACGTCCGTCTGATAGTCTCGAGAGGCGTGAAATCAACTCCTTATCAGGATCCAAGTTTCACAATTTCTGAACCCACTATTGTTGTAATCCCTGAGTACAAGGTCCCATCTCTAGAAACACAGTTGAATGGAATAAAATTGGTGTCAGTGGATATTATCCGGGGTTCGACCAATATTCAGGATCATCGAATCAATAGTCTGAGTAAGTTCAATTGTATCCAGGCATGCATAGATGCCAAGAGAAAGGGTGGTGATGAGGGACTGATGCTGGACCCTCATGGCTACGTCTCAACATGCAATTCCACACATTTTTTTATGGTAACCGATAACGCGGTCTGGACCTCAACTGGTGAATACTGCCTGAAGGGCGTGACAAGACAGAATATCATTGATATCTGTAAGGCCCATTCCATACCTCTCTACGAGAGAAATTTCACATTGGCTGATGTTTATGATGCTGATGAGGCCTTTGTTACTGGGACCTTTGGGGGTGTTGTCCCAGTTTATGAAGTCGATGATCATGAACTGTCGGTACTTCAGAATGGTTCTGTGGTCAAGATCTTGCAATCACATTACAATGATTTGGTTGAACTGGTGAGTTTGTCTTGATCAGAATCGCAATGTGGTCTGGTCCTCGTAATATTTCTACAGCTATGATGCGTTCCTGGGGGAATCGGGCAGATACTTTTGTGATAGACGAACCTTACTATGCCTACTATTTGAGCCAGAATGACTTGCAGCATCCAGGCCGTGATGAGGTTCTGCAGGCTGGGGAATTGGATTCAGGAAAAGTATCTCGTGGTTTGGCCCATGATACTAGTGGTTCCTGTTCAATCTATTACCAGAAGCACATGACTCACCATCTTCTGGAATCAATCAATCGGGATTGGATGGAATCCGTTACGAATTGTTTCTTGATTAGGGATCCCAAGGATATGATCATATCCTATCACAAGGTCTATTCGGATATTACCAGTAATCTCCTGGGTTTATATCAGCAAAAGGAAATATTCGAACATGTCAAGAAGATGACTGGGGAGATACCGCCTATTATAGATTCCAAGGATGTTCTGATGAACCCCGAAGAGATACTAGGTAAATTCTGTGACAGGATTGGTGTCGTCTTTTCTGGAGAAATGCTGAGCTGGTCCAGAGGAGCCAGAGATACAGATGGTAATTGGGGGAAATATTGGTACAAGAATGTAATGACTTCCACGGGTTTCAATAAATATGTACCCAAGACGGAAGAGGTACCTGAGAAATATCTAGCTCTTTATGAGGAATCCTATAAACTTTATCAAGAGCTTCACAAACTGAGAATAAGATAGATGTCCAGTATCACACCTAGAGCATTTTATTTTTTGAGTTGGATTATTCCCATCTCTGTTATTATTGGGAATTATGTAGGCGATATCTATGTTGGCACGGCGACCTTTATTGGCCTAGTTGTCTTCCCCGTCCTTGATCTGATTTTAGGAGACGGTAAGGATAGAACTCCTGAATCTACTAGCCCTCATTTTTTCGATTTTATCCTTTACGGACATGTGTTCTTTCAATTTATTGCAATTGCTAGTTTCTTTTATTTCATCCAGTCCAACCCTGAGATGAATCTGCTGATTCTTGCCATCCTTTCCACAGGTTTCGGTACTGGAATCTCAGGAATTGTAGTTGCCCATGAGTTGATTCATCGCAAGGGACTGCCAAGATTCCTTGGTCATCTGCTTCTTTGGACGACGACTTATCTGCATTTTGAGAGTGAACATGTACGTAGTCATCACCGATATGTGGGAACGGAACTTGATCCTGCCTCTGCCCGTGCAGAACACGGCCTTCAATATTTCGTATTGACTACAGTCCCTCTTCAATTCATTTCATCGTGGAAGATTGAGTCTGAACGGAGTAATTCGTTCTGGTTTCATCGGGCATCATTGTATTTACTGATAGAGATTTCTACTTTGGCCGTGTTGTACTATTTCATGGGGTCAACAATTACGTTCGCCTTTATCGGTCAATCGGCTGCAGCAGTTTATCTTCTGGAGTATGTTAATTACATTCGTCACTGGGGTCTGAGACGCGGTGTCAAGGACAGGGTCACGGCCCAAATTAGTTGGCAATCAAATGCTCGACTGAGTCGTTACGTGTTAGTTGAATTAACTAGACATTCAGATCACCATCTTTTTGCAAATAGACCTTATCAGTCGCTTCGTTCACATGATGATGCACCAACTTTGCCCGGTGGGTATTTTGCTTGTTTTTACCTAGCCCAGATACCTCCCATCTGGAAAAGAGTGATGTCCAAACACTTACCAGCCTAAATTAATAGTTAATTTATATCGGTCACTAATATCAATTATGGGCAAGGCAGTAACACTAACAAATATCAAGAAATATCGGAAGGATTTCAATTCTAGTTCAACCGCTAAATTATCTATGAATGCAGCTACTAGGACCGATGTTAGAAAACTTGCAATGAACTGGGATACTTTTAGACAGATCGATCATACCTTCTCAAACAAGGTATCTGGAGAGCTGAAAGCTACTAGCCAGATGAGGAGTGGAAGATGCTGGGGTTTTGCTGGCCTTAATCTATTGAGAGTCTATCTAGGTCGAAAGTACAAGCTCAAGAATTTTGAATTCTCTCAGAATTATTTTATGTTCTATGATAAACTGGAGAAGGCTAATTATTTTCTTGAGAATATCATTGAGACTGTAGATGAAGCAGGCGACAGTCGATTGATTATGCATTTGCTTTCCTCCCCGGTTCAGGATGGTGGTCAGTGGGATATGTTCGTCAATCTGTTGAAGAAATATGGCACAGTTCCCAAGAAGGTCATGGCCGAGAGTCATCAGAGCAGCAACTCATCTCAGATGAATAAGTTGGTTACTCGAAAACTTAGAGGGTTTGCCAGAGATCTGAGAACAGCCCATACAAAGGGAAAATCATCTTCTGAATTAAGGAATATGAAGGATGACATGCTATCTACAGTTTACCAGATGTTATGTATTAGTCTTGGGACACCCCCCCAGAAGTTTGATTGGTCTATACGGAATAAGAAGGATAAATTCCAAAGATTTACGGATCTTACACCCAAAAAATTCTATGAGGATCATGTTGGTATAGAACTGGATGATTTCGTTTGTCTGATAAACGACCCTCGCAGGTTCACAGATTATAACAAAACTTACACAGTCGAGTATCTGGGCAATGTACATGGAGGTAACATTATTCGTTATCTAAATTTAGAAAATGATGATTTAAGAAAGTACACTATCAAATCAATCAAAGCTAATGATCCCGTATGGTTTGGTTGTGACGTCGGTAAATTCTTTACACGTGAATTCGGAGTAATGGACATGGACCTGTTTGAATTTGATAGGTTTTATGGTACTGAATTCAATATGAACAAGGCTGAGCGCCTGGAGTATGGTGATAGCGTTATGACTCATGCTATGCTGTTCACAGGCGTGGATCTAAAGAATAACAAGCCAGTAAAGTGGAGAGTGGAGAACAGCTGGGGAGCTGACCACGGGGAGAAAGGCTTCGACATTATGTCCGACTCATGGTTTTATGAGTTCATGTACGAGGTTGTTATACACAAGAAACATATTACTAAGAAATTGGCAGAATTATATGATATGGAACCAATTAAACTCCCACCTTGGGACCCCATGGGTTCGCTGGCCCATTAATCCATAAAGGTTATTTTTATAGCCTATTCCATATCGACTTGAATTAGTTATGAGCTACGTCAAGGATGCATTCAATTTGGTAAAGCAGAGGGACCCCGATCAACCAGAATTCCATCAGGCAGTATGGGAGGTTTTGGAAACTCTTGAGCCGGTTTTTGAATTACATCAGGAGTACAGGGATGCTCGTATTCTAGAGCGTTTGACTGAACCAGAAAGGATAATCACTTTCCGGGTACCATGGGTGGATGACAAGGGTCGTGTTCAGGTCAATAGAGGTATGCGGGTTGAGTTCAACAGTGCTATAGGACCTTACAAGGGAGGTCTGCGTTTTCACCCTAGTGTAAATCTGGGAATAATCAAATTTCTGGGATTTGAACAGATATTCAAGAATGCTTTGACCACTCGCCCTATCGGTGGTGGGAAAGGTGGTAGCGACTTCAATCCTAAAGGAAAATCAGATATGGAGGTCATGCGCTTTTGCCAATCCTTTATGACTGAATTATTCCGTCACATAGGTGCTAATGTTGACGTTCCAGCCGGCGACATAGGTGTCGGTGGCAGGGAAATTGGGTTCCTTTTTGGTCAGTACAAGCGATTGACCCGGAAGTGGGAAGGTGTCTTGACTGGTAAGGGATATGGATGGGGAGGTTCTCTGATCAGGCCCGAGGCGACAGGTTACGGCCAGGTTTATTTCCTGAGAGAGATGCTTGCTTCCAAGAAACAGAAGATTAAGGGTAAGGTTTGCACGGTCTCAGGTAGCGGTAACGTTGCTCAGTTTTGTGTGGAAAAAGCCATCAGTTATGGTGGCAAGGTCGTTACCATGTCAGATTCGAGCGGGTACATTTTTGATAAAGATGGAATTGATGAGGAGAAATTGGCTTGGGTTAAGGACCTTAAGAATAATCGAAGGGGTCGTATCAAGGAATATGCCTCCCAGTTCTCAGGTTCCAAATATCATGAGGGCAAGAGACCTTGGGGTGAGAAATGTGATGTAGCTTTGCCTTGTGCCACTCAGAATGAGCTTGAGGCAGAAGGTGCAAAGAACTTGGTCAAGAATGGTTGCAAGGCAGTTTGTGAGGGGGCTAATATGCCTACTTCATCTGAGGCACTGGAGATTCTCCTTGAGGCAGGAATTATGTTTGGACCAGCGAAGGCGGCCAACGCTGGAGGAGTTGCTGTATCTGCATTGGAAATGTCTCAGAATGCAGCCTTTGAGGAATGGACCCGTGAGCAGGTTGATGATAAACTGGATCAGATTATGACTGGAATTCACAAACAGTGTTCTGATGCGGCAGCCAAGTATGGGGACAAAGGTAATCTGGTAATGGGTGCTAATATTGCGGG
>MPMF02019541.1_pt1 | contig 15774 bp, 17 predicted proteins | sample 1617271 | NCBI WGS metagenome assembly MPMF02 (sample SAMN05944812, study PRJNA350692) | marine metagenome | biome: marine; feature: ODZ; material: water; isolation source: 120 m water sample prefiltered with 30 um filter, filtered on to 0.2 um... | place: Pacific Ocean | collected 2012-04-09... | reverse complement strand
GATGCTGTAAATTCATAATAATTATTAGCGACATTTGTACGACGTACCGTGTAATCATTCCCTGGTAAGGTGATCTGAGTTGTTAAGGCGCCATCCGCAACAGATGCAGGGCCGTTGTTTGTCATGATCACAGCAACATTATTAAGATCAACCCATCTTACAGGTGTTAAGTTAAATTCATCGAGATAAGTCGCAACTGTAGTTTGAAATTGTGCAAGCGTGGATGCGGCTTCGTTCAGTTTTGTGCGTTGTACCTGCCTAAAGTAATTTGGAAGAGCAATACTACTTAAAATTGCTACAATCACTACGGTGACCATTACTTCAGTAATTGTGAAGCCATTGGCTTCTTGCATTCTAGGGGGTGATCTTCTCATCATCACTGTTGTGCTTAAAGACTACAAAAGCCAAGATAGCATTGATTTTTTGTTTTTCGCTTTAGAGCAGCCTGAGATAATACTGATAACCTCTTGTTGAATCTAATCCATCTGCCCATTTTATATTTTCCTAAAAATACCTACTCGGTATATTGGTGATATAAGCCTATGTATAGCTTGGCTATTTGCTATTATTTAAATTCAATTGCCTGATAATCCTTTCAATTTTCTTCACTAGGTCTATTTCGCAATTTTGTTTTATAACAACGAAACCAGGGTTGATTGTTTTGATTTCGATGATTCAGATGAATTTTCTGTTTGTTCTGCCAGTTATCAGTTGCGGATCGCTAGCTTGGTGATGACATAGATATTGATTTGATCAGTCATTTCATTGGTAATCAGGAACATCAGCTTCTAAATCTTTTTGTGTCTCTATGAGCCCAGCGTCAAAGTCTGCGCAGCATGCAATAGTATCTCCTGCAGTATTAGCATTTTTGTGTTCTCCTTGCCCCAGTTAATGTTTAAAATGGCGAGAACCCTATGGCTGTGTAGTTGAAAAGGCAGAATTGTCAGCTGGAGCAATAGCTTATTTTCTTAGAATTGCTACTGAGGTTACTAGATCAATATTATTTTCTGCATAAAGTGCTTGAGGTTTTTTCAGTATGGATTTAGCCATGAGTTTGGCATCTGATGGTTTGATTTAACTGTTTGGCCTATAAAGTTGTTAGCTAGTGCAGCGGCTCTAAGAATGCCCACTCCAACTATCATCAGTTCCACAATCGTGAAACCCTGCTTGCGGATAATGCCACGATTTTTTTGTTTTAGCAGGTAGGTGCCGTTGGTGCTGTGCCGGTGTTCGTAGTGGCTTGTCCTTTTACGCCTGTTTGGTAATTCACACAGAAAGCACCGTCATAGCTACCTGCCAGATCTCCTATTCCGGCTGCGGTTAATGTATAAACTCCAGCAGCCGGTGCACCTCCAGAGGTGAAATCACAAAGATCAGAATTAGTATCTTCAGTTGTGACAAGAGCAGCTAGGGTGGCCGTTCCTGTTGCCTCACTATTCAAGGCATCTGCCGCTACTTGGCCCATTATTGCTCCGGCTTTGCTCGTGCATTCTGTGCCTTTTGCTTTAGATGTTTGACTCAGGAAGTTAGGCAGGGCAACTGCACTCAGGATGCCAACGATCACAATCACGATCATCAGCTCCACCAGGGTGAAGCCTTGCTGTAAAGCGCTAGCCCTCTTCTGGCGTCTCAACAGTGCAAGCTTTAGCCGTTGGTTGAGGATGCTCATGGTGGTATGCGATATCAATAGTTGCTTCACTATAATGCCCTTAAATGGCAATTTTGTGGTGAAGGATCGTCCAAGGCTTTTCTGAGAGTTACCTTTGAGCTCGCTTAGAGGCTCGTTTGACTGTTGGCGCGAGATGCTCTTTTCATCCTTTTCCCCTTGCGCTGGTTTGTTCTCGCGTCTAGCAGCTCAAGCTTTTAGCAATCCGAAGCTTGCTAGCTGATTGCTATTGCCATTAATTGATTTCAAGGCCTTGTTTAGCAGGCTTGGTCAGGACTGATCTGTTGGCTTCTTGTTGATCAAGCTCAGCATCGTTTGCGATTGCTGCTTGCCTGCGACGGCGGGGAATCCTTGTAGCAGTTGTTGTTTGGAGATGCCTTCCTATCGCCAGCGGGGCTGTTGTCAAAGCACCACCTCTGGCTTTGTGCTGCCCCTGGCGCTTTCGGCTGCCTTTTTGATTTTACTTAGTAGTACCTCTCTACATTCGCTTGCGCTCCTGAGCCTTAGTCGTTCGCGCATCAGCACGGCTGAGGGCATGCGCGCCGATCAGCTTCGCTCCGCTGCTCAGCACTTCGCACAACTGGCTACAGATTCCCACGCCTGCCTTCTTACTTGGCCTTCTAGCAGTTGGAACGATTTGGGCTCTCAATGCGCTGATGCTGATCCCAGTCGTCTTCAACAAGGCTTGATCGGCGAGGAGGTTTGGTCCTTGATTGACTGGGTTCCCAGTGGTGACACAGGTCGTTTGAGTCTGCGTCTTGCCGCTGGTGCTCGAGCTGTGTTTCTGCTCGCAATAGACCCTGATGGCCCGGCTGTGCGTGAGGTTGGTGCGATGCGACCTCTGGTCACCCTTGAGCAGGAAAGGCCATGAGTTTGACCGAGCTGATCGTGGCTTCACTGTTGTTAGCTGGCACGGCAACGAGCGGCCTGCACCTTTGGGGGCAGGCCAGCCTGGCTGCTCATCTTGGTTGGCTCAAAGAGGAGCAGCTTGAGTCTGTTGAGTTGCAGTTGTTGGCCAGCCAGCGCTGGTTGTCAGCTGTTGGCCATGGTTCTGAGCTGCTTACTGCTAACGGCAGTTGCCGTTTTGACCTTGCCGCCGTGTCTCGTTCAGCAGATAGGGCTTTGCCTTTGCCGGAGGGGCTTGAGCGGCATTGGCAAGCTGATGGGGCTGGACTTTGGCTTGAGATTGACGCTCATCCGCCTAAGGGCTCGCCTGTTGAGCCGCTTCGACGTCGTCAGTTGCTTACGCCCGCGGGTACTGGTTGGTGCAGGCCCACTCTGACGGCGCAGCCATGAGACGTTTCCCTGATGCAGCCCCTGCTGAGCAGGGATTCAGCTTGTTGGAGCTATTGCTGATTCTCTCGATCCTGGCAGTTTTGGCTGGCATCAGCCTGGTGAATGCTGGTGAGTACCGCCATCGTTTGCAGGTGGATGTTGCTGCTCGACGACTGCAGCTTGGCTTGGAGCGCGCTCGACTGTTTGCTTTAAGTCAGCGGCAGCCTTGCGGGTTGCGTGTTTCTGCTGAGGGTTGGCAGAAGCCGCTTGTTAGTGAGTTGGCTGCTTGTGTGTCCTCTCGATTGAGCCTGCAGGAACCATTCGCTGCAGTGCCACTGACTTGGCAGAGCAACTTGCCTCAGCTGATGCGCTTTGCGGCGAATGGTTTGACGTTGGATGGTGGAACCGTTGTTTTGGGCAGCCTTCACAGCCCTTATCGACGCTGTTTGGTGATCAGCCTGCCCTTGGGCGTGAGCCGTGTTGGTCGTTACGACGGCGATCCCCTCGATTCAGCAATTGGTCTTAGCAGTTCACGATGTTTACCTGATGAAGCGCTCTAAAGGCAATGACGGTTTTGATGGCTTCACCTTGGTGGAGCTGATGTTGGTGATCAGTGTGGGGATGGTGTTTGTTGCGATGGCCCTTGGCGTGATCACTAGAGATCTTTCCCTTGGTCAGGCAATGGCCCAGCGCCTGCGTGAGCGGGGCCTTCAGCAACGCACCCTGATGTTGATCAAGGCTGACTTGGCGCGCGGCTATGGCTGGTTGGCTGATCCGCCAATCTCCAGCCTCTGGCCTTGTTCCTTGGCGGGGCGTCAGGCGGTGTTGGCTATCGCTACAGCGCCAGATGATCCCGAAGCCCGTCGAAGGGCCATCGTCTACTCGGTTGGCTCTGCTCCATCGTCGATCTGGCGCCGTAGGGTGTTAATGCGCTGTGGCCCGGCGTTTGACATCAACGGCGAGCCTAACTTCGCAGGAAGCTTCCAGAATCGTGTGTTGATCGATGGCTTGCCTTCCTCGCTCAATGATGGCGAGCTTGGTTTTGTGGCTCGTCCTGACCCTCTTCTGCCGGTGTTGCGCCTTGAGCTGGAGCAGCAGTTTCAGACTCCTAACGGGAAGATGCAGCGCATCCGTTCAGCGGCCTCTGTTTGATGCCCTGCACGTTGATGATTGATTGGCGTATGCAAAAAGCATGTCAGGCTCAATCAACTTTGCTTGTGTCGATGCTGTATTAGATTAGATATATATTATTGAGACGCAAATATTCGACACTAATGATGAACAAGTTGCTCGCAATATAGCTTTGGCCTAATGCTTTTTATGCGGAATTTAGGATGCCAATAAGCAACTGTTATGCGATGGAGTTCCACGCGTGCTTATTTTGACAGCAGAACAGCAGATGCCATCAATATCCTTCATTTGAAGGGTTGTATCTAGGGGGAGGAAATCTAAAATTAGACAATGAATTCTTTTGTAGAAACAGTGTGAGAAACTTTTTTCTCGACTTTCGCGGCATTGCTTCTCCCTTGTTTGGGTGTGTGAGCTTAATCACAGGGATGAATGATCTAGGCCACAGCTTTAGTCGTATAGAACGGCAAAAGTATGCAATGCTAAGCAAGTAGCTCTTGGTTGGACATTAACCGTCTTGGTAAATCATTGAACGCAAGAGGGGCCTGGATCAATTTTAGGCATCCGCCTTATTCGATCCGCCGCGTTCTAGAGCGCACCAGCTTGATGGCTGTGGGGCTGGGATATGGCTTGTTGTTGTTGTTTAACCTGCAGCTTCCCGCTGAACAGCGCCGGCAGGCTCAGCGGGAAGACCTTAACTATGCCAAGGCTATTCTTCGTCAGTCGAAGGATTTGATCCTTCGCGCCGATTCAGTATCGGCGTCTGAAAAAAGTATTGATCCACTTTTGCTGAAGAGATTGCTGAGTGATTTTTCATCTTTTCATCTTTTGATTTCAATGCACCCCAAGGGGTTTGAAGCTGGTTTTGTGATACCTGATGTGAGAGGAGGTATCAATCTTGGCAAGCTTCTAGCTTCTTATGGTTTGCAAAAATATCAGGGTGATGCCAAATATGGTCCTGTTCTTATTGATATTGATTCAGTTTATTATTTAATCATTAAAGATGAAATTGAGCTGCATGGAAATACTTGGAATATTTATCTGGTTGAAGATATCAGTAGGCAGATTCGTCAGCAAGAAATTCTTGCCTGGGTTCTTATTCTGGCTGCTTTGCTTGCTTCGATGGTGACCTTGCTCCTCACTCGTACAGGCATTCGACGAGGTTTGGAGCCTTTGCAGCGCTTTGGCGGCGTAATCGAATCAGTCTCGTCTGGATCTCTCGACGATCATCGCTTTGATCCGAAATATGAACCTGTGGAACTTAAGCCGCTTGCCGGTTCATTTAATGCGCTTTTGGATCGTTTGGCTGAGTCTTGGAATCGTCAGCGCAAATTTGCTAATGCTCTCAGCCATGAGCTGCGCACACCGATCACGTTGATCATTGGTTATACCTCTAGGGTGTTACGCCGCTCAGGCTCTCTTAGCGATGCTCAGCGGCATCAATTGACCATTATTGATGATGAGACGCGCCGTCTCGGAAGGTTAATCACTGATCTATTAGATATTGCGCGTGAGGAATCTGGCACTCTGGTGATTACGTCAGAGCCTTTTTCCGCATTTGAGACGTTAGAGCAGGTGCTTTTGCTGAACCAAGGTGATCATGAGGCTCGCTTGAAAATGCAATCGAGTTCACACGATGTTGATCAGATCTGGGCTCTTGGTGATCACGACAGGGTCGTTCAGTGTCTTGGCAATTTGATTGAGAACGCTTTCAAGTACAGCCCAGAAGACAAGCGAGTCGAATTGAGCTGCAATAGCACGCATGAGCATGTGAGATTGCAAGTTCGAGATCATGGCCCCGGGGTGCCAGAGGCTGATCAGGAGCTGATTTTTGAGCAGTTTCAGCGCGGCAGAAACACGGCACAACAACCTGGCAGTGGCGTTGGTCTAGCGCTTGTGCGCTCTTTGGTGAAGCGGATGGGAGGCCGCGTTTGGGTTGAGAATGCTGCTGATGGTGGAGCGATCTTTGTGATTGAGTTGCAACGTTGTCAGCCGCCCTAGCAACAATGCAGAGACTGTTCTGTTTCATCCTTCAGCAGTGAGCTTTGACCTTTCGTCTCTGCGTCTGTCACGAGCGACCTTGTCGACTCGCATGGCGCGCTGGGGGATGGTGATTGTGGTCATCTATGTGTTGGTGGCCTTAATTACCCCCTTGTTGGTGATGGTGGGTGTTTTGCCTGAGGCCAACGTTGGTCTTGATAATCCCATTTATGCGCCTCCTTCATGGGGGCATTGGTGCGGAACTGATCGTCTCGGACGGGACGTATGTGTTCGCACCATGGAGGGCAGTGGCGTGGCTTTGCAGGTGGTTCTTCTTGCGGTGACCTTGGCTGTGTTGGTGGGTGTGCCCCTAGGGATGATGAGTGGCTACCTCGGAGGTGCTTTTGACCGCATGTTGGTGTTGGTGATGGACACCCTCTACACCTTGCCGGTGCTTTTGCTTTCTGTGGTCTTGGCTTTTTTGCTTGGACGGGGAATTCCCAATGCGGCCGCAGCCCTTTGTGTTGTTTATGTGCCCCAGTACTTCCGCGTGGTTCGTAACCAAACAGCCCAGGTAAAAGCTGAACTGTTTGTGGAGGCTGCCCGTTCCCTCGGTGCTGGCCCCATTTGGATCTTGCGCAAATACCTGCTTCGCAATGTGATCACATCCGTGCCAGTACTGCTGACCATGAATGCTGCTGATGCGGTTTTGGTGCTTGGTGGCCTTGGTTTTCTCGGCCTGGGACTGCCGGAAACCATGCCTGAATGGGGTAGTGATCTGAATATGGCTCTGGCAGCAGTGCCAACTGGAATTTGGTGGACTGCTCTCTATCCAGGCCTGGCCATGTTCGTATTGGTGCTGGGACTCTCATTCCTTGGTGAGGGGCTGGAGGCATGGGTGAGTGGTCTCGATGAGTCGACTGACTGATGTCAGATAACTCCCATTGCATCCTTTGGAGGGCCACACTGGGGGAAGTCCTTGCTTCAAGCCATGCCCTGGTGGATCACGTTGATCTTGCTGGCGCTGATGATCTTCCTTTGGGTCTCCGGTCGCCGAAATCCTGATGATGTGATCGGTCTGCTTGAGCAGATGCTGGCGATCGGCTTGGCCATGGTTGTGCTGTTTATAGGCCAAAATATCTTGCTGGAAAGCATTGTCTTGCTGATTGGTTTGCGTCTTCCTGCGGCCCGTCAAAACCAACTTGTGATCAATCGGTCTCAGGCAAGCAAAGATGTGTTGATGCCATTTTGAGTGTTAGCTGGTTGCTTAACAGCGCAATCTCACGTTGCGGGGGAGGCTTCCTTGGATTTCGCCTTGATCGTTAAGGGCAGGATATGACCTGCCTTCCTGCTGGCACCATGCAGCAACTTCTGGATAGGCCCACTCAAATAGGCGTTGTTGATAAAGCGCTGGTTCTAGGCCTTCGCCGGCTTGAGGTGCGATACCAGCCAGCCGTCGTTGACGTAGGGCCTCAAATAGCAAGGTTGCTGCTGCTACCGAAACATTCAACGACTGCACCATGCCGCACATTGGGATGAAGATTCCTTCATCCATCAATGGTGTCGCAAGCTCACTAAGACCCCATTTCTCAGCTCCCAGGACGAAGGCTGTAGGTCCGCAGAAGTCGCAGTCGCGGTAGTCGCGTGCACTTCCACCTAGATGGGTTCCATAAAGCCGAAAGCCACTTGCCTTAATGGCCTTGACGGCAACTTCGATGCTGCTGTGTTCCTTGAGCGGTATCCACTTTTGGCTTCCCTGGGCGGTACTGTTGAAGGTGGGCAGACGTCCTGAATAGTTCACTGCATGGGCTTCTAGGACACCCACCGCATCGCAGCTGCGCAGAATGGCTGAGAGGTTGTGGGGCTTTTCCACGTGCTCAAGCAGAACCGTCAGATCTGCCATTCGGCAATCCAGAACAGCCTTGAGACGATCAAATCGGCGAGGCAGCAGAGGCATGGGCCAAGCGTCTTTTGACTTGAGGGTATGGGATGCCGTATCCCACATCCCTTTCGGTCAGTTAGCGACCTATGGTCAGATTGCTGAGTTGATCGGTGCCTATGGATGTGCCCGTCAGGTGGGTTGGGCTATGCGTCGATTACCTTTGCCATCCAAGCTTCCTTGGCATCGAGTGGTGAATGCGAAAGGGATGATTACGATGAGTTTGAGCCGCGAAGGATCTGACTGGATGCAGCGGCAGATGTTGATCGCTGAAGGAATCCTTGTGGATGCCGAGGGTCATTTGCCCTTACGACGGCATCTTTGGCGGCCGCAGTTGAGTGATGAGGGCCTTTTGTTGGCAACGGCTCAGGAAGGCGTTAGCTCAGGAAGGTTCGTCTCAGCTCAGGACAAGCATTGACGTTGTCTTCTTCCGTTGCTGCCGCTGATGCCTCTGTACCGGGGCTGTTGCCGCGGCGGGTGGCATGGGAGCTTTTGCAGGCAGTGGCGGCAGGGGCCTATGCAGATATCGCTCTCGAACGAGCTCTTCGTCAGAACCCCATGAGCGGTGCCGACCGTGGCCTGGTCATGGAATTGGCTTATGGCGCAATCCGTCAGCGGCAATGGCTCGATGCTTGGTTGGATCGTCTCGGCAAGGTGCCTGCCTGCAAACAGCCACCAGTGCTGCGCTGGTTGCTGCATTTGGGGCTCTATCAGATTCTGCGCATGCAGCGGATTCCAGCCGCAGCGGCAGTGAACACCACCGTTGAACTTGCTAAGACCGGCAAGCTTGCCAGATTGGCTCCGGTGGTGAATGGCATTTTGCGGGCGGCATTGCGTGCACGCGATGCCGGTATGGTGCTCAGCGAGCCAGAGGACACTGCAGCTCGGTTGGCTCAATCGGAATCTCTACCGTTGTGGTTGGTGGAGCAGCTACTTGTTTGGCGTGGCGAAGTTGGAGCTGAGCTGTTTGCTCGCGCCAGCAACCAGGTACCAACACTTGATCTGCGCATCAATCGACGTCGTACAAGCCGTGAGAACGTAAGGCTGGCGCTTGAGGCTATTGGAGTGGAGAGCACTCCGATCGAGAGCTGCCCTGATGGTTTGCTGGTGACTGGTAGTGCTGGTGACCTAAGCCAGTGGCCTGGCTATCAGCAAGGCCACTGGTGCGTGCAGGATCGCTCTGCACAGTTGGTCGCACCGCTGTTGGAGCCACAGCCTGGGGAGCGGATTCTTGATGCCTGCGCGGCACCAGGGGGTAAGGCCACTCATCTTGTTGAGCTGATGGGTGGTTCGGGAGAGGTGTGGGCTGTAGATCGTTCCGCTGGTCGCCTCAAGCGCTTGGCGGATAATGCTGCTCGCTTGGGGGGTGACTGCCTCAATGCTTTAGTCGCAGATGCCACGAATTTGTTGGCGGTGAAGCCAAGCTGGCGAGGATCCTTCCAGCGCATTCTTGTGGATGCGCCATGCTCTGGTTTAGGTACTTTGGCCCGTCATGCTGACGCCCGTTGGCGAGTCACTCCGTTGCAGGTTGAGGGGCTGGTGATCTTGCAGTCCAAGCTGCTTGAAGGTCTTCTGCCTCTGCTTAGCTCTGGAGGCCGGTTGGTTTATGCCACTTGCACCATCCATCCGGCCGAGAACTTTGATCAGATCGAGGCCTTCCTTGGTCGGCATCCTGAATTGAGCTTGTCTCAGGAACAGCAACTATGGCCTGATCCTGAGCATGGAGGTGATGGTTTTTATTCAGCTGTGTTGGATCTCAGCTGAGCCTGATCAGGGAATAGGCATTGGCTCGAAGTTTTCATTGACCGGCGGTCCCCCTGGCGGTGCGATGTATCTGGGTGGAGGAGGGCCCTGGGTTTGATCTTGGTCTTTGGCAGCATCCTCGGTGCCGTTCTTTGGTTTGCTCCTCGTTTTGCTTGGGGGCCTAAAGGTGCGGTTCATGACTGGTTTTGGTGGGAAGGGTTGCACCTCAAAATTGTCTTTGATCTTGGTCATGAACTGCTTCCAGGCCCATGCAGCATCACCACTGCCGCCAGATGTCTTTCGGTTGTTGTCGTAGCCGAACCATACGGCGGTTGTTAGTTGTGGTATTGAGCCAATGAACCAGAGGTCACGAGCACCTTCCGATGTGCCGGTTTTGCCGGCTACTGGCCGATCACCAAGGGATGCTGCAACTCCAGTTCCATCGCTGACAACGCGCTGGAGCATCCAGTTCATGGTGTCGGCTACGTCGCTGTCGAGGGCTCGGCGACCTTTGTAGCCTTCGAACTGATGGTTCCAGATCACCTCGTTGTCAGGGCCTCGGATCTCTTCAAATGGCGTGGGCTTCATGTAAATGCCACGGTTGGCTACTGCGGCATAGGCTGCCGTCATGTCGAGCACGGTTTGCTCGTAGGCCCCAATAGCGAGTGGGTAGTACTTGCCCAATGGGCGGGTGGTGCCGATGCCAAGATTATTGGCCATGCTGATCACGGCATCAAAGCCCACCTTGTCTAGTAGCTGGACTGCAACAGTGTTTAGAGAGTGTCTTAGGGCATCAGCGAGTGCAACCGATCCCAGATACTTGTTGCCGAAGTTCTTTGGGCAATACCCCCTCCAGCAGCGTGGAGCGTCCACAACCTTGTCCTCTGGTTTGATGCCGGCATTGATGGCTGCTGCATAGGGAAAAAGCTTGAAGGTAGAGCCAGGTGAACGCAGGGCCTGTGTTGCTCGGTTGAATTGGCTGGTATTGAAGTTTTTGCCTCCTACCATCACCCTCACCTCACCGGTGCTTGGTTCGATAGACACCATGGAGCCCTCTGTGTTCCCGGGGGCGTATTTGCGGATAACCTGTTGGGCTTGCTTTTGCCAAGCCAGATTGAGGCTGGTGTGAATCTTGAGTCCACCCACTTCTAGTTGTTCTGGGGTGAGCAGATTTGGGAGTTGCTGGGCTACCCAGCTGGTAAAAAATGGGGCGGTGCTGTTGAAGTACTTCGGGATCGCTGGCTTGAGATTGAGGGGGCTGTTGCGAGCTGCATCGGCTTCGCTGGCGGAGATAAATCCGGCCTGCTGCATTCGTTTAAGGACAATTGCGCGGCGCTCAAGGGCGATTTTCGGGTTGACCAGTGGTGAATACACTGAGGGAGCAGGGGGCATGCCAGCGATTAGAGCGGCTTCCGGCAGTGTGAGTTGATTGGGGGATTTGGAGAAGTACACCCAGGCTGCATCGGCTACGCCGTAAGCACCTGAGCCCAAGTAGACGTAATTCAGATATTGCTCAAGGATTTGCTGTTTGCTGAGCTGTCGCTCCAGCTTGTAGGCCAGAGCAGCTTCTTTGAGTTTGCGCGGCAGGGTTCGTTCCTGACTTAGGAATACCGTTCGAGCAAGTTGCTGAGTGATGGTGCTAGCACCTTCCCTCACGGAACCCTGGCGGAGGTTTGTCACCAGGGCTCTGCTGATACCCCAGATATCCAAGCCATTGTGGTAATAAAAGCGGCGGTCTTCTGCCGCTACGAAGGCTTGCTCCACAAGCAGAGGCATCTTGTCTTGCTCAACCTTCTCGCGGGTTGCGGGACCAAGCTTTTGGATCACCTGCCCATCAGTGGAGAGCAGCGTGATGGTGCCTGGCCGGTTGAAGTTGGCAATCCGCCGGGCATCGGGCAGAACCGAATCCAAGGCATGAGTGAGAGTCCTTTCAGCCAAGGCTGTGACACACCCGATGGCGACAGCACTACCTGCAATAACAATCCAGCGACGGCGCTTGCGAGTCACATCCCCTGTGTTAATGGGCTATGGCCTATGGCTAGCGCTGTAACCAGCATGCCAAGGATTAGAAACGGTTGAGCACTGGTCTGATATCTCACATCAAAGGCCAGGGGATCACGCAGTAACCAGATGTCTTGGAATGTGATCTGGGGAATGATCAATAAGATCAAAACGACTGAGGCAAAATGCTGGTCAATGGCGATCAGAACAACAACCATCGCGAGCTGGAAGATGTCGATCATTCCTGCACTGATCCAGCTGGCCTTTTTGATTCCAAAGACAACTGGCAGGGATTGAAGACCAAGGGCTCGATCTCCCTCTACACTCTTGAAATCGTTGATGACGGCAATACCAAGACCAGCCAAGCTATAGGCAAGTGTCAACATTGCTGTGGTCCAAGTCAGTTGTCCGAAAAGCGCCTGACCAGCCCACCATGGCAGGGCGATGTAGCTGGCACCAAGCGCGTAGTTTCCTATCCAACCATTCTGTTTCAGCTTGAGAGGTGGGGCTGAATAAATGAAGCTCACAAATGAGCCGCCTAGGGCAAGAAACAGCACAACTGGAGTGGTGTGTTCAGCCCAACGATCTAAGCCATAGGCCACTGCAAGACCACCGAGAAGCAGCATCCATATCTGAAGCTTGACTTGTGTCAGCGGGATGGCCCCGGAGGGAATCGGCCTATAGGGCTCATTGATTGCGTCGATCTCGCGGTCGTAGTAGTCGTTGATGGTTTGGGTGTAACCGGTTAGAAGCGGGCCACTCATGACCATGCAGGCCGCGGCTGCAAGCACATCTGGTAGGCGCCATTGGTATTGACCACTGGCAGCTGCTCCACAAATCACCCCCCAGAGCAGTGGGATCCAGGTGACAGGCTTCATGAGCTGCAGACGCAGCTTCCAGATGTTGGTGGTGCCAGAGGCACCTTTGATGCCAAGGAGTTGGCGAGCGTCGCTCACGGCAGGCGCCTCAGGCGGAGGTGACTTCGTCGTCAAAGAACCAGCTGACAGTGCCATCGCTAAGTTCTACGACCAAGCCAATGCCCATGCCGTCAGTCATTTTGTAGCCGGTGACCCTACCAATGTCAGATTTCTTGAGCAGTTCTACCAGTTTGGCTGGAATGCGATCACGAACGCGAGAGACTCGGACCTTGGAGCCGATTCTGTAGGAAGTGGCAGCCTGGGACATGGCCTGCAAGGCTTAGAAGGTGGCGCAACCTTAACAGTCGTCACTGCTTTATCCCAATGGTCGCGCTTCGTTTGATTCCTTGCCTTGACGTGGCTGATGGTCGCGTTGTGAAGGGCGTGAACTTTGTGGACCTTCGTGATGCGGGTGATCCCGTGGAGCTTGCCTGCCGCTACAGCCAGGCTGGAGCTGATGAGTTGGTGTTTCTTGATATCGCTGCCAGCCATGAAGGTCGGGCCACGCTGGTGGCGTTAGTTCGACGTACTGCTGAGGCCGTGACCATTCCATTCACAGTTGGAGGGGGAATCAGCTCTTTGGATGGCATCACAGAGTTGCTTCGGGCGGGTGCCGACAAGGTGAGTCTTAATTCCTCTGCTGTGCGTGATCCAGATCTCGTAGCGCAGGGAGCTGACCGTTTTGGCTGTCAGTGCATTGTGGTGGCCATCGATGCTCGACGTCGTCCTGAGGGCTCGGGTTGGGATGTTTTTGTCAAGGGTGGACGCCAAAACACAGGTTTGGATGTTGTGAGCTGGGCTCGGCAGGCAGCGGAACTTGGTGCTGGCGAAATCCTTTTGACCTCAATGGATGGAGATGGAACTCAGGCTGGTTATGACTTGCAGCTCACGCGAGCAGTCGTGGAAGCGGTGCCGGTGCCTGTGATCGCTTCGGGAGGTGCAGGTTGCCTGGATCACATCGCAGAAGCCTTTACGATTGGCAAGGCCTCAGCTGCATTGTTGGCCTCTCTGCTTCACGATGGCGTGCTGAGTGTGGAGCAAATTAAGACTGATCTGCTGATGCGGGGTTTGTCGATTCGGCCTCTTGAGGCTTGAGGCTTTGTCTTTGTATTAAGCATCACACTCCTAAATTTGGGAGAAGTTCTGTTGGCAAGAGTACTTTTGGATGTGTTGCTGATCGATCACCCTTGGGCGCAACAGTTGCTCCAAGCAGTGTTCAAGCCCCTGGATGGCATCTTCTTATGAGGCCTGGTGACCCCCAGGCGGTGGAGCAGTTGTTTGATGCGGTCGCTCCTAATTACGACCGGCTTAACGACTTGTTGAGTCTTGGCTTGCACCGCATCTGGAAACGGCAGTTGTTGGCCTGGTTGTCTCCGCTTTCAGGTGAACATTGGCTTGACCTTTGCTGCGGTACTGGTGATCTGGCACTGGCATTGGCCCGCAGGTTGCGACCTGGAGGGTCTGTGTTGGGGCTAGACGCAGCTGCGGCGCCTCTTGCCGTGGCAAGGCGCCGCGCCGCGGTTGAGCCTTGGTTGCCCCTCTCCTGGTTGCAGGGAGATGCTCTGGATACTGGTTTGCCTTCCCATCGTTTTGACGGTGCTGTGATGGCTTACGGCCTGCGCAATTTGGCGGATCCAGGCGCTGGGTTAATAGAGCTTCGACGCCTTTTGCGGCCTGGTGCTCGGGCAGGAGTCCTTGATTTCAATCGCATGGTCGAGGGTTCCTTGGCAGCACGTTTTCAGCGGTTTTATCTGCGAAAGTTGGTGGTGCCGGTGGCGGCCCAGGTGGGTCTGCGGGAGCATTACGCCTATTTAGAGGCCAGTTTGCAGCAGTTCCCAAAGGGAGAGGTTCAGGAGCGACTGGCTCGGGACGCGGGATTTGCCGCAGCGAGTCATCGACCTCTGGCTGCGGGACAGATGGGTGCCTTGCTGCTTACCGCTTGATGAGCTGATCGAGCAAAAAGACTCTTGCGAAAAGACGGATCGATGACTTATGAAGAAAACATTAAGACGCAGTTCGCTGTGGCCTTCCCTCTCCCTTCTCTTCTCTCCTCGATTAAGGACTTGCTTTTGGAGGTGCAGTGGCTTGATGGCTTGATCTTGGTGACTGATTCTCAGCAGGCCACCTTTGTGCCCTTTTCGCAGGTGGATTCTTTGTTGAGCAGGGTGCGGGCACGTCCCAATGGTCAGATTGTGGTTGAACGGTTGTGCATGGCACTCCTTGATGACCATGATGGTGGGGGATCCAAGCCTGTGCTGGTGTTTCAGGGAGATGACAGGTTCTGGCTGGGAATGATGGGCCTGAACGGCAGTCACTCGAACCGTGATGGCGCTGTTGCACACCTCGATCGCTGTTTTGCTCTTAGCAGTTGAGTTATTTACGTCATCAAGGAAGGCCTTGATGAGGGAAGTGCTTCTTCTGATCATGAGAATGTCTGCTATTTGGCTTAACCAGCAGTTGACTTGTTGGCAGAGAGATCAGGCTTTTTGTCTCGTTTCAAATCAGCTTTCACCCCCAGGTGTTTTACATTCTTAAATCAGGCGCAGAAAACCTCTACTAGGTTTAAAAAATTGGAATATCTTCTCAACTTAAAATTGCCGCTTCCTCAAAGTAAGCGTCCTTACTAAACTGGCAAAATCTTCCTGTTTCGAGGAGCAGAAGCAAACTTTAATCTGGCATGAATAGGCTGATTGCCGTAAAGATAACAAGACTTCCATTTCCACGCCTGTTGATATCTAAAAGATCGTTTAAAATCACTAATAATGACCATCATGAAAAGTGCCAATCACTTCTGCTTGCAGGATTTGGCCATTTAGCAGGCCAATTCAATTGGTACTTCTGATGTGAATAACAAGCTCCTGGAGTGACCTTACTGCGCCATTTATGCTGATTTGCATCGATTGGTGTTGATGCTAATAGAATGGTTGTGAATAGCAACACAAGATGTTTTATTGGCTTTTTCGTTAGACAATAAAAACCTTATTGTAGTGAATAAATTGTGCCAAAAACAGCCTCAGCTCATTATTGAAGCAACACACCTTGCCAGAAAGGCTTTGAAGTTATGCTCTGATATTGAATGTGTTGGCGGCATAGACCAAATTAATCTCCTTGGCCCTAATATTGTT
>MPMF02239777.1_pt1 | contig 15779 bp, 16 predicted proteins | sample 1617271 | NCBI WGS metagenome assembly MPMF02 (sample SAMN05944812, study PRJNA350692) | marine metagenome | biome: marine; feature: ODZ; material: water; isolation source: 120 m water sample prefiltered with 30 um filter, filtered on to 0.2 um... | place: Pacific Ocean | collected 2012-04-09... | reverse complement strand
TAAAGTTAATGTTATATTCTATATTAAAGCTTAAAATGGGGCTTTTCATAAAGTATATACAAAAACAATAAATGGAGGTTTTATGAAAAAATTATTATTTTTAACTCTTAGTTTATTAGCCACTACTCAGGTTCAGCCATCTGTAGTTGGAAAATTATTCACGGACTTTGGTACAGAAATAGGTCAATCCACTGCAAAATGTGGTAAAGGGCTTTATCAAGCAACTAAAGAGTATGACTATAAACAATTGGGTATTAATGCTTTAGAAGTAGCAAAGCGCAATCCTAAAAATACTACAATTACATCTCTCTATGCAGCATACGTTGGGTACATTGCACTTAATATGAGATCACGGAAAAAAGCTTTTGAAAAACGCCGTCCTAATAGCACTTATAAGTTTCCTTATTGGCAAGGAGTAATTAACCATAGTTCTATACCTGTAGTTCTCTACGGTATGGCTTACGGTTCAGCTCAAGCTGGTAAACTTATTGCAAAACAAAGTAGTAAATATCAAGTGAGTGGTCCAACTGTTTTCGCTGGAGCCCTAACACTGTGGGTGGTACTTCACAGTGTATTTAACGATTAAGTTAAATACAGCATACTCACTAATATAATTCTCCAGAAGGAAGACCATAAAGTCTTCCTTCTTTTTTAGCCAATTTTAGGCTATTTCATTCTTCCAAACCTGCCTAGATCGAACCTGATATAAGATACCCCTGAAGAACCCTCCAATACATGCTGCCAATGGGGGCTTTTGACCCGATTGGGTTAATATTATATACTTTATTAAAGCTTGAAATGGAGCTTTTTTAGATAGATAAACAATATGATAATGGAGGTTATTATGAAGAAATTATTAAGTATATTACTTGCGGCATTGATTTTACCTGTTGTTGGTACTGAAACAGTTAATGCGGACGCTACAGATATGACTACTAAAGCTGCGTGCCAACTTGGTGCATTAGTTACAAAGGGAACAGTAAAAACTGCAAAATTTGTTGCTAAAGATCCATATGCTCGTGGTGTAGTTACCGGTTTAGCACTTTATATTCCAGTACGCTATGCAGTTAACAAGCTTAGTCCTTTAGTTAAATATTTTAGAGCAGCTAAGCGAGGAACATATAAGGTTGTAACAAACCCTGTATGTACTGCCCTTATGGCATCTGCTATTACATATAAACTTACTAGATAACAATTGCATTATTAATAACTATAAGGAAAAAATTATGAAGAAATTAATTTTAGTTGCTTTAACAATTAGTACTCTTATGTTTAGTTAAATTCATGCTGACGGTTCTTTTATAAACTGGGCAGCGAGTAATACAGTTGGACGTGTAGGTGATGCAGCCATAGGAGTCGCAAAGCTTCCTTATACTGCTATCAAATTTGCGTCAAAAAAAATGTATTGCTTAACCTGTTTTACAGCAAAAAAGCTTCTTCTCCCAACTAATTCTCGACCAATATTAAGCGGTAGAAATGCTGTAGGAGCAAGTATAGTAGCTGCACCAATTATCATTTGGGGAATTGGAACAACTACTCTCGCCCTTTTTGATCAGGATTACGACACATATAAGTCATTCCAAGTAGGTTTATTCACAGCAGCCATTCCTCTGCTAATGATTAAAGACATGATACCTTTAGCCTTTTAAATAAATAATAAACCAAGTTTAAAGAAGGCGGAGTCTAAAAGCTCCGCCTTTTTTGCTGCTTGCCAAAAATCCATTACTCCATATAATCGTTGATAGATTTTCATTGATATTTTGGGAGTATTCTCGTGAAGAAATTCTTGGCTCTAATTCTCATCCTTTTTCTCTCTAGTTATGCAACAGCTCACCCATTCAATCTTGGCCATGCCCAAGCTGGAGCTCGTAGGTCGATACGGCTTATGGGATCTGTGGCAAACGTAACCAAAAACAATGCACATGAACTAGGCTCATACCTACTCAAACGCTATCATGCGCTCTCACCTGACACTAGACAAGTCATAAGCTTTTCATTGCTTATACCAGCAATATATTCGCTATTTTCTACTATAACAGCTGATGCACAATCACAATCAAAAGATAATGCTGAAATAGTCTATAGAAAAGCCGCGATTCTGCTCTCTGGCGTAGCAATTGGAATCGTTATGAAAATGGCTCTTGATAGTATCGCTGATGGTAAACTGGATGCAGTCAAATTGATGCTAAAAACTAAGGACGCTGGAGTCCGTGTTCTTGAGCCTGTAGTAGATAACCAGTAGGCTTTTGTGCTTTAAGCATAGGTGGTTTATACTTATAAATGTAAATTAATTAAGCTAATATAAAACACTCTACAAGGTGGATTTTTTATGAAAAAGTTATTATCAATTTTACTTGGCGCCTTTGTTCTTACAGCTCCAACCACAACCACACCAATGGTTCAAGCGCGAGCTATAGGGAAAGCATATTTAAATACATCTCCTCAAGCAAGAGTCTTTGTTAATGATACAATCTTTTATGCCAGTAGCATCATAGGATTTGCTGCTGCTTACTCTCTCCTTCAAGAAGTAAGGAAAAACAAAAAAAGTAAAACTGCTATTGTTGGACATTCTGGTCTTATTGGTAGTTCTGCAATTTTATGTAGTCTCAGTTTTTATCTTTCAACACATGCTAAACTTGAAACCTTGAAAGCCATAGCACAAGAGGTTTATCAAGAAAGAAAAGAACAAGCTTATGACGACGCAAGTAAAGCTATAGCAAGCCTACCTTCTCCAGTAAAATGGACTGCTAGCTCAACTGCTAAAACTGCATTATGGATAACTAGCTGGTTTCACAGAGATTAACCATTCTCTACGATGCTCACACGACTTCCCGTTGATAACTTTTCAATAACAAAGTGGACAGGGAATTGCTCTTTTAAAGAAGCTAAGTGTGATACTACAATAATCTTTGCAAAATCATCTTGTATCTTATGCATGGCATCCATAATATGCGTAAGTCCCTCTTCATCCTGAGAACCAAACCCTTCATCAATGATAAGAGTTTGCAATGAGGTTCCTGCACGACGTGCTAGAAGTTTGGATATAGCAATACGTAATGCAAAATCTATACGAAACGCCTCACCACCTGAAAACATTTCATATGGCCGTAGTCCTGCTGCATCAGAAATTTTAATATCAAGAGTTTCTTTAGCGCCACCGCCCTTCAAGTCACGTAATGATTCAATAAATATCTGTGCTTGATTGTCTGTTAATCGCGCTAGAATTGTATTAGCTTCCTGTTCAATTTCAGGAATAGCATCCTCGATAAGAAGTGCTTGTATTCCATCCTTACCTAATGCTTGCGCAATCGCCTTATACTCATCAATCTCTGTATCTAAACGTGTTACAGCTTTCTTACTTTGTTGAGACTCTTTTGCTATTGTTTCAAGGCTCGTATGTTCACTTTCCAATTGCCCTTTGATTCGTAGCAACTGTTCCTTTTCTTGCAACAAGGATACTGCTTGTTTTTGCAACTCTGTTTTTTCTACTAACAGTTGTTCTTTCTTTTTTGCAAGATCAACAAATACAGCTCGCTCTTTCTCAAGAGCTTTGCATTCCGTTCTAGCTTGCTTTATAAGTACGCAAAAATTACGTACACGCTCAACACGTTCTGATTGCTGTGCAATTTGCGTGTTTAAATTTTCAAACAGCTTGGTCTGTTCCTCTAGCTTAACAAGCTCTTGAGCCAACTGCTTATGCTCATCAGCATTGTATGATAATTCTTGCTGCTCTTTTTCCATCGTTTGCAACTCTTTAAAGCCTTGTTGATATGGAACATCGGCATTAACGATATCACTTAATTGCAACTTATTAAAGGTCGCTTCAGCAGTTACCAGCTCAGCCTGTTGAGCTTTAATTGTGCTTGTTAAATTAGATACTTCTTTTTGATATTTCTCTTGCTCTTGTTGCAACCTTTGCACTGCAGCTTCATATTCTACAAGTTTCATCAAATCGACTGAGTAATTGGTTGCTAATTCATGAAGTTGTTTTAATTTTTGATGCTCTTCAGTTAAAACAGGCTTAAGTTTTTTTATAAGGTTTTTCAATCGGGCTAAACGATTCTCAAGCCAATATTGACGCTTATCAAGTTTAACTTTTAAAAAGCGCTTTCGAGACGCTGATAAATTCTGCTCACATAAAGGACAACTTGGATCATTTTCATCATGCGACATTGCTTGCTTTTGTATCAACTGTTCTAGTTCTTGGTTTGCACTGTTATACATTGGAACAAATCGCTGATAACATTCTTTTTTCTTATCAAACTTATGCTGTAAATCTTCTCTATTTTTCAACCGGCCTGCAACCTTATCCGTTTCTGCACGCAGCTCTGCTATGCGCTTACGTTCCTGTGTGATCGAGGTATTATTTTGCTCAAACTTTTTAAGTAATTGTTCATTTTGTGCTTGATCATTGGCGATTGCCATTTTAACTTTACTAACACCCTCTTTATGCTTTTGTGACTCTTCTTGAAATTTTGTCTGTAAAACATAAAGTTGCTTTTGTGTAGCTTCTTTCTTTTGTAAGATTTGTCCTTGCAAAGAAAATTGTTTTTGTTGCTTTTTTTGTAAGAGATCTAACTTTTTTTTAAGTTCTTGTTCTTGATTCTTTAAGACATTACTATCTTTACTTTTAAGCCGCATACGATGAGTCTGTTGCCATTCTTCACGAACTTGCTGTAATTGCTGCGTATTAATTTTCTCTTGCTTTATAAGCTGTTCTAGCTTAACTCCAACAACTGCTAACTGTTGTTCTTGTATATTGTACTGCTGTTCTATTTGATCATGCTGCGTTTGCTTCGTTTGTATATCTCGATTTCGAATTTGCAGTAAATCAAATTGTCGTTTTAGCGTAGTAAGCTCAGTTTCTACAATAGGAAGCCGCTCCAACTTACCTTCAATATGTTCTAACAACTTTTGCGAGCTATTCTTATCTGCCTGTAGATGCCGTGCCTTATCCAAAGACTGTTTTTTTAGAACTTCAAAGGTATCAAGTCCAAGTACTGATCCAAGGATGTCTTTCCGTTCCTTGGGAGTCTTTTTAGAAAATTCGTTCGCTTGTCCCTGGCGCAAGAAAGCAGAATTAATATAAGTATTATAATCAAGCCCAATCGTAGCCTCTATCCTATCCTGAGTCATTCTAATAGTCTTTTCGGTTAAGGAAATAAGACTATCCTCTTGATCAAACATTCCAAAATCAAGTAATGCATATGGCTTTCCATAATGAAAGGAAACTTCGCGTCGTATGCGATAGCGATTATTGTTGAATTCAAATTCAAAGATAACCGCCATATTATTATTACCAAGCCGCAAAAGACCTTGATCAGCTTTTGGGGTTCCTGTTGCTTTTCTTGCTTGGCCCCAAATGGCCCAAGTTATAGCATCTAAAAGCGCTGACTTACCATGACCGTTCTTACCCGATAGGTAGATAAGGTTGTATGAGGAAAAGTTTATTTCCTGCAGTTGAGAACCGTAACTCATAAAATTTTTCAACTGTAACCTTAAAGGAATCATACAAGCCTCGATACAAGATTTTAAAAAAACGCTATACTTAAAAAAAACCACACCATTAAAAAAAAAGGATTTCATATGCATGGCTCAATTTTTAAAGTATATGACATTCGAGGCATAGTAGGAAGCGAACTTATCATAGAAAAGGTACATGAGCTTGGACAAGCGTTAGCATTTTACTATAAAGAAAACCATCCTGAACTTACTACAATCGCCATTGGACGTGATGGTCGCTCGCATTCTCCTGCAATCTTTGACGAACTATCCAATGCATTTATCGCCAGCGGAATTAATGTTATTAATCTAGGTGTTTGTACAACTCCGATAATGTATTTTGCTCAAGAAAAGCTCCCTGTTCAAGGCGGTATCATGATTACAGCCTCTCATAATCCAGCAGAGTATAATGGTTTTAAACTTGTATTGAATAAGCAATCAGTATTTGGAGACGAAATCAAACGAATTGCTCAGTATTACCAAGAGCAACGTTGCCTATCTTCTTCCCTTAAAGGGTCACTAATCAATCATGATTTGGTTGTTGATTATGTTTATTACTTGGTTGAGCAATTCCCTCAACTTGTTGGAAGTGATATTCGTGCTGTTGTAGACTGTGCCAATGGTGCAGCTGCTAGCGTAATGCCACTCCTTAAAGAAAAATTTGAATGGACTAAGGTAAAATTAATATACGACACAGTTCTTGCTGAGCCACATCATCAAGCAGATCCTTCCAAGCCTGAAAATGTCGTTGAACTAAAAAAAGAACTCGATAAATCGCCTAATTATTTTGGCGTTGCTTTTGATGGTGATGCAGATAGATTAACTGCTATTACAGAAAAACAAATTCACTTGCAAGGTGATGAACTTGGTGCCATCTTTGCTGCAGACATTAAAAAATCTAATAAGGATTGCACTGTAGTAACCGATGTAACGTTCTCTCATGTTCTTCGCGATTGGTTTCAACAACAAGAAATTAAGCATGTCAATAGTCGAGTTGGACATGCATACATAAAAGATGCAGTAAAACGCTCTAAGGCACTTTTAGGCCTTGAACTAAGTGGACACTTTTGCTTTACAGACAACTATTTTGGCTTTGATGATGGAATCTATGCGATGCTTCGTTTATTCTCACTACTACTTGCTTCTCAGAAAATGCTACAGGTTCATTATGAGCAATTCCCTCCACGCTTTGGTTGTGCAATGCGTATACCATGCGAACCGGCAAAAAGAGATATGGTTATTGAACATGTAAAACAGTTCTTTTCTGAAGATAGTAATATCACCACACTTGATGGTGTATGTGCAGTTAAGTCATATGGTTGGGGATTGATTAGACCATCTAATACCGAACCGGTTTTATCCTTACGATTAGAAAGTGAAAATCAAATTACACTAGTTCATATTAAAAAAGACTTTTATACTGCATTGAAAAAACATCTTGATAAAAACGATCTTAAGTGCGCATTTAAACTATAGTTAAGGAAATCTGGTGGTAGGCACACATATACGACTTAATGAAACTCTCAATCATGTGATTGAAAAGGCAACCAACCTAAACGTCCCCATCTTTCAAATGTTCTTAATTAATTCTCAAGGAAAACGAATAAAAGTTACACCTGAAGAAAAGCAATTCTTTATTGAGATGCAACAAAAATTCGATTCCATTTTTGTTCACGCTTCCTATTGGGTCAACCTTTCAAGTGAAGCACCACATGGCATGCGATCTTTAGTAAAAGAACTCAATCTCGCTTTACAACTGGGACTCAATAAAATTATCATCCATCCTGGCGCAGCTGTAGGTTTTACGACTAAGGAAGAAGGAATTGAGGCCTTAACACGACGCTTAAATGAAATTATCAAAAAACATCCTAATGTAACCATTTTGCTTGAAAACACTACTCATGCAAAAAACTGTATCGGTAGTGACATTAAAGACTTTGGCAACATACTTGAAAAAATTGAACGACCTGAAAATATACAAATTTGTGTTGATACATCACATGCTTATGCTTATGGATATGATATATCTACCAATGAAGGACAAGAAGAATTCCTTCAAGAACTTGATGATGCGGTTGGCCTTAATAAAATCGGTTTAATTCACTTGAATGATACACAAGAAGAACTAGGCAATAAAATTGATCGTCATGCAATACCTGGCACAGGTAATATTGGAGAAGCGGCACTTAAACAGTTTATTAACCGCGATAAATTAAAAAATATTCCTATTGTTTTAGAGCTTCCTGTCGTTTCAAAACAGGAAGAAATCGATAGTATAGAAAAAATAAAAGCTTGGAGAAACCATGAGTAAGAATATAGCCATCAATGGCTTTGGTCGTATTGGAAAAAACTTGTTACGCGTATTACTACAAGATAAAAATAGCGATCTCAAACCAGTTGCTATCAATGTTGGACCTTGCGCAGTTGAACATACTGCCTATAGCTTTAAATATGACACCATCCTAGGAACATTTAATGGTGAAGTACACATGGACGGTGATTACCTTGTAGTTGATGACCATAGAATCAAGCTCCTTAGTGCTCTTGATCCAAAAGATTTGCACTGGAAAGATTTAGACATTGATTGGGTTGTTGACGCTTGTGGCCAATTTACAAAGCGCGAGCTTGCACAAAAACACCTTGACGCCGGTGCTAAAAATGTACTTATAACAGCCCCTGCTAAAGATGAAGATGTAACTATCATCCCTGGTGTTAATGATGACATGTACACTTCAGGTAAAGACCATATCGTATCATTGGGTAGCTGTACAACTAATGCTCTTGCGCCAATGCTCAAAGTCTTAAATGATAATTTTGGTATTAAGAATGCTGTCTTTACAAGTATACATGCGTATACTAACTCCCAAGTTCTCTTAGATGATGGAAAACAAAAATTCAGCAACTCACGTGCTGCTGCACTCAACTGCATACCAAGTACAACTGGCGCATCCAAGGTTATTGGTAGAGTAATGCCTGAATTAGATAACAAAGTAGTTGGATCTGCTGTTCGTATCCCTGTAGCCGAAGCATCACTTCTAGATATCGTCTTTACAGCAGAAAAGGATTTTTCTGTTGAGTCGATCAATCAAGCATTCAAACAAGCAAGCAATCATATCATTGGATACAATGACGAACCACTTGTTTCTAGTGATTATAACTGTAACCCACACTCTGCTGTTATGGCCAGCTTGCTAACACAAGTCCAAGGTGGAATGGGTAAAGTATCTGGCTGGTATGATAACGAATGGGCTTATTGCCAACGATTAAAAGACTTCTTACTTAAAGCGTAGACCTATAACAATATCCCTATCAATTTCTCCAATCATCCAATAGGAACTCAGTGAAACCGTTTATTTTTTTTTCAATCTTTTTTTGGCCCCTGCTTATACAAACTCATGTACCGCTGAAAAACATTCTTAAGTATGAAATACCACATCCAGATGAAATCTCTGATCTGGCATTCCATCCTAACAAAAACACTTTATATGCAGCAAGATTCCTTCATGAAGAAATCGATTGCTTTGGACTAACCGAAAGAAAACTTGAAAAAATCGGTAGCATTGAAGGGGTTCGAACTATAGCTGCTGGCCCAACTGGTGACCTTGCAGCTCCAGATTTCTCTGCAGCCGTTAACCTATGGACCCACGCAACTGGACAAGAAAAACGCCTTCCTCATAGTGAATGGGTAATTGCTGTAGAGTTTAGTCCAACTGATAGCCTTTTAGCATCAGCAAGCCTTGATAAAACCGTTAGGCTGTTTAGTACAACACAAAGGCCTTCCTTATTACAAAGGTTAACTTATTATTCTCAAGTTCGATCAATAAACTTTAGTCCCACTGGTAAGTCATTGGCCTCCGCAAGCGACGCTGGAGTTCAACTACTAGATTGTAAAACACTGCAAAAAACAACGGTCTCTACTGAAAAACTAGCTACAACTGTAAATTTTAGCCACGATGGTCACCTTTTAGCAACAGCCGGCAAAAGTGGTGTTCAAATATTGGATCTAAGGACACCTAACCAAGCTTATAAGATTCCTCACAAAAGTAGTGTTCTTGAATTTAGCCCCACTGGTAAACATTTAGCAACAGCCGGCAAAGGTAAAAGAGTCTTGGTTTGGGACAACAGAAAAACTAAAAAACCTCTTAGAAAGCTACCGCATCAAGCAACAGTTACCACCGTAAAGTTTAGTCCCACTGGTAAACATTTAGCTACAGGAAGCGGTACCAACGTTCACCTCTGGAATAACAACTAAACCCAAAACTAAATTTCACCATCATTAGCTTCTTTTTTATCTAGATAGTGCTTGCGCCACCACATAGCAATCAGGATTATTGAAACAAACACAGCGATAGCTATATAAAATTCTGGTGTAAAAATATCAGATATTTTGTTAATAGTACCTATCTTTTGTCCCGCAAAAGCATAAATATAAGAACCCGGTAAAATACCTATCATTGTTGTCCAGAAAAAAGTAACCCATGATATCGTGGTAATCCCTGCAGCAAATGCAACAACAAAGTAAGGAAATATTGCAGTAAGCTGTATAAGAAGAATATAGCTCGCTCCATGCTTACCAACCAAGCGATTAAAGCGCTTAAATCGCTGAGAATATTTACTTTGAAGGCGCTTCCCTAATACGTGCCTAACAATAAGGAAAATCATCATAGATGCTAAAACGGCAGCAATTTGCGCATAGATCATACCCCAAACCAATCCAAACATGAAACCACCAACGAGTGTTAAAACTCCTGGAACAGGTAAGGATGACAAGGTTAATAAAATATAGGCTAGTAAGTATAATGCAACAGCACTAAAGTAATGGTTCTCTACCATACCTAAAAGAACTGTTCTATGACGATGAATGTTTTCTAAGGTAAATACATGCCTGAACTGAGTGAAGTATACGATAATCCCTGCGGTCAGGATCAACAATACACACCAGATGATTATTTGCCTTCGTACGGCCTTTCTATCCATTTTTATCCTTTATTCAAAATTAAGGTCTATTTTACTAGCTGTAACAGTTTTTATCTATCTATAACTAGATCTTAGAGAAAAACTTCACAAATGAGCCGTTGTGGACTATAATTTGAATAACATGAAATGTTTACGTAGCAATAAATGAAGGGCCCATAGCTCAGTTGGTTAGAGCAGTCGGCTCATAACCGAAAGGTCCCAGGTTCAAGTCCTGGTGGGCCCACCAGCTTTTAAAAAGTTTCTCTCCTTCATAAAACAAGCGTCAAAAAAGGAACGGTTCATGGCAGAAAACAACAAGCACTTCAAGTCACTTCTCGACCTAGTTACATTCGATCAAAAGGTATTTGAAGCTCAAGCAGCAATTACCAAAGAACACACCGCAATAGCTGAAATTAAAAATGGTATTACTGCCCTTCAAGCTAAAACTAATGCTGAAAAAGAAGTTCTCGAAGAAGCACATCGTACAGTTAAGAAACACGAACTGGATATGAAAGAGCTTGATGAAAAAGAGAAGCTAAAATCCAAACAATTAAGTACCGTAGAATCAGACATAGAATACAAATCAATTAAAAAAGAAATTGATTTTCTTAAGTCTCAACAACATGAGCTTGAAACTGTTCTTGTTGATGCCTGGAATAAAGCAGAACAAGTTCAAAAAAAAGTTGAACAACTTCAAGCTGAATCTGAAAACCAAGTCAAAGAACTAGAGCAAAATCTAGAAAAGCATCAACTAGCATTATCTGAAATTGAAAAAAGCGCTGCTACACTAGACGTAGAACGCAGACCACAAGAAGAAGGCATTCCTGAAGAATGGTTGGAAAAGTACAACATGATTCGACAACAGGATACTAACCCTATTTCTTATGTTGTCCAAGATACGTGTAGTTCATGCTTCTACCCATTAACAGCGCAAGACCTTCTTAGTTTAAGACAAAAAAAACTTATCCAATGTCGTGAATGTTATAGATTTCTTTTCAAAAAAGAAGATCCATCTGATGAAACAAATTAAGCAACTTGATTTATTTGGCAAGTCAGACCTTTCAACAAGTGAGATGGGCAACAAAAAAGTTGACTCTTCTCCATGGGTAATGTTCATTGACGGAGCTTCACGCAACAATCCTGGACCATCTGCTGTTGGAATGCATATACTCAAGGATGATACTCCTATATCCAGCAAAGGTTTTTACACTGGAATAAAAACTAATAACCAAGCAGAATATTTAGCTCTCATCGTTGGTGTCATGCTCCTTCGAGAATTAACTCAACCATTTGATAGAATTGAAATTTATGCAGACTCACAGCTATTAGTTCGCCAAATGGAAGGCGCATATAAAATCAAAAACGAAGCTCTCAAGCAATATGCAAGCTGCGCAAAACAACTTCTTGAACCGTATGGTCATACTCTTCATCATGTGTTACGTGAAAAGAATAGCATTGCCGACGCCCTTGCAAACAAAGGCCTTGATCAAAAAATTTCACCGCCAGATTCAATCATTGAACAGCTTAAGGACTATGATATCCTACTTTAAGCTCCTACCCTTCCTCCTCCCTCTCAGCATCTTCTGTCAATCAAACCAAACGCACGTTAAAGTATTACTTAAAGAAGTTGGCGGAAATGATTTTGAAACAGTAAACATATCCAGCTCTCATGGAATTGTTGTTGATACTAAAGAGGATGGTCACCCAAAACGTTCTTATTACTTTAAAAATTCTGTACCATTGCTGATTGATCATCAAGTAGTATCTTTGAGTAAAAAAAAGATAAAAACGAAACATCCAATTAGAATCAATGCGTTTGATGGTCATATACGCTATAACCATGAAGACTATTTTGGTATTTTTTATATTATGTTCCATGATAATAAGGTGTACTTGGTTAACAAGGTAGAGCTTGAAAACTATATCTACTCCGTACTACGGACTGAAGGCTGGCCTGGTTGGCCGCTTGAGGTTAATAAGGTGTTTGCCATTACATGTCGATCTTATGTTATTAAAAAGATTCTAGAAGCGCGCACTTCAAAAAAGCCTTTCCATATTAAAAACTCTAATGCCCATCAGACTTATCGTGGCATACGTCATAATAACATACATAAGCAAGCTGTTGATGAAACTGCTGGTATATTCCTTGGCCATAAAAATCAACCTATTGCTGCTATGTTCGATTCTTGCTGTGGAGGTGTATCACCATCGCAGATCAATGGAGAACTTGCTGGAGTTAACTTTAAAAAGGCTCCATACCTAGCACGTAAAAAAATATGTACGCATTGTAAAAAGTGTAAAATATTCAATTGGGGGTTTGAGTTCCCACTTAAAGAGTTTGAACGTCGATTTGCAACTATTGTTCCTGAACTTGAAAAATTAACCAATATTACCATTGCAAAAAAAGACTCTGCTGGCCTGGTTCACAAGCTAACGCTTCATTATCGCGATAAAAAGAAAAAAATAGTTGAAGGCAAAAAACTTTATAAATTATTCAAAGAAGTGAAAAGCTCTGTCTTTACCATTACAAAGAAAAAAGAACACCTTGTGATTAAAGGTCATGGTTATGGCCACCATCTGGGTCTGTGCCAATGGGGAGCATGGCAAATGGTTAAAGATGGATGGAACTATACTCGTATTCTGCATTTCTTCTATCCTGACACAACGTTTATGCAACTCAAGCATAAAGATGGTGAGGAAGAATAAAAGCTTGCTTCTCTGATCATTTTTAGCCGATACTAAAAAGAAAAACCTTGAGAGTAGCATGTCAAATTACAAAGGACACTTAGTTGGTGGTGCAGTCACATTTGTTGGTAGCTATTTTGCACTCACTCTGTTACAAGTTCAAGTACCTATCAATCCATTACAATTGCTATTGTTTTGCCTTTTTGGATCTCTGTTTCCAGACATTGATACAAAAAGCAAGGTTCAGATATTAAGTTATCGAATGGCTTTTATAGCTTTTATTACCTTAGCATTACTTCAAAAGTGGAGCGCAGTTATCCTCATGAGCTTTCTTCTACTTATTCCATTAGTAGTTCACCATAGAACCTTAACTCATAAAAAATGGTTCATTGTAGCAATACCCACTGCTCTATATACAGCTGCTCTGATATATCAACCACAATACGCTGTTTCTATCCTATGGAACGGTGTCTTTTTTGTTGCTGGCGCTTTTTCGCACTTAGTTTTAGACTACGGATTTCGAGTTGCCTTCAGGTATCGTTGAAAAGCTATAGGTTATTAATGCTTTTTCAGCAGTAATACATCCACGAAGATATTCCAAATGATCCTGAGAAAGCCAACTAAACATTTGATCATTTAAGTGTGGAATAAGGTCTGGATGAAGCCCCAATATTGTTATTTCACTAGTCGATACTTGCTGTAGTGCATAAGAAATTTGTGATTTTTCATCCAACGTAAACTTTTTTAACTTAAATTTAATAACCTTTTGAACACCATTCTGAATAACCTTCAGCAAATAATATCCATCAGAATTCAGTTCAAACCAATTACCGTCTAGGTCACAGATATCAAGGTTACCTGCCTCAAGGTTGCGGGTACTAATTATATAAGGGACAGAAGAAATATTCTGTCCATTTACTTCTTCAAGACACTCTGGGTGTAACCAAAGACCATTTCGCGGAGTTGGAACCTCCTGTTTCCTTGCACTCTTAACGGAAAATTCAGAACAATCAGTAAAACACTCTATAGTTGAATCTGTAAAACCTACTAAATACTCTACAGTTCCTGCATTATTTACAAAGGAATACTCACTTGTAAATGCTCTCCTTTGCAAATGACACTTTTCACCACGCACATCAGTTAACCAAAGCTGCCCACTCTTGGATTGATTAATACGTATTTCTTTTCCTAGGCTAGTACTACAAGCCAGACTACCTGTATCATTAATAAAAAGTGTATAAGTCGGCACTTTCTCTTCTCGATTGCTTATAGCCGTATCTAATTCTATAAGCGAAGCATCATGATAAGCAATATATCGTTTAAGCTTATTTGTATCACTCAACTCATCTGCTAACACCACCCTATCTGATGCATTAGATCGCAAAAAAGCCTTTTCTTCATCTCTTATTTCTTGTTCTGCTTTTTTTCTTTGCGCGCTAGCTAACTTACGATCCTTTTTCTTTCGATTCGCTACTCGCCTTTTCTCAGCTTCACGCTCTTCTTTTATAGCATCTTCTACAATCTTTGGAGATTCTTCACCTACCATCTCTGGTAATAACTCTTCAAGAATTTGTTCTGCCTCTACTTGCTGAGCCTTTTCAATCAAAGCTCGCTCATCAGCCAATTCTTTAGCCTTTCGCTCTGCTTCTATTTTCTGGGCCTCTTTAAGTAATCTTTTTTCTTCTTTTCTTAAGTTTTTTAACTCAGCATCTTGTTCTTCTTTTAAAGAATCCCACCATTTATTATACAAACGAACTTCATCGCGTGCATCGCATCTTTGTATTCGTCTAGAAATTCTAGTCCTTGAAGAGCGTTCTTCAATCACTACCTTCGTTTTTCCCAACAATTGTCCTAATGTACAATCACCATAAACCCTATTGTCAAATGCTCTGACCCTTCTAGAAGTCGGCTTGGGATAACGTAATGAAGTAAAATCAACCCTCTTTGAAAAAAGATCTTTTAAGCGTTCTTTATAGCTTTGCGCATCTTCTTTTTGTATATCAATAGAACTTACTCCATCATCACCAACCAAAAAGCAAACTTTCTTTTTTTCTAAACCCTTAGGTGGAAAAATATCGCACAAGGGCAAATCACTTCTCAAATGCTTTACAGGTAAATTGCTGGAAGAAAACAAATTTTCTTTTTCCTCAGAAGCTGGAGAAAGCAATAAACGAGAATTCCAAGGACCCCAATCTTGACCACTAGATCGAGGAGAACTCAAATCACTTTTTTCCTGTTCAAATTCCCACGAATTCCACGGATTACAACCTTGATTACCAAATTGAGAAGGACTCGTCCATATACCCAATCCACCTACAGATAACAAATTACTTGAACACAGAAATATAAATAGTAAAAGCACTTTTTTCATATAATAATTTTCCTGAAAAGATTTTTGTTTGAACAAAACACATTAAAAGTATAATAGAAACTGAAGTTAGGGCAATGTGATAATTTCGTTTCAAATAAAAAGAAAGTCTTTTTATATAAAATAAACTAAGAGCTTATCCGAAAATTCCAACAGCTCTAAAAACGTGAATTGAACAGGCGAATTGGAGAAAGGCTAAAAACGATTCCTTTGTTTTTGCCCAGCAAGTTTTGATTCCACGATTCCAATGTAGCCATCCAAATGTTCT
>MPMF02364691.1_pt1 | contig 15789 bp, 11 predicted proteins | sample 1617271 | NCBI WGS metagenome assembly MPMF02 (sample SAMN05944812, study PRJNA350692) | marine metagenome | biome: marine; feature: ODZ; material: water; isolation source: 120 m water sample prefiltered with 30 um filter, filtered on to 0.2 um... | place: Pacific Ocean | collected 2012-04-09... | reverse complement strand
GGATGAAAGGACGACGGAGCCGGACCAACTCCTAAACGCCCAAAACACAAAACAGGCTTTGTTGTTCTGAGTCCCGAGGGGCTCCACCGCGCTCCTCAAAAGAACAACCAATTCCACCCACGAATTGTTCTGAAGAACCTTTTATTGCGGTTTGCTAAAGACGCGCAGTGCGACAACGGTGATGGTGCGTTATCTCGCGTTGATCGCGCTGCTCAGCATGACCTGGGTGCTGTGGACCTACAGCCTGGCCTTTGCGAGAAACGCCAACTCCAATGACGTGTTAACCAGCGAACGCACAGCGCCGGCGACAGAAGCCAACGCCAGGGACAGGTTGCTGGGGGGTTTTGACCATGTCGCCATGCGAGGACTCGACTCGCAACTCGGCAGCGAAGCACCGCTTTATCCACTCCGACGGCGGAACGACAAGGTACCGCATCTGCTGTTCATGACATATCAGTTGATGTTTTTTGTCAGCGTGCCGGTACCGCTGGCAGTCGCACTGAACGGTCGATTGACAGGTGCTGGGATGGCGGGCTTTGTCGTACTTTGGGGGACAATCGTCTATGCACCGATTACATACTGGGTATGGGGCGGTGGCTGGCATGGGGCCGTGCTGGACACTGCTGGTGGTATTCCGGCTCATGTCAGTGTGGGATTCTCGGTTCTTGCGGCTGCGTGGGTGCTGCCGGCGACGGCGCGTCGTGAGGAAGCGGTGGAACTCGGAAATCACCTCGTCTACCTCGTTTTGGGCGTTACGCTTTTCTGGAGTGGATCGTTGATTTGCAGTGCCAGCCGTTCGCTGGGTGTCGACGGACTCGCAGTGAACGCTTTCGTCACGACGTTCCTGGCTGCTTGCGCGGGCCTGATCGGTTGGACTGGGACCGATTGGCTGGTGCGTGGCAAGGCGGACTTGACTGGCTTTTGCGCTGGGCCATTCGTCGGCTTGGTCATGATTGCATCCGGCAGTGGCTACGTGGCGCCGCAGTCGTCCATCGTGATCGGTTTACTGGGCGGAGCGATTGGCTGTCGCGTTTATGGGGCGATGAGACGACACTTCCCTGGAAATGCATTGCTGGTCGTTTTTTCACTGCACGCCACCGGAGGCGTACTCGGGACCCTAATGACTGGTATTTTCGCGACGGCGAGCGTGGCGGGATTTGACCAGCAGGGCAACGCCATCGTTGGTTTGTTCGCAGGCAACTCGGGTAGAATAGCAGACCAACTATGGGCGACAGCTGCCGCAGCCATCCTTGCCACCGTTGGCACGGCTGCCATATTGCTGGTCATCCGAATCACTGGCGGCATCAGCCCCGTCCGCCAGCCTGCGCGGTCACCGAAGGACGCCAGTGAATGAGACCCTTTCGACAGAGCAGAATTAATGCGGAATCACAATTTCGAGACGCCAAGGCGGGCGTTTGTTTCAGACCGGGCCCCAACGCCGTGCCAGCTGACGCGCCCTTATCTGTGTTGTACGGCTGCCCTGTTCGTTCTGTTGGGGTGCGGCCGTCCTGGCCCCGTCGGGGGAGACGCGTTACCCGGCGCGTCACTGGACGAGCCGTCCGCGCTGGTTGAAATCACACGGGAAGTTGGTGTCGATTTCGTGCATGACGCTGGACCGATCGGCGATTATTCGATGCCCCAGATCATGGGCTCTGGTGCGGCGATGTTCGACTTCGATGGCGACAGCGACTTGGACATCCTACTGATCAATGGCGGATCACCTGCCCGAACTGCAAAGAACCGGCAGCGGAAGAACGAGGTGACGAGCCACCTCTATCGCCAAGAGCCCGACGGCACGTTCGTGGATGTGACCGGATCATCGCAGCTGCTCAACTACGGCTACGGAATGGGAACCGCCGTCGGCGATATCGACAACGATGGCGACTTGGATGTCTACGTCACCAACTACGGCTCGGACTGTCTGTTCCAAAACAACGGCGACGGAACATTTGCGAACATTACGGAATCCGCAGGAATCGAGAATCCGTCTTGGGGCACGGCTGCTTGCTTTTTCGACCATGATCGAGACGGTTGGCTCGACCTGTTTATCGTGAATTATCTTGACTACTTTCCGGGCAGTATCTGCGAAGACGGCAGTGGGAGACGTGACTATTGCGGGCCCGAGTCGTTCGGCGGGACGGTCGACAGTCTGCACCGAAACACCACTGGCGACTCCGACGGGTTCGGCGTTTCGTTCATGGATGTGACAGTCGCATCGGGCCTTGCGTCACACGTCGGCCGCGGGTTGGGTGTGCTTTGTCGTGACCTGAACGACGACGGTCGCGCGGACATCTACGTGGCGAACGACATGGAACGAAATCGACTGTGGATCCAACAAGAAGATGGCACTTACAGCGACGAGGCCATGTTGCGCGGTGTGGCCGTCAACCGTCTGGGCAGGCCGGAGGCCAGTATGGGGTTAGCTCGCGGCGACTTCGATGGCGATGGCTCCCAAGATCTGTTCGTAACGCATTTGCGGGGCGAGACCAACACGCTCTACATGTCCGAGCAAACGGGTTTGTTCGCCGACATTACTTCGTCTTCCGGTCTAGGACCTGTCAGCCTGCGCTACACCGGCTTTGGAGTTACTGCCGTTGACCTTGAGCATGACGGCGATCTCGACGTGGTTGTTGTCAACGGTGGCGTCAAACGAGGACCGCGTGTTGAGGCGGGCAGCGGTCCAGAGCATTGGGCGCAATATGCAGAGCCGAACCAACTCTTTTTCAACACTGGAAACGGGAGTTTCGTCGAAAATGCTGAAGCACGAATGGCCGCCTTCCAACAACCTGTCGAAGTGTCTCGTGGCCTGGTAAGAGGTGATATTGACAACGATGGTGATATCGACCTGCTGGTCACCAACGCCGGTGGTCCCGCACGGCTGTATCGCAACGACTTCGCGAAACGTGGAAACTGGCTGCAGATCCACGTGGTTGACCCCAGCCTCCGACGAGACAGCATTGGTGCCCGCGTGATGGTCCAGGCCGGCGGTCGTCAATTCGAACGGGAAGTGAGTTCCGCATCCAGTTATCTTTGCAGCCATGATTTGCGCGTACATTTTGGCCTCGGCAATGCACCACAGTACGACGAGATCGCCGTTCAATGGCCCGGCGCGGGCCCTATCATCGAGCTGTTTCCCGGTGGAGAATCAAACCGATCGTTCGTTCTCACCCGCGGAACCGGGCGAACTACTCAGCAAGAATCCGGCCGCGCAACACAGCCCAGTGGTCAAACAAGATGAATCGGTTGCTTGATCGACGCAGCGTCCTCGGTGGGGCGCTGCTGCTAACCGCGTTGATTGCATTCGGCTGGTTATATCGGCCGTGGCAGTCGCGGATTGCGATTCCACTGCCAGACGTGACTGCAGCGCATCCCAAGGTGGCGGTGGCACTTCAGAAACTTGAAGGCGAGCTTCGCCGAGATCCTACTTCGTCAGCGCGATGGGGCGAACTTGGGATGGTTCTCATGGTACACGGCTGGAATACCGAAGCTGTCGCCGCGTTTGAGCAGGCGGCGCAGCATGATCCCGGCGAACTACGTTGGGTTTACCTGCGGGCCATCTTGCAGGAGGGCATCGATCTAGGTCGATCCGCCGAGTTCTACCGCCAGGCCGCCACGCTCGATCCCAACTATGCGTCACTCAGGTATCGCTGGGCGCATGTCTTGATCAAACTTGATCAACTATCTGCGGCGGAAGAGCAACTACAGGCTGCCGCGCAATTGGCACCGCAAAGCCCACATCCGCTGCTGGCGCTCGGGCGAACTGCGATTGGCCGCAAGGACTTGCCCACGGCGCACACCTATTTTCAGAAAGCGGCCAGCGTTGCCCCATTCTGTCGTGAAGCGCGCGAACAACTTGCGCGGACCGACTTCTTGCAAGGTGATCGCGAACGAGCGCAGCGGGATCAAGAACTCGCCAGCGGAATGCCGCCGGCTTACCCTGGCCTCTCTGACCCCATCTTGCAGGAAGTCAATCAGCGCGAACTCGTGGCACGGCAGTCGGCCGAGCGCGCCGATCAACTCGTCGCCAGTGGGAATGCGGTCGCCGCGGCAGCCGCGTTTCAGCAACTGATTCAAGATCGGCCCGATCTTTCTCGGCCCCGGCTGAACTTGGCAGCCTTGTTGGCCATGCAAGGAGACATGCGCCAGGCCGCGGCGGTGTATCGCGAGATTACCGAGCTGTTTCCGAACGAAGCGTTGGCCTACCAGGGAATGGGAGGCGTGCTGGCGGAAGTCGGTGATTTCGAAGGCGCAGTCAAGGCGTATCAGGAGTGCATTCGGATCAAACCCGATTATGCCCAAGTGCATCACACGTTAGGCTTGCTGTGGCAGCAGCGGGGAAAGCTTGCAGAGGCTTCGGCAGCGTACCGATCGGCCATTCATGCGGATGTTCGTTTTGCTCCTGCCCATTTGGCTCTGGGTTTGTCGTTGCAGGAAAAAGGGGATTTTGTCGGCGCCATCGCGTCGATTGAGAATGCAGTTCGCTTGGCGCCCAATGATGCAGTTCCACGTGGTTACTTGCAGCAAGCCCGCCAAGCTCAACGGCCTGCAGCGGGGACGCAGCAGAATTCTGGTGGAGAAAAAAAAGGCACAGACGACCACGACTAGTGTTAACAAAGATGGTCGCGAACCGTTCGTCCGTATAAGAACCCGCTGGACCACCGCTGGAGGTTGGCCTGAGTGCGGGCTGCGAAGCCTGCCATGGTCACTGCACCGAACACGTCGCGCTGCGACGTGCCATTGCGAAGACAGGCGATCAGCCGTCGTCACGTGATCCCATTGTGAACCCGGCCAAGGGCCGGCCCATACTCAATCTGAGATATGTGGGCAATGTCGAACCGCGAAAAACGGTCGTGATGCTGGCGCGCCGGGGCGTGAGACGATTCACAGGGTTAAATCCCGAAATACGATAGCAATAGTGGTATAATTGGCACATGTTTCCTCGGCAGCTGGAAACCAACTCATCCTGGTAAACAAAGCCGGTCGCGCTGGGCCTAGAAAGTCGCAGCCCAGTTGACGGCGAACCTCTGGTGGAGTCTAGTCTTAGAGTCTCTCATCCAATGACCCGCTGCAGCTTGGTGCAGAAGTCTCCGCATGATTCGCCAGCGTTCCCATCGCACGAACATCGAAGCCACGGACCGGGTGGTCTTATACCCGACGTGCGGCCACTTCGATTCGGATTCGCAAACATGGCGCATCCAAGTTTGCGGAACAGTTTTTGAAGCCGGCGCGATCAGCTGGCGGAAGCAGATACTGCTGCGTGTCCTGCAACGAGTTGCCAAGGTTCGACCGGACGAATCGCAGCAAGCTATTTTTGAGAATCGGATTCGCGAGTTTATCGCGCCAACCGAGCGAGGTAAGCGTCTGGCCGTTCACGTCGGTGACAACGTCTATCCGATCCGCAAGAAGACCCGGCGGAACGGACGGTTCATCGGCAATGTTCGGATTCCTCGGGCCGAAGTCGAAGGACTGCAACGTGACGGGCATTTGACCGATGGTTGGTTAAGACTTCGGATCGAAACACCCTATGGCGATGACGGCAATTTTGTTGGCCGCGCGCGGATGATCGAAGCGGAAGGCGTTTCGATCATTTCGGACATCGACGACACGATCAAGATAACAGACGTCCACTGTCGTCGGACGTTATTGGAGAATACATTTCTGCGTGAGTTTCGTGCGATTGACGGGATGGCCGAAATCTTTCGCCACTGGGAAGCGCAGGGAGCCGCGTTTCATTTCGTCTCGTCCAGCCCCTGGCCTTTGTATTCGCCCTTGGAGGAGTTCCTTCAAGCGACCGGCTTTCCTGGTGGCACCTTTCATTTACGGTCATTTCGCCTGCACCAACATATGTTGCGACGGCTGTTGTTGGTTCGCCGGCGCGGCAAGATGACATCCATGCACGCCATCATGAGACGTTTTCCCGAGCGACAATTCCTGCTGGTCGGCGATTCTGGTGAACGAGATCCGGAACTCTATGGCATGTTGGCCCGCAAGTACCCTTCGCAAGTCGTTGGCATCTACATTCGCAATCTTGATGCCCGACCCATGTCTGCCGAACGCTGCTGCAAGGCATTTCGTGACATACCGGTTGACCGACATCTAGTTTTTCGCCACATCAACGAGTTGCCGAAACGGTTGCCGTCACCGGCGAAATAGCGAGATTCCGATCTGGAGCGGTCCTTCTCTTGTTTTTCGCTGTACTCCGTGCCCTCGGTGGGAATAATGTAGGATAGGGCATAAGAAATATGGGTTGCCGATAGCGGGAACCGCGATTTCTGAAGCGAACTGTGCGAATCGAACGTTGTGGGTTGGCCTTCCGTAACTCGCAAAATTGCAGCTGACCTCGCCCAAATTCGCCAATTTTCGTATCGTTTGTACGAATACTCCACATCAACACCCTCAGCGGTGAGTTTGGCGTCGGTGCTCGGATTAACCAGAGGATGAACCATGAAAAAATACGTATTTGCCTGCCTCATTTCGTCCGTCGTTGGTGCGATCTTGGCGATTGGAATGACAGATCAATCGAACCGATCCGGTTTGACGGCCCAGGAAACACGGTTCGTAGCGCCGCCGACTCGCGTGCCTGCGGATTTGATCGATGACACCAGGGCGACGCGAACACCGCACGTTGTTGCCAGAGCAGACCTGAACCGCTTTACGCCTGACGAACGCGTGAACATCTCTGTCTACGAGACTGTCAATCGGAGCGTTGTCCACATCACGACGAAAACGTTGACGCGAGAAATGTTCATGCGTTCCGATCACGTTCCGGCCGGCACGGGTTCCGGTTCGGTGCTCGACACAACCGGGCACATTTTGACCAATTGGCATGTGGTGGAAGGGGCAAGTGAGGTCAGTGTCACGTTATTCAACGGCGAGTCATACGAGGCAGGACTGATTGGTCGCGATCCGGCGAATGACATTGCGGTGCTGCGCATCTCCGCGCCACCCGAGGCGCTCTATCCGATCAAATTCGGTGATTCAAGCAATCTGCGCGTCGGGCAAAAAGCACTTGCGATCGGGAACCCATTTGGGCTCGAACGCACGCTGACCGTCGGCATCCTGTCCAGCTTGAATCGCAAGCTGCCGTCACGGACAGGTCGCTCGCGTGATGATATCAAGTCTGTCATCCAGATCGACGCGGCTTTGAACCCCGGTAACTCGGGCGGACCTCTGTTAAATGGTCAAGCCACGATGATTGGTATGAACACCGCGATTGCCAGCCACACGCAGGCCAATTCGGGAGTCGGGTTCGCCATCCCGGTTAACACGATCAAGCGCGTCGTGCCGGAGCTGATCGAGCGCGGTCGCGTGCTTCGTCCCGTGATTGGGATATCGTCCGTCTACGAAACCGATCGCGGCTTGTTAGTGATCGAAGTCATCAAGCAAGGCCCCGCGGACACAGCAGGGTTGCGAGGCTTTAAGTGGATTACCGAGCGCAAACAGACTGGGCCTTTCATCACTGAACGAACCTACCTCGACCGTCGTAATGCGGATCTCATTCTGGCGATTGATGGCGAACCGGTCAGAAGTGGCGACGAATTGCTGGATGTGGTCGAGAACAAGAATCCGGGTGACCAAGTCGTGTTAGGGATCATCCGTGAAGGTCGCGAAGTCGATCTCAACGTCACGCTAGGAGTCGCCGAATAGGGTTGAACGTCGCCGATCTGGCTAGGGTCGAGGTAGTCGGGGCGAACCTGCGGTGATTAGATGATCTCGTGCGGGGGCCTCCGCGGTTCAGTCGAAGTCCAGGTGACGCCTTGGCAGACCGGCCTTCTCGGATCATCATGGGGGACTTGAAGTCCATTCCATCCAGGACGTACGTCGGAGTTTCACGTTGAAGATTGGCGCCACGCTGATTGAGGATACGTTTGCCGAAGCCTTCGGTATGCACTACACGCGGCTGATCGTCACGGCTCATGACGAGTATTGGTTGGATGCGGCAGTCCGCGAACTGACCGGATATAGTGCGTCCGTCATTTCTTGTGACGCCGAGACGGGTGTGGAACGGAGTCTGTCGTCGGATGATACCCTGGATGGCCGGCCGGGAGTCGCCGTCCTGATTTTCGGGTTCTCCGCCGACGCCTTGACCAAGTCAGTCTCGAATCGCGTGGGACAATGTGTCATGACCTGTCCGTCGACGGCCGTGTACGATGGACTGGAAACTGCGGAAGAACGCATTCCGCTGGGCAAACGCATTCGTTTCTTTGGTGATGGCTTTCAGAAAAGTAAGATCGTTGCCCAGCGGCGGTATTGGCGGATCCCGGTCATGGACGGCGAGTTCCTGGTGGAAGAGTCGCTCGGTGTTTCCAAAGGTGTGGCCGGTGGGAACATTATCATGCAAACAGTCGATCAGCGTACCGGCCTGGATGCGGCGCGGCGCGCTTCCGAAGCTGTCAGCGAACAGCCGAATGTGATCGCACCCTTTCCCGGCGGAGTTGCTCGCAGCGGCAGCAAAGTTGGATCGCGTTACAAGGGTCTGTCAGCTTCGACGGCCGACGCCTACTGCCCGGCGCTACGGGGTCGCGTCGAATCCAAACTTCACGAAGGTGTCCAGTGCGCGTACGAAATCGTCATTGATGGCGTCGATGAGGCCTCTGTGGCAAACGCCATGGTTGTGGCCATCAAGGCCGCCGCGGCAAACGACGTGATCGCCATTAGCGCTGGCAACTACGGCGGAAAGTTGGGAAAGTTCCATTACCATTTACATGAACTTCTTCAAGATCAATACCACTGATAGGCATAGTCTGTAAATCGCTGCCAAGCCTCCTCGCGTGACGAGTGGTCTTCGAGTTGCTGCCATTGTTGTTGTGACGCACGGAGCCCGTTAAGCACCCTTTGATCCGCAATTTGAAAAGTCGTCCAGCCCTCACGTTGTCGACTTTCGGCGATCTCCTCGGCGCGTTCGAACCGGTTCGCCAACATCGCTTGAATACCTTCGCGAATGATGTCATTCCTGCAGCTTAGCAGAGGCTGCAACCCAAGCACTCCTTCGGAACCGATCGTCTGGACAGTCATTTGGACCGACGGCGCTTCGTCGCCGTCCAAGATCCGCCCCACGTTGTACTGCACAACCAGTGTGTCGACGGGCGTCAATGCGAATAGATAGACAGCCAAGGCCAGCGCCCACAAGTGCCGTCGGACAAGCCAAATTGTGTTGTCGTTCCGTGCAATCTTGATGATGACCAGGATAAAACCACAGGCAACCAGCGAGATGCCAAACAAGCCAATCATCCGCATCCTCGTCAAACCGTTGAACTCGATGTAGATGAACAGTCGATTGTAAACTGACAAAGCCAACATCAGATTCAACCCGGACCAGATCCACGCCAGCTGCCGGAGATGCTGCAAACGAGGATCGTTCAGCACCGAACCGCGAAACACCATCGACAACGTTGCCGTAGCCAGCGCCAAGGCAACCGTCAGCCAGGCAGCACCCTCGTGCGCGTAACCCGAATAGTGAAAGCCCTGGGGAAACTCACGAAACCACAGTGTGGCAAACTCGTACACCAGATAAACCGCGAAGAGACCAATCACGGTCAACAACGTGTTTCGAAACGCTGCAAACAGCGGAGCCGGTGCAGGTTTCTGCGGTGCTGGCCTGTCTGCCAAGATATTGCTTTGCAATGTGCCTGACCACGGGCGCAGCAAACCGAGGCTCAACCAGGCGGTCACCAGCCAGAAGATGACTTCAAGTGGTGAGAAGTTTGCCATCCACCGGCGCATTCCGGAGACGAATGCGCCAATCCTGTCGGAGATGGATGCAAACAGGTCTGGATTTGCCAGTACAAAGATGACGCTAAAGATAAGGAATGCCGTCGCCGGAAGAATGACGTTGATTAACGGAAGAGACGAGATGGCTGGTGAAGTCCGATTGCACTGCCGGCCGTAATGAAGCACCGCTTCCCAACCTGATCGAATTGTCTGCGAGACGAACATCGCCAGTTCCAGAACATATGGACATTGGCCCGTCAGCGTCATTGCGACAGCGGCTAGCAATCCGAAACCGAACACGACCAAGAGCACAGATCCGCACCACAATAACTTTAATACGAGCACAATCAGCATCACGACCACGACGGCAAACGGTATCGTGAGCGCACGACGAACAGCGCCTAAAGCCAAAAGCAGTGGTGCCGTCGCGAACAGAAGGGCGTACCCCGCAAAACCGTGACCGCGGTAGATCGTCAGGTCGCACAGCATGACCAATAGGATCATTGCCCCGATTTCGCGCCACGTGGCAGGAGGGTCTTTGATCAGGTCTGGCTGGAAATCAGCAGATTGTGATTCGCACTCCACGGCAGTCATTGGCGGTGCGACCGGCTCTTGGATGATCACAGCCGAGACGATTTCCTCGTCGTCGGCCAGGGACTGTTCATGGTCGCTGTTCATTGTCTACCAATTCATGGTGGCCCCGACCCAAACGCCTCACCGACCTAGATTATATCGATTGGCAAGTCCAGATTGAACATCGCGCCGTGCTCTTGGCCTTGTGCGAGTTCAAGTCGGCCACCCAACTCGCGCGCCAGCCGGCGGCACAACGCCAGCCCCAGACCAACTCCCGGCATCGAATCTGCAGCGTCGTCCCCCGCTTTTGAAAATGGGAGAAACAGCCTGCGGGCGTTGCGGGGTGATATTCCAGGGCCATCGTCACGAATCGCCAGACGCAGGCTGCTGGTGGCAGCCTGAACTTCGAGGTGGATTCGGCGGTCGCTGGCGGCCGATGCGTATTTGCAGGCGTTGTCGACAAGGTTGAAGAGAATCTGCTCCACGGCAGCGGGATCGGTTTCCAACGTCACGTCCCGATCGGATGCGGTGACATCCAAGACAAACTGCATTTCTGCCTGTTCCGCTCGATCAGTAAGACGAGCTGTCATCCGCCCCAACAGTTTGTCGACGGACAGCCGTTCGTGATCTCGGTCGATTGGGCCTCTTTCAAGCCTTGCATAAGACAGCACATTTTCGACCAGATGCGAAAGCCGATCGGCTTCGCATTGCAACGTCTTCAGATAAGTTTGTCGACGCTCCGGATCTGGCACCATGTCTTGCGCCAACATCTCCGAGTACATGCCAAACGTCGTCAGAGGTGTTCGTAGTTCGTGCGTGACGGCCGACACAAATGCGGCGCGACGTTCGCTGAGCTGCAACACGCCATGGAGAACCACGCCGCCGCCAACAAACGCAACCAACAGGCAGATCCAAACGATCAGCAGCGAAATACGCATTGGCGACCAGACGGACTGAGGCACCGTCGGCGAAGCCACGACCAACTGGGCCGGCAGAGCTGCCAACATGCGACTCACATTCACCTGTTCAAGCCGAGAAACAGGTTCGATGTCGATGTTTGGGAGCAGATCCTGAACCTCTTCAAGGAGTTGGCGCTTGATTTTGGGCCAATCCAGAATACAGCCTTGGATGCGAACATCGTCATGGGTTTCCACACGTCGCGCGAATAGCAAATGTGAACCGATCCAGACGGGCCTGCTGACTCCTTCACGAACCGCTTTCAACGTCGACTCATCTGCCTGCTGCACGGTCAGTTCTTTTTGCGAGTAGTTCTTCAGAGCGGCGGCGCGTTGCTGCAAGTCGTTTCGAGGCCGTGTCGCGCTGCGGGCATTGGCATACGTATTGGCCGCCGATTGCGATTGCCCAACGCGATCGGCATTGGGTAGCGAATCCTCCAGGGCTTGCTGTTGTAGCGGGTTGAAGTCCATGTTGTTGCCAAGATTGATTCTTGGCGAGCTGGTTTGTTGCGGTCTGCTGGAACCTTGTCCTGTTGAAATCCGCGAAAGCAGCGGCGGGTCTTTGGGAAGGTATTCAAAAAGAGATTTGTATTCGACCGACTCCTTTAGTTCATCCAGCCGCTGCGTGCATTGCTGAATCTCCTTCAACGATGCGCCGTTGCCGCAGGCGATCTCGCAGACGCGGCCGGTCAGGCTTTGCGGCGACGTCCAGTTGTTCGTGGGCCCCACTTCAAAATTCAAGAGTACGTAGTCCGAACGGTTGGTCAATAATGGCGATAACTCGACCGGCGACGTCGATGATTGATCTTTGCCGGTTGGCTGCAGAGACTCGTCACCCGTTAGTATTGGTTGATAGGCGGAAGAGGGTCGCACCGCCTCTTTGGCCAAGATCGGCATCAACTTCATTTCCATGCGCCACAACGCCCGGCTGATGTCCTCCTCCAGTTCAGCCTGTTGTCGCGCGCCGATCTCCGCTTGATCTAAGTCAATCGCCATGAATGTCAGCCGAGTCATCGCGGGCAATACGATGGCCAAAGCAACGAGAAAAACGGTCCAATAGTGCCAGGGTCGTTTCATCATCCTCTTTCACAGACATGTTTGACCAGTCGCGGCCATCCAGTCATGTCGCCCAGTCAGTCGGCTTTGGCAAACATGTAACCCTTGCCGCGAACCGTTAGCAAGATCTGCGGGTGTAAGGAACTGTCTCGCAGTTTATCGCGTAGCCGGGCAACGTGCATGTCGATGGTGCGGGTCGTGGTGCCGCGAGGGCTGATCCCCCAGACATTGGACAACAGTTCATCGCGTCCAATGGCACGTCCTGAATTCTGAACGAGGTATCGTAGCAGTTCGACCTCGCGTTCGGAGAGCTCGGCGCGTTCGCCGTCTTCAAACGTTACTTCGCGCCTGGAGAAGTCGGCATGGCCGCCGGGAAATGGCGTTTCGTTCAAGTCAGAGGGGCGCTCGGGAGACCGCCGCAGCACAGCTTCGACACGGGCCAGCAGTTCTCTGACACTGAACGGTTTAACGACATAGTCGTCCGCACCCAGCCGCAATCCTTCGACTCGGTCATTTTCCTCGCCACGCGCAGAGAGAATAATCACCGGTGTCGTCGGACGTGAATTCCGAAGTGTGCGAAGAATCTCCAGGCCGCCCAAGCCAGGCAGTGCCAAATCGAGCAACAACATTTCGTATTGGCAGCCCATCGCCATCTCAAGTCCATCGGTGCCGTTGGCTGCCTCGAGGACGTGATAACCTGAGAATTTCAGGCAGTCGACAATGCCGCGGCGAATCGCTGCATCGTCTTCAATCGTCAATATCGTTCGTATGTTCATGGGATTCGCCTACGGCTGACGAGTGCGATGTCAGGTCGGCTGGACAGTGCTTGGAATTGTAGCCGTAACGACAAGTTACCCCCAACTCGTATTCTAGCTACAACATCCGTCGCGTGATGTAAATCGTTTGTAACGACCGCTAGGTATGCCTGGAAACAAATGCATGGTTGGCGATTCAGGATTTTGGGATCATTCACGTCTGTTTTTCGAATTCGCCATTGCAATCATCTGCAAACTCCACTTGGCAAGTCAAGCCTTATCCTGAGTTTGGCGTCCTCTTCGCGTGGTGGTTGACGTTCACTGACGACGCGGCGAAAATCAACTCTTCCGCTCAGTCTTGGCTCCCGGCCGTGTCCATCGTGGCAAGTGAGCCTCTCCCTCGTCCTCCCATCCGATCGCATCGATGAAGTTTGCCCTGCTGGGCGTCGATCATGACGCACTGGAACTGATTGGACAGTTGTGTCGACTGCGCGAGCACGAGCTTCGGGTGGCATACGGCGTTGACGACCACTTGGAGGCCGTGCGAGATCTTGCCCCCCGCGTCGAAATCGGAGACGCGCCGGAGGCGCTGCTGGCGAGGCAAGAAATTGACGCTGTAATCGTGGCGACGTCTCCTGATCAGGATGCACGTGAGAAACAACTACGCACATTGGTGCAGGGCGGGCTACGGCTGGTCGTCATGCTGCCCATGTGCGATTCGCTGATGGCCTACGAGTTGGAAATGATCCGATCGGGCACTTCGTCGGTCATGATACCGTACAGTTCAGGACGCGGGCATCCAGCGATCGAGCACCTGTCCGAACTGATTGGGGCGGCGGATCAGTCGCCCATTGGGGTCGTCGAACAGATCGTGTTCGAACGTCATATAGCCCACCGACAGCAAAACACCGTCATACCTCAATTCTGTCGCGATGGTCACTCGATGGCGCGCCTGATCGGCGATATTGAAAGCGTCAGCGCCACGGGCGACCACGACGATCCGTACAAAAATCTGAGCGTGGTCCTGAGCGGCTCCAGCGGCATGACGGCACGCTGGAATGTTGTCCCAACGGCGGCTGCAATTCACGGAACGATCGTCTTGCACGGCGAAAACGGAAAAGCCACGTTGGAAATCCCAGCGAATGGCCCCTGGCGATTAGAAGTGGGACAAGGCAAGAGCCCAGCGCAATCCTGGCCGAATTGGGATGCAGCCGGAGCCATTGTTAAAGAACTTGACGGTCAGTGCGCTGGAATGGGAACCTGGTTCGATGCCTGTCGTGACTTGGAAATCGCCGACCACGTGGCTGCGAGCCTGCGTCGCAAGCGTACGATCGAAATTCGTCGTGATGGTAACCCCGAAGAGAATGCCTTTAAGGGGATCATGTCGGCGGGCGGATGCCTGATATTGCTGATCTGCCTCTTGGTGATGCTGGGGCTTGCGGTCTTAGAAGGTCTTCGTATGCCGTTGTTGGCCAACCCCGACGAGGTGTTGGAAATGCGAGACCTGGACAAACCCCGTTGGAACATCCTACTGAGGCTCTGGCCCGTCTACCCACTGCTAGCGTTTCTGGCTCTGCAGGCGCTGTTGATGGTTGCCAAGTCCGGGCATAGTGAGAAGCCCAAAGACCAGGATTCGTAAAGCTGGGGCAACTTTTCCGGTTATGTAAAGTTTGCCGTCTGACACGTCGATCAAAAGACCACTGAAGGTACCTGTCAGGGGCAAGTCGACATGCTAGCGCGATCCGCGAATGTTCTATTTCTGAGTTCGAGTTTGCAGCTCGTGTTTGCTGCGCTATCGGTAGCGTGGACTGGATGTTGCGGCCCCTACATCTGTTCCCAGCAAGCGGCCTATTCATCGGCGTCCAAGGGCCAACTGCTACCTCTTCAATCAGACTGTGGAAAGGGTGTCGATTGTGGCCAAGGTTGCAATCACGGTCAGCTGAAGCTGGGCCTGCCGCGACCTCTCCTCCATGCAATCTCCGGGCCTTTTGTACCGCACGAGATTGTCGATCCGTACCAGTCGACAGTGCAGGTGCCGCACTCGAAATTTCATCCCGTTCCGACACGGCCTGTCTTTGCGCCGCTGGACGAGATCGGCACGAGATCAGGGGGCATACCTCAACCAAGCCCAACTTTGGCCACACCACCTTCTGGTAGGCCAACTTTGGCGCCGCAGGAAGATGATACGCGCCGCGAGATCGACGACCCTCAGCGAGACGATAGGCCTCAGGAATCTGATCGCCCCCCTCGCCTCCTTCCTTCGCAAACACCGGCCGAGCTGATCCCTCCGCCAACCAGCGCATCGACCGAGCGTTCAGTGCGTTCACCTCGGCGTACCGAGACGCCCGCTCAGCCCTCAATTCGGGCTGCGTCTGCCGAAGCTCGCTTTGTCGAACGATAAGGCACTGGCTCGGCCGTTGTTCGCGTGCTGGCCTCGTGAAATTTGAGACCAGAAGCCTCACACTCTCCTGCTGGACGTCTTTGTCGTGGCACAGGCATCCGAAGACCGAAAGCCTGGGATTTTGCCCCGCATTCCCTCCCTCTGTCACCCCTTAGATCGGGTGGTGTCGCGAGGCTTCTCCGCCTGCGTTTCGTCGTCGTTAGCCCCAATACCGTTTAATGAATCACAACTACTGACTGCTTAAAGGTTTTCGTTGGTGGCGGTGGGTGCCGGTGTTGTGGTCGCTTCTTCGGCCAGCCAGACATTTTGCGTTTGATGACGCGCGGGTTGATTCGGT
>MPMF02003307.1_pt1 | contig 15789 bp, 10 predicted proteins | sample 1617271 | NCBI WGS metagenome assembly MPMF02 (sample SAMN05944812, study PRJNA350692) | marine metagenome | biome: marine; feature: ODZ; material: water; isolation source: 120 m water sample prefiltered with 30 um filter, filtered on to 0.2 um... | place: Pacific Ocean | collected 2012-04-09... | reverse complement strand
GGCGAGTAGTGCACCGCCGCGCCGGTGGAAAGCACCGTGCCGGCCACCGCGGCGGCATGCCGCACCGCAGATCTCAACACATCAACCGAATCCACCACTCCCGCCTCACGCAGATCGCGGTAGCGACCGGTGACGGCGTCGAATCCCATCCCCCGCTCCTTCGACATCAGGGTTTCCGCCACGAGGTCCCCGTCGTAGCCCGCGTTGGCGGCAATCTGGCGGAGCGGCGCCGTAAGTGCCCGTTTCGTGACGAGCATGCCCTGGCGTTCGCTCTCCGGCCAACCGGACGGATCGATCTCGTCGGCGATCCAGGCCAGAGTCGACCCGCCTCCGGGCGCGGCGCCGTGGCGGAGGCACGATTTCGTCGCCTTGACCGCTCCGGTCAGACGTCTCATCAAGTCGAGTCGCTCGGCCTCGGCGGCCGCTCCGACCTCAATTACCCCGACCCGACCGGCAAGCCGAGCCAGTCGCTCCCGGGCAATGCGCCGCTCGAACCCTGGTGACGACGCTTCCACCTGCCCCCGGATCACTTCGGCCCGGGCGGCCACGGCGGCGGACTCGCCGGCCCCATCGGCAATCAGCGCGGCGCTGCGCCAGGCCACGATGCGACCGGCGGACCCGAGGGCGCGTTCCAAGAACTCGGGCGGCTGTCCCAGCGCCAGGCCCAGACCGGGCAGGACCGTCGCGCCGGTATACGCGGCAATGTCCTGCAGTATTTCGAATCGGCCTTGCCCGATCCCCGGTGCCGCCATCGCCAGGGCCTGAATCGCCCCCTTCTGCACGTTGATCGTCAGCATTTCGAGGGCCGCCTGGCCAAACTCGAGAGCAACGATCACCACCGGCCGGTTCGGCTGCACGGTTGCGATTCGTCCCAGCAGCGCCGCCATCAGCCGTGGGTCCTGTATCCGGTCGCCCGTCAGCAGGATCAGCGGCGTATCCAGGGCGGCGGTCTCTTGCAGCAGATCGGTGATGAATCGCGGCGATGCCCAGCCCCGGTCCACCTGCATTCCCCGCACGTAGCGGCCCTGCAGGCCGGGCACCGGCCCGGCCTGCACCCGGATCTGCCCGTCGCCGCCGAGGACTCCCACCATCTGGCCGACCAGGCGCCCCCCGTCCGCCACACCGACGCCAGTCGTGGCAACCGCCGTCAGGGTCTTCTCATCGTCACCGGGTTTGGCCCGGAGTCCGAGTTGCCGGCCTACGTGGGTCGCCGCCGCTTCGATCCCCCGACGCAGCAGCATGCCGCTCGCACCAGCCGCCATCAGCCGGACGCCCTCGTCCACCAGCGCGATGGCCAACACGGTGGCAGTTGTCGAGCCGTCTCCGGCCTCCTCGGCCGTCGCCTGGCTGGCCTCCCGCATGATCCGCGCGCCAATATCCTCCATCCGGTCGGGGAGCGAGATTGCGTTGGCGACGGTGTAGCCGTCCCGGGAGACCATGGGCGCGCCTCCTTCGCGTTCCAGCAGAACCGCCTGTCCACCAGGTCCGAAAGTCACGGCCACCGCATCCGCCACGCGGCGCAGTCCCCGTCGGAGCGATTCGCCAGCGGCGTCGCCGAGTCGCACTTCTCTCGCCCGGCCAATCGGTCGGGCGTGAATCGAGGGCATATGGGCTACGACCTTTACTGTGGACCCGGCCGCGGCACCGGGATTTCGACTCCGGCGGGACTTCCCGCCAACACCGTCGCCCGATCCTACCGTCATCACCGCCATCGTGGCCGCATCGGCTCGCTGCTGGCCAGCACTCGCCGGCCGGGCGCGATCCCCATCCAATTCGCCCTGCCAGTAGAATCCAGAACCATCCGTCGCGGCGTCCGCTCCGGGAAGAATCGATTTGACGAATTACGACCTCGAGGCTCCCGACCTCCGATTTCGACCGCCGTTTCCTCGCCGGTCCGAGGCCGGGGTCCTGGTCGGGGAACCGACACGGGCGGCGCTGCGCCGAGGAGCCAAAACTGTCGCTGACGCGGTCAGAACGACGCTGGGGCCGCGGGGACGCAACGCGATCATCGCTCAGTCTCCGCGCCCGCCTATCATCACCAATGACGGCGTGACCATTGCGCGGTCCATCGAGCTGGCGGATGAATTCGAGAACATGGGCGCCCGGTTCATGTTCGAGGCCGCGGACCGGGCGGCAAAGGTCGCGGGCGGTGGCACCACCACCGCGATTGTCCTGGCCGCCGCGATGCTTGCTGCGGGTGACGCCGGAGTCGCCGTGGGGGTCAATCCGATGTCCCTGCGGCGCGGCATCGAACTGGCGACGAAGGCGGTGGTGGCCCACCTGGAATCGGCCGCCCGGCCGGTGGCCGACCGCAGGGAAGTCGCTGCCGTGGCGGCGATCGCCGCCAACGACCCGGCCATCGGCGAGCTCGTCGCCGAAGCCATCCAGCAGACACGGCCAGACGGATCGGTGATCGTCACGGCCGGGCGCGGCACGGAATCCACCCTGCGGAGCATTGACGGCCTGACCTGGGAACGAGGATACATCTCGGCGGCGTTCATCAATTCTCCGTCCGCTGAAGTGGTCCTAGAAGAACCCTACATCCTCATCACCGACCAGCGACTGCACGACGCCAACCTGATGGCCCCGTTCTTCGAGACCTTGGGTCAAGCGGGCATCAAGTCGCTGCTCATAACCTGCCACGATGTGGACAATTCGGTCTCGGGCGCGTTCCTGGCGGCGATGCGCCACGGTGACTTCGAGGCCGCAATTGTGAAGGCGCCGGCCTTCGCGCGCCGCAGGCAGGAGATCTGTGAGGACCTGGCGATCGCCACCGGCGGCGAGTTTATCGCGGCCGCACGGGGGCTGAATTGGGCGGAGGTGACTCCGGCGATGCTCGGTCGGGCTGGCCGGGCGGTGGTGCGCGCCGAAGAATTTGTGATCGCCGAGCCGCGCGGTGATCCCGCCCGCGTCGCGGCCCGGATCGCGCTTCTTCAGGAGGACGCAAAGGCGACGGGAGGCCAGCTGGAGGCCGATCGCATCCTTGAGCGGGCCCAGCGGCTGAACGGCAAGGTGGCCATTATCTCCGTGGGCGCGCCCACGGAGACTGAACTGGGCGAGGTAGGGCACCGGGTGGAGGACGGGGTGGCGGCGGCACTGGCGTTTCTGGAGGGTGGGGCGCTTCCCGGCGGCGGGGTCTCATTACTGCACGCCGCGCGCGCGCTGGAGAACCTCGACGGGACCGGCGAAGAGGCTGTGGGAGTGGATGTGGTGCGACGGGCGCTGGCGGAACCCGTGCGGCAGATCGCCGCCAACGCCGGCGTCAACGGCGCGCGGGTCGTGGAACGGCTGCGGGCCACGGCAGATCCGAACGTCGGATTCGACGCCCGCACCGGCGAGTTCGTGGATCTGTTCGCCGTCGGTGTGCTCGATCCGGTGACGGTTGTGCGTTCGTCGTTGAGCGTCGCGGCCAGCGTGGCGACTGCGCTGCTGATGACGGACGCGGCGGTTCGGTTCACGCCGGAGCCGCAACTCCCGAACCGGGAGGAGAAGCCGCCCAGGCGGCTGCCGGGCAAGATCGCGGTCGTTACCGCCGAGTTGGGACCGGCAGCCCTGCTGCGGGGAGCCGACGCCCTGGCAGACGCGGTCCGGACGACGCTGGGACCAGCGGGCCGGCCCGTGGGCTTGGAGCGCAAGACCGCCGCCTACGCCCGGCGGCCGCTGATCATCGATGATGGGGCGACCGTCGCCCGCGACATCGAACTGCCCGACCCGGTGGAGAATGTCGGCGCGCAGATCCTGCGCGAAGCGGCGCTCGAAACCAACGAGACCGTCGGCGACGGCACCACCACGGCCACCGTGTTGGCGCAGGCGGTGCTGCGCGGCGCGGCGCGGGCCACCGCCTGGGGGGGCGACCCGATGCTGCTGCGCGGCCAGATCGAGCGTGCGGCCGTGATCGTGGACCGGGAGCTCACCCGGCTCGCGCGACCGATTCAGTCCGGCGACGAGATCGAGTGGGTGGGCCTGGTCTCAAGCGGCGATCCTGACATCGCGTCGGCGGTCCGCCGGGCCTTCGAGTTGGTGGATCGGGATGACGCGGTTGAAGTGCGGGACGGGCCCGGGCTGACCACCGGCGTCCGCGCTGTGTCCGGAATGAAGTTTCCATACGGGTACGCATCACATCTCTTCTGCACCGGTCCGGGGCTGGCGGAGCTCGAGCAGCCGTTGATCCTGGTTTCCGATCGGCAACTCGTGGGCACCGACGACCTGGTAGCGGCGCTGGATCGAATGGCGGGAGACGGGCCCCATCGAGTGGTGCTGGTAGCGCCGTCTTTCGGCGACGACGTGCTTGGCTTCTTGCTGGCCAACATGAAGGCTGGGACGCTGCAGGCATTGCCGATTCGAGCTCCGGCGGAGCATCAACGCGATCGCGAAGTCTTGATCGATCTGGCAATGATGACGGGAGCAACGTTGATCTCGCCGGAGACCGGGGTGACGCTGGCGAATATCACTCGGCGACAGGTCGGGCTTGCAGATCGGGTGTCGGCGACTGCCGGCCAGGCCAGCGTGGTCGGTGGCGCCGGCGATCCCGGGGCAATCGCCGAGCGGTGCGATGCGGTGGCAGAAGCGTTGGCGAACACCCGCCGCAAGATCATCCGCGAGATTCTGCGAGGGCGCCTGATGAGCCTGAGTGGCAAGGTCGCCATTGTCGAGATCGGGGCGCCGACGGCAGTGGAGCGGACGGCGGCACGGATGCTGGCCGAAGACGCTGTCCGTGCCGGTCAAGCTGCAATGGCCGAGGGCGTCTTGGCAGGAGCCGCCAGCGCCTACCTCCACGCCGCCCACGCCCTGGACGATGGCGCTGACCCGGGCGATAGCGACGGCGCCACGATCTTGCAAAACGCGCTGGAAGCACCGTTTCGTACGATCTTGGAAAACGCCGGAGTGGCCCCGGCGGCGCTGCTGCCGCGAGCGCTGGCGGAGCCCTATGGCCATGGGTACGATGTCCTCAGCGGTTCATTCCGGAACCTATTCGAGGCGGGGATCATCGATCCTCTGCTAGTAGTACGGGCGGCGTTGCGACACGGTGTGAGCGCGGCCGTGTCGCTACTGACGACGCAGACCGTGATCGCGTACATTCCACCGACTGAGCCCGCCGAACGCGATATTGACGCTCGGGACTACGCCGCTATGTTGTCCGACGAGTCCCCGATAGAGTAAGAACCGTATTCGATTCGCGTGGTTGCCCACGAGCCAGCAAGGGAGAACGCAAGTCATCGCCACCCGGAACCGAGATGCCTAAGGAAATCGCCTTCGACGCCGACGCCCGGTCGCGGCTGGTGCGCGGCATGGATATCGTGGCAGAGGCGGTAGGCTCGACGCTGGGCCCTCGGGGTCGGAATGTGGCGATCGGGCGACGGTTCGGGGCGCCGGTCGTGACCCATGACGGCGTCACGGTGGCCCGACAGATCGAGTTGGATGACGCTTTCGAGAACATGGGGGCGCAACTCATCAAGGAGGCTTCGAGCCGCACCAACGACGTGGCAGGTGACGGGACGACGACATCGGCGGTGCTGGCGCAAGCGATCCTGGCCGAGGGTCTGATGGCGGTGGCGGTCGGGGCGAATCCGATGCCGCTGCGTGACGGAATTCGTCGGGCGGCGGACGCGGCGATCGCGCATGTGCGCGAGCAGGCGCGGCCAGTGCGGGGTCAGGAAGAGATAGCCCACGTGGCGACGATTTCGGCGGCTGACGAATCGATCGGCCGGATTGTCGCTGGTGCGGTGGAACACGTGGGGCGGGAAGGGGCGGTTTCGGTGGAGGAATCGCGCGGGCTGGAGCTCGAAATCGAGCGAGTGGAGGGGATGAGCATCGATCGCGGCTACCTCTCACCGTTCTTCATGTCGAACGAGGAGCGGCGGGTGGAAATGGAGGAACCGTACATCCTGATCGCCAATGCGGCTCTGACCCGGGCGGCGGACATCCTGCCGACGCTGGAAGGGCTGCCGGGGAGTGGTCCGCACACGCTGCTCGTGATCGCGGACGATGTGCTGGACGAGGCGCTGGCATTGCTGGTGATGAACCGGCTCCAAGGCAAACTGACTTGCGCCGCGATCCGCGGCCCCGACTTCGGCGACCGGCGCCGCGAAGGCCTGGAAGACATCGCCACCGTAACCGGCGGCACAGTCATCTCCACCGACGTGGGTCGCCCCTTGGGTTCGGTCACCTTGGACGATCTCGGTCGATGCCGGCGGGCGGTGGTGGACAAGGGGAGCACGATCCTTGTCGGTGGCCGGGGCGATCGCGAGCGGATCGGCTGGCGGATTGAAGAAGCGAAGGCCCGGCTGGGGGAGGCGCCATCGGACAGTGAGCGCCGGTTCCTGGAGGGCCGGCTGGCGGCGCTGTCAGGTGGGGTTGCGGTGATCAAGGTGGGAGGCGCGACCGGAATCGAGATCAAGGAGAAGTGTTTCCGGATCGAGGATGCTCTCAATGCGACCCGCGCCGCGATGGAGGAGGGGACCGTCCCGGGCGGCGGCGTCGCCCTTCTGAACGCCGCCGACGTTCTGGCCGACATGGCATCCGATGGTGACGACGAAGCCGCCGGAATCCGCGCGGTCCGCAAGGCGCTGGAAGCGCCGATTCGGCGCATCGCGGAGAACGCCGGACTCGAAGGCTCCGTGATAGTCGATGGCGTCCGCCGCCGCCAACGCTCGCGCAAGAACCCTGACTTCGGCTTCAACGTGATCGGTGAACGCCATGCCGACATGCGCAAGGCCAATATCATCGACCCGGCGAAGGTGGTGTGCTCGGCGCTGCTGAACGCTGCCTCCGTGGCCGCCATGGTGCTTACGGTCGGGGCGTTGGTTGCCGAACTGCCGCCGGAGCCGCCGCCGGACACGCACTCCTAGACGCCCGGGTAGGAACAGGAGCAAAACCCAGTTGAACTCTCGCCAGCGGGTCGCCGCCACCGTCGCATTGGACGAGCCGGACCGAGTCCCGCTGGATTACTGGGCCACGCCGGAGGTGGACGCACGCCTGATGGCGGAGTTCGGCCTGCCAGATCTGCCGGCGCTACGCCGATACCTGAAAGTGGACATGGTCCACGTTCCCGTCCCGGTGAAGGACGGGGCCAGACAGTATCTTCCTGACGGCGACTTTATTGACGAGTGGGGATGCCGACAGACCTGGCAGGTGCATCCGAGCGGAGGCGGGTACAGGGAACGCATTACCGCTCCGATGGCCGAAATCGACACCATCGAAGGCCTGCGCGGATTTCCGTTCCCCGACCTGGATGTGTACGACTGGGAGCAGTTCTCCCGCGATCTCGACGCCTAGGACGGCTTCTCAATCTACGGCGGGTTCCACATCATCTTTGCCCGGCACTGGTTCCTGCGCGGCATGGAAGGGAGCATGCTCGATCTCGGCCTGCGGCCCGATCTTACTCGCGCGCTCGCCGAGCGCTGCGCTGACTGGGAGTGCGAGTTCCTCAGCAAGACCATTGAGGTCGGAGCGGGGCGCATCCAGTACCTGCCCACCTACGACGACTGGGGCATGCAGAGCGGCCTGATGCTGAGCTTGAAGTCGTTCCGGGAGTGCTACAAGGAGCCGATCCGCCGCACCTTCGATCTGGCGCGGTCGCTTGGGGTCGAAATCTTCTGCCACACCGACGGGTCGATCGTCGAAATCATGGACGACCTGATGGAACTGGACGTGGCGATCCTCAACCCGGTGCAGACGACCTGCGACGGCATGGAACCAGAGATGTTGAAGCGCGAGTACGGCGATCGGGTGTGCTTTCACGGAGCGGTCGATACCCAACACGTGCTGCCTTACGGCACGCCGGAGGACGTGCGCCGGGAGACCCTAACGCGGATCGCGCAGTTCGGCGGGGGCGGCGGCTACGTGGTCTGCTCCTGCCACAATCTCCAGCCCGACGTACCGACGGAGAACATCATGGCGATGTACGAGGCGGTATGGGAGTTCGGCGGCTACCCGCTGGATATCCGGTCGGAACTGGAGCGGCTGGGGCCGGCACCTGAGCAGCGGGGCTAGCGCCAGGCTACGCCATCGATTGCCCAGCACAACGGTCGTGGTCGGCTTCGGACGGACGGGTTACGGGGACGGGCCAGCGGCCAGCCACCTGCTGCCCTAGCCTTCCGCGCGGAGGGCGGCCGCCTGGCGGGCGTCGATCCGCAGTCTGCGAACCAGCGGCAGCGCGGTGACGGTGGCGGCCGCCACCAGCCAGAAGAGCAGCCCGGGGTGGTCGTCGGCCAGCGGCCCGGTGGTCAGGGAGCCGATCATGAAGCCGATGCTCCAGGTCATGCTGCCGAGGCCGATCACGCGACCGTGGGCCGCCGGCGAGATGACCTCACGGGCAATCGTCGGAGTCAGCACGTCTCTCATGCCGACCCCCAGCCGTCCGGCGATCCCGGCGACGAACACCGCCGCCAGGACGTTGGGGGCGAGGGCGACGGCAACCGCGGCGACCACTATCAGGGTCGCCCCGGTGGTCACCGGAACCCAGGCGCCGCGGATGTCGGCGAAGCGCCCCAGAAGTGGCTGGACAACCGCGCCAGTAACGCGTTGGCCAGGCCGTAGGCGGCCACCAACGCCTCGCTGCCGGAGGCGCGGAAAAGCAGCAACGGAACGGCCACCGAGGCCGCGCCGTTCAGGATCGTGGGAATGCCGGTGAGTCCCAAGAACGCCAGCACCCCGCGCTCCCGCGCCAACCGCGGCAAATCCAGCCGCAGCGAGCTCGCCCCGGAATTGGCCCTCGCCTCCACGGCCCGCTCCGGACTCACTACTTCCCCGAATTCGCCGCCCGGCTGGGCGGCCGCAACCATCGCGCGTGTCGGCGTCCACGATCTCGTCCTGGAGGCTCGTATTGTAGATCGCTCCGCCAGTGGCGGGCTGGCTGTGGCCGCGGTAAACCTGAGCCCGGTCCCACGCTGAAGCGCACCCGGTGCCAGCCAGAGCCGCACTGTGATAAGTGCACGTCATTCTGCCGGGGAGCCTACCCGCCGATATTGGGTCAGGCCGACCCTCCGACGAAATCGGCCGCGGAATGGCGATGGACCCGCACCCGGACGGGAGCGATGTCTGTGGTCTGCCCGCGTCGAGACGGACGTTGGACGGGGCGGAGGTCACCGGGCCTTGCGCATGGAATAGTCGAGTGCCGTTTCATCCGGACCCTATAACCATGTCTGCAACCCGGCGGAACAAAACGCAGCACCACTAGCTGGGATGTCCGAGGATCGCCATCCGGTTCCTGAGGGGACGAAGACATCTTGGCGGCACTTTTCGGTACGCACCGGAACGCTTAGCGGTGAACTCCAGAGTTGGGTGCGGGCGTCCGAACTGCCCCGGGGGTGCTACCAACTCACAGGTTTGCGGCGTCGGGATCGCACCAAACGCTCGTTGTGGGGGACGCGCCTCAGGCGATTTCGACAATCGGTTGGGCCAGGATCCAGAGGCTGGCGATGGTGTAGGCCAACATCAGGGCGAGCATCGGGTATTGGCTGCGCAGCGCGGTGCGGTGGTCGGGGAAGGTGCGCAGAGCAATCACATGTGCTAGGTAGACCGCCAAGATGTGCCCGAGGACGATGGCCGTGACAGCGGTGATCCAGGCGAATCGCGCATTGACGATGGCAATGTTGATGTCGTAATCAAATGTGCCGAAGAGGTCCCAGCCGCGGCCGAAGGGATCCGAGGCGACCGGGATGATCAACTGGCCCTGGATGAGTAGGAATGAGAGGAAATGGGCCAGGTGGTAGGCCAACGCAATCGGGATTAACGAGTAGACGAAGACTCGAGCAAGTTGGGTGGCCGGGTCGGGGGTGCCGGCGGCGCGGCCCATCAGCCAGGCTACGAACCGGAAGATGGCGATGAAGGCGACCGGGAAGACCACAATGCCGAGCGTGGTGACCCCCTGGTGGGTGGGCAGGATGTCGGCCAGCAGGGCCCGTATCTCGCCCCAAGTAGGAGTGGCGGTGAAGCCATCGAAGGTGACCGTGGAAAGGAAGAGAATCACGAAGGCCAGCGCCGAGGTGGAGACTGTCTCGTGGCGCAGCAGGCCGACGGCGAAGGGTCGGAGATTCAGTCCGCGGCTTTCCGGGGTCGCGTGGCGGAAGCAGTCGATACAGTCGATGCAGTGGCCGTCGTGATCACGGCAGTCGAGTTCGCAGTCGCCGCAAACCGACGTATCGGTGACCCGGATCTCGGTAGGGGCGAACCGCGCCAGGAACCCGAAGGCAATACTGAAGGCCTCGCCGTGGCGGAGCCAAGTTTCCGGTCCAAAGAGGACCATGCCGGTCCAGGTGACCAGCGAGTAGATGATGGCGAAGTAGGCGATGTTGGCCGGAAGGGCAGAGCCGGGAAACACGATCTCGACCCAAGCGAACGCCAAGAATAAGAAGAATCCCGGCCAGTGGCCGAGCCCGGGCGGGTACGGCAGGTCGAGCGTGAGGCGGCCCTCGGGATTAATGGCCCGGTAGAGTGAGGCGGCCCAATTGAACAGGATCCGCCAGGGGTTGATGAGCAGCCATACGTCGCCGATCAGCGCGGAGAAATAGGCCATCCCGACCCACCAGATGATCCAAACGGCGGTGGGCGCCAGGTTGAGGCCGGGGGCCGGATTGCCGGCGAGCCCGGTGACGATGACGAGCAGGAAGAATGCGACTGCCAGGATCTGGATTGGCACTGTGAGGGCCGGATGGACGAGCGCGCGGCCGAGCGGATGGTGCAGCAAATTGAGCCCGGGGTAGGTATGGGTGCGGCTCGTGCGCCGCAGGAAGAAGCCGATGACGACAAATGAGAGAGCCACCGCCGCCCCGGCGCCGCTGATGTAGAGCCACAGCGGGACCGGCAGGTCGTAGCGTTCGCCAAAGCCGTGGGCGAAGGCCGGGGAGGCGGTGAGGGCGGCGAAGATGAGGGCGGCGGGGGTGGCCAGTAGGACACGGCGGCGGGCGGCTACCACGAGCGGGCCCGGTGGCTGGAGAGGCGGTACGTTACGACGGTCGAGTTCAATCGCGCTCCCGTCCCTGATCGCCTTGCACCTCGCCACTGTCGTAGCCATCTGCGGCTTCGTCAAGTTCTTCGCCGGCAGAAGCCGCCGGTAGCGCGATATCGCCGGTGGCAGCCGCCATCCGCCGCGAGCCACCCGGGCGGGGACGCTCAAGCAGGATGCCGGGGCAGCCGGGAAACCACATCACTACCTGCGGATGCTACCGTTTGGTGCGTGTCCTGGCGCAGAGTTGCGAACTCCGTGTTTTGGCGTACGCATTCGAGCCTTCCCGGGGCTGTCAGAAATGGTGAGTTCAACGCCCGGTTGCCGGGAGGCCTGACGGGAGCGCTGATGCAAACCGGACCCGTCACCTTACGCCGCACCGGCCTCCACCACCTCCGGTTGGGCCTCGCCCGCCAGGACTGTGCCGTCGCGGTGACCGGATCCTGCAGCTCCTCGCCACCGAGCGCTTCGACGCGACCTGTCCATGCCCGGTCTCGACGGCTGGGAGATCGCCGCCCGCGTCCATCAGACCGACTCCACCTGCCCCGTCATCATCCTCACCGGCCTCGCCGAGATCGACGATCGCGAAGCCAGCGGCCGTCCCGGCGTCGCCGGTCTCCTGCTCAAGCCGTGCTCCACCGAAGATCTGGTCCGCGTCATCGCCAGCGTCACCACGCCAGGTCCCGCTATGGGACACTACGAGATCACCCGTCACCAGCCGAAAGCAGGCCGCCACCTCTCTATGAACGTCCTCGTCACCGGCGGCATGGGCAATCTCGGCTCCCGGCTGGCCGCGCGGCTCGTCGAGCGCGGCGACCGCGTCACCGTCCTTGACCTGCGCCCCCGGCCCCTCGAAGACTCCCCCGCCCTCCATCGTTGCCGGCTCCTCACCGCCGACATCGCCGACCTCGCCGCCCTCCAACCCGTCCTCGAGGGCGGCTCCTTCGATTCCATCTTTCACCTGGCGGCAATGCTCTCCTCCGACTCCGAACAGGACTCCGAGCGCGCCTGGCGGGTCAACCTCGAAGGCACCCGCCACATCCTCCAGGCAGCTGCCGCGCACGACATCGCCCGCGTCATCTTCGCTAGCTCCACCGCCTCCTTCGGTCCTGGCCTCCCCCCGCTCGTCGGGGTCGACTCCCCCCAGTGGCCGGCCAGCCTCTACGGGGCCACCAAAGTCGCCGGCGAGCGCCTCGGTGTCTATTTTTACCATCGCTTCGGACTCGACTTCCGCGGGCTTCGCATCCCCGCTGTCGTCGCCCCGCGCGGCGCCGGCGGCGGCGCCACCGCCTTCTGCTCCGAGATCTTCGCCCACGCCGTCCACCACGGCCGCTACGAATTCTACGTAGAGCCGCACGCCGCCCGTCCGCTCATCTACATCGACGACGCCGTCCGCGCACTCCTCGACCTCCACGACGCTCCGGAAGACAATCTCACCCGTCGCGTCTACCAACTCGCCGGCACCCCCGCCACTGCCCGCGAAATGGCCGCCGCCGTCCTTGAGCGCCTCCCCGGCGTCACCTTCAGCTACCGGCCCGAGCCCGTCCGCAACGCCATCGTTCTGAGCCTCCCGCTGCATTTCGACGACTCCCATGCCGCCCGTGACTGGAACTGGGCTCAGCGGTACAATCTCGGCGCCATGACCGAACGCATGCTCCACGAACTCCAAGAAGACGCCCCGTGACCACCGGCCAGCCCTGCATCATCTGTGTCGCCATCACCGGCTCCGTCCCCACCAAAGACAACAACCCCGCCCTCCCCGTCACCATCGCCGAGCAGATCGAAAGCGCCCACGCCGCCTTCGAGGCCGGCGCCGCCATCGCCCACTGCCACGTCCGCAACGACGACGGATCCACCACCTCCGACCCGGCCCGCTTCGCCCTGCTCAAAGAAGGTCTCGAAAAGCACTGCCCCGGCATGGTCATCCAGTTCTCCACCGGCGGACGCTCCGGCGCCGGCCGGGCCCGTGGAGGCATGCTCTCCCTCGCCCCCGACATGGCCTCCCTGACCGTTGGCTCCAACAACTTTCCCACCACCGTCTACGAAAACCCGCCGGACCTCGTCGACTGGCTCGCTGCCGAAATGCGCGCCCACAACGTTCGCCCCGAAATCGAAGTCTTCGACCTCTCCCACATCCACCAGGCCGCCAAAATGCATGCCGACGGCCGTCTCTCGCAGATCCCCTACATCCAGTTCGTCATGGGTGTCCAGAATGCTATGCCCGCCGACCGCGACGTCTTCGACTACTACCTCAAAACCGTCAATCGGCTTCTCCCCGGCGCCCTCTGGTGCTCCGCCGGTATCGGCCGCGCCCAGCGTATTGTCAACGAATGGTGCATCGAGATGGGCGGGCACACCCGCACTGGCATGGAAGACAACGTCCGCCTCGACCGCGAGACCTTCGCCCCCTCCAACGCCGCCCTCGTCGAGATCACCGTCGAGCTCTGCCACAAACACAACCGTCCGGTCGCCACCTGGCAGCAGGCCCGCCAGATCCTCGAACTCCCGCTCAGCGCCGCCGGCTAGCGGCGCACGCTCCTAGCCCAGCTCTACCGAAACCACCGCCAGCCCGCCTTGGGCATCCGGGTCGATCGTCAGCGCCTCCAGCCGCAACTCGTGCACCCCGGGCGCATCGATCTCCACCTCACCCAGCCGCGTCGCGAATTCGGGAAAGTACTCCGCGTGCGTGCTCTCAATCGCCTCCTCCGGCGTCAACTCCTCGGCCAGCGAATCCCCCCCGACCGCCACCATCACCCGGTGCCCGCCTTCCCAAGCATGCAGCCCGCGCTGACTGCCGGTCACCACCTTCACCGTGAACCTCCCCGGTCGGCTCACCTTGAACTTCCAGCTCAGCGAATGCTCCGCGTCGTACCAGTTCTGGGTCATCCCGCTCTGGCCAATCTCAATCGCGTCCTCGGCCGGTCCATGCCGCTCGGCCATGCTCGGAATCAACCGAATCGTCCCTTCCGGCTGCTGCAGCGCCAGCGGTTCCACCACCGGTTCGCCGTCCAGTTCCAGCACCACCACGCTCACGTTCGCGTCCGGCCCCTGCGCCGGCAATCCGAGCCGCAGCACCCCGTGCTCTCCGCCCGTTTCCTCTTCCTGCACAACTTCCAATGCCGTCCCCGGTTCGGCCAGCAAGTAAGCCTTCTGCACCGCGCTGTGCAACCCATGCAACGCGAACTCCGTCCCCGGCCACTCCTTGAACATCAGGTACAGCTTGCTGCCCTTCACCGTCACCGCGCCCCAGTCGAACGAGTACGGGAACGGACTCGGCTCCGTCCCGTAGATCGCATCGCCGTTTGCCACCAGCCACTCCCCGATCGCGCGCATCCGCTCCGCGCTCACCGCCGGGATCTCCCCCTCCGCCGTCGGCCCCACATTCAGCAGGTAATTCACGCCCTTCCCGGCCAGGTCCACCAGTAGATGCAGCAGCGTCTCCACCGACTTCCAATTGTGATCCTCGGTCTTGAACGCCCAGGTGTCATTCATCGTCGCCGGCGTCTCCCACACCCCGTCCACCACCCCGTTCGGGATCTCGTTATCGCCCAAGTTCCCGTAATCCGCCACCCCGTTTCCGACCCGTCCGCTCACCAGGCATTCCGGCTGTAACTCGTGCACGAAGTTCACCAGGTCCACGCTCTGCTCGCGTGTAATCAGGATCGGCGTATCAAACCAGATCAGACCGATCGGCCCGTATTGCGTCAGGATCTCCCGCAACTGCGGCTTCACCTTCTCCTCCAGGTAGCCGGCGAAATCGCGCTCCTCATAGGGCTGCTTGAAATCCCACGTATTCCCCGAAGCGTCCGCGCGGTGCCAGTCCTGGTCCTGCGAATAGTAGAAACACAGCCGGATCCCCGCCTCCTGGCAGGCCTCCGCCAGTTCCTTCATCGGATCGCGCGCGAACGGCGTCGCATCCACGATGTCGTAGTCGCTCACCGCCGAGTCGTACAACGCAAAGCCGTCGTGATGTTTCGACGTAAACACTAGGTACTTCGCCCCGGCGTCCTTCGCCACCGCCACCCATTCCCGGGCGTCGAATTTCACCGGATTGAACTCCGGCGCCAGCCTCTCGTAGTCCGCCACCGGAATCTGCGCCCGGAACATGATCCACTCGGAAATGCCTTCGATGTCCTTGCCGTCCCACTTGCCCGCCGGGATGGCGTAGAGGCCCCAGTGGATGAACATCCCGAAGCGCGCTTCCGACCACCAGGCCAGGCGATCGCGATCCTCCTGCGACTCGATCTTCCTGCCCCGCGTATCCCGATCGCGATATCTCGTCGCCATGGCCGTCTGCTCCCTGCCTGCGTTGTTTGTCCGCCGATTCTAGGCACCCGGCAATCCGAACGAAAGTTACAGCTTCTGGCGCCGATCCGGCGATCCGGGCAAGATGACCCCGAGGCCGCCAGCGCGTCCACCGAGGGGGATGACATGCGCCGAGTCCACATCTACACCACGGTTCTCGCCCTGCTGCTGACCTTTGTCGTGGCTGGCTGCGGCGGCTCCGACGCCGAAGTGCCCAGCGTCGCCGACACCGCCGCCAGGGTTGCTGCCGCAGTCCCCGCACCGGCCGTCAAAGCCGCTCCTGCGCCCGCCGAACCCGTGGCCGAGCCCCCCGCCGAACCTGTGGCCGAGCCCCCCGCCGAACCCACCGCCGAGCCCACCGTCGACGAATTCGCCATCGAGATCACCGCCGAGCAACGCCCCGGCGACATCTTCGCCTTCGCCTCCGACCGCGACGGCAATCTCGAGATCTACACCGCCGGAATCGACGGGTCCGACGTCGCCCGACTCACCAACGACGACGCCGACGATCGCTGGCCTGCCTTCTCACCGGACGGCGC
>MPMF02295377.1_pt1 | contig 15859 bp, 12 predicted proteins | sample 1617271 | NCBI WGS metagenome assembly MPMF02 (sample SAMN05944812, study PRJNA350692) | marine metagenome | biome: marine; feature: ODZ; material: water; isolation source: 120 m water sample prefiltered with 30 um filter, filtered on to 0.2 um... | place: Pacific Ocean | collected 2012-04-09... | reverse complement strand
TTTTGATGAAATGGCTTGCTCCATCGCCATTGCTGCCAAAGCGTTCGATTCCTGGAAGTCTTGCCTGGAAGTTTTTCCTGGAAGCCTTCGTGCTCTTGAAGGTGCCTTGCTAGTGAGGAAATCTTCAGCCAATCATCGTGATTGAAGGCCTTGGATCCTTTTGAAAAATTGGGCTTGAAGATTCGCTCGCTGACCTTGACTTGATCAAGAGGATCGATCAAGTCGGAAGAGATCGGCTCAGAGACTGAGCGCTTCGTCATGGCGAAGCCCAGCCTGCACCCGCCAGAGGTCTGCATAGGCCCCTGCGCGTCTGATCAGATCCTCATGACTGCCGCATTCGACGATTCGACCGTGATCCATCACAACGATCTGATCGGCATGTCGCACAGTGCTGAGGCGATGTGCAATCACGAGGGTGGTGCGATTGGCCGTGATCGTTTCCAGTGATCGTTGAATCGCGGCTTCCGTTTCATTGTCAACCGCAGCAGTGGCTTCATCCAGGATCAGGATCGGGGCGTCCTTGAGAATGGCTCTGGCCAGGGCGATCCGTTGCCTCTGTCCGCCGGAGAGAAGCTGCCCCCGTTCCCCCACCACGGTGTCGTATTGCTGTGGAAGGCTTTCGATGAAGGTGGAAGCTTCAGCGAGACGTGCTGCTTCAAGCACATCATCTCGATCAGCTGAGGCGCTGCCGTAGGCGATGTTCTCGGCGACACTGCCGTGGAAGAGGTAAACCTCCTGATTCACCAGGGCGATGCATCGTCTCAGATCCTGCAGGCGGAGTGTTTCGATTGGGGCCCCGTCAAGCAGGATGCGGCCACCACTGAGGGGGTAGAGGCGAAGCAGAAGCTTCACCAGGGTGCTTTTGCCTGAACCTGTTGTGCCGACGATGCCGAGGGTGCTCCCGGCCGGGATGGTGAGGTTGAAGTTTTGAAGCAGGTTCTGACGGTCCACATAGTGGAAGGCGACGTTGTCGAAACGCAGTTCACCTTTGACCTGGCCAGGGATAAGCGGTTGAGATCCCCCTTGAATCAAGATTGGTGTGTCGATCAGGTCCAGCACCCTTTTGGTGGAGGCCATCGAGCGTTGATATTCATCAAGGGTGTGCCCCAGGCCTGTCAGAGGCCACAGCAATCGCTGGGTGATGAAGATCAGCACGCTGTAGACGCCCACAGAAATCTCGCCTCTCCAAGCCTGTAATCCGCCAACGATCAGGATTGCCAGAAAGGCGAACAGAATCGCGAAACGGATCAGTGGGATGAAGGCTGCCGAAAGTCTGATCGCTTTGCTGTTACTGCTTCGATAGGCCTCACTGTCCCCGCTGAGGCGCTGCAGTTCCCAGTCTTCAGTGGCGAAACTCTTGATCGTGAGCATGCCACCGAGGTTGTTGTTGAGGCGCGCCGCCAGATCCCCAGCACGCTCGCGCACCTCGCGGTAGAGGGGCGCCAGTCGTTTCTGGAATCGGATTGATCCCCAGAGAATCAGGGGGACCGGCAGAAACGCCAGAATCGCCACCCCAGGAGCGACCACCGCCATGGCAACACCAATCAGCACAACAGTGGTGATCAGTTGCAGGATCTCATTGGCGCCATGGTCGAGAAAGCGCTCAAGCTGATTGATGTCGTCGTTGAGAACGGCCATCAACCGGCCGCTGTTATCGGCTTCGAAGAACGCCATCTCCAGTTTCTGGAGATGGTCATAGGCCCGCAGGCGCAGCCTGTGCTGGGTGGTTTGGGCCAGGTTGCGCCAGAGAAGTCCGTAGAGGTATTCGAACAGGGACTCCGCACTCCAGATCAGGAAGGAGAGCGCCCCGAGCAATCCCAGCTGGCTTGGAACGGAGATGAACCCAAGCTGTGCCAGCCAGGAGCTTTGCTCCTTCACAATCACTTCAACAGCAAGGCCGATCAGTACCGGAGGGGCGAGATCGAAGAGTTTGTTGAGGAACGATGAGCCTGCTGCAGCCAGCACAAGAAGGCGCTGAGTCTCAAGGGTGCTGATCAGCCGCTGCAGAGGACTTTTGTTGCGAAGCCTTTTGGTGACCATGGATTTGGGCAGCTTCTCCATTCAACGAACGGATTCCTCTCCTGGTACCGGTGAACCTGAGCCGCTAGAACGCAAACACCCGATCAGGAGGTTCGATGAGCCGTTCACGCGCGATCAATCGATTCAATCGCCTCATCGCCAAGCAGCGCCGCCGAGTGCTTAAGGGTGCTCTGCCTCGGTTCAAGGAGGAGCAAACCAGCGAGCAAGTCAGCGATTCACCTGCTGCCAATCAAGGCCAGCTTCGCAGAGTGAGGAGTTGGCATCGTGATCAGTTGGATGATCTTCAGGAGAGGCCTGATCACTCTGAACCGCTGGTTTCTGAGTAATCAGGCCTCTGCTTTGGCCTCACCAGCGATTGCCACCGCCGCCGCCGCCGCCACCACCGCCGCCGTAACCGCCACGGCCGCCGCCGCCGCCGCCACCACCGCCGCCACCTGAGCGATCACGTGGTGTGGCCTTGTTGACGCGGATCATCCGTCCCATCCACTCCACATCCTGGAGGTCGTCGATGGCTTTCTGCTCTTCTTCATCGTTGCTCATTTCAACGAAGCCGAAACCACGCTTTCGACCTGTTTCGCGGTCGAGGGGAAGGCTTGCCTGCTTCACTTCGCCGTACTGGCTGAAGAGGTCAAGAAGATCCTCCTGCTCTGCCTGGAAGGAGAGGTTGCCGATGTAGATGGTCATTCCTTTTGGGACCGTTGAATGTGATCTGATCAGTGAAGCTGTGGTCCGAAAAGGAAAGTCCTTGAATGCTGAAGCCGGAAAGCCGAAGCCTGGGGAGCGAGCCGTTTAGGGGCCGGAAAGCTGAAGCTGATTTCGTTACCAAGTTACAGGGCGGCCTGTCAGAACGTCACAGAAAGCTGAATGGATTGCGAAGAGTTCAGGCTGTGGCGGAAATTGAGCCCATTGTCAGGAGACGCTGACGGAATGAGCTGATGGAACCAAACGATGTTTTTTCTCTGGGCTGGACCCTTGATGGAGAGCTGAGCCCTGGAGATCAGCTTGTTGTGCTTGAGAGCCTTCTTCAGGACAGCATCCCGGAGGTTCAATATGAGTTGATCCGGCTGATAGAGGCTCTTCCTGTCAGTCAGCTTGAGCTCACGTCTCAGGTCACAGCCGCCTGACTTGAACTCGGAGGTTCATCGGCTCACATTTTGAAGCGCTCTGCAGCACGGCTTTTGCAGGTTGCCTGCGCTTCAGTGATCGATGCACCATCAGTCACCTGCTCCAGGAAGCAGGAACAGCTATAGCGGCCCATTCCTGCAGGTGGTGTTATGCCGGCATGACTCATCGCCGCATTGAAACCAGCCAGGCAGAGTTTCGTCACAACACCGTCCTGATCAGCAGCCTTGCTGCTCAGATCGGCTGGGATCAGGCCCGTGATCAATGCTGTGGCAATCCCTGCAGATGCAACAAGGCCTTTAATCACAGGGATGCTTCTGGATTCAGGAGGCAATGCGAATCTGGAGTTCACGGTTCATCACCTTCAGGTGTTTGAGGTTGTTGAACACATCATTGGGCATTCCCTTGGGAAGGTCCACCAGGCTGTGGGATTCGAAGATCTGGATCCGGCCGATCATCCTGCCCTGGAGGCCGGATTCATTGGCGATGGCACCCACAAGATTGCCTGGCTTGACGCGATCCCTGTGACCCACTTCAACCCTGAAACGTTCCATGTTCTGCTCCGGTGGTCTGTCCTGACGGGCGAATCGTCGCCCTGGTGCGCCACCACCACGGTCACCTCGATCATCACGGCGTTCATGGTGTCTGCCATTGCCGGCGGCCTGCTTCAACCAGTTCTCATCTCCATGAACCAGCAGTGGCTCAGGGCCAACAGCCAGGGTCAAGGCCGCCAGCGCAATCTCTTCGCCGCTGAGCTCAAGCTCCTGGCCAACTCTCTGGATCAGCTCCTGCAGAAGTGCCGTCTCGGTCTGATCAGAGCGTGATGTTGTTGATGCGCTGCTGAGGCGATCCCGCAGTCTGTCGAGTCGGTTCTGATTGATCGTGGCGTTGTCAGGGATGACCATCGCTTCGATGGGCTGTCCTACAGCTCGCTCGAGGCTGCTGACGAAACGCCGTTCCCGTGGATTGACGAACAGAATCGCCTCTCCGCTGCGTCCTGCCCGGCCGGTGCGGCCGATCCGATGAACATAGGCCTCGGAATCAAAGGGAATGTCGTAGTTGATCACCAGGCCGATGCGGTCTACATCGAGGCCACGGGCTGCTACATCGGTGGCCACCAGAACGTTGACGCTGCCTTTACGCAAACGATCGATGGTTCTCTCCCGCTGATTCTGCGGCACATCACCATTGAGCACCGCAACGTCGTGACCTGCGGCTTCAAGGGATTCAGCAACGGTGAGGGTGATCGCTTTGGTACGGGCGAAGATGATCACACCCTCACCGGTCACGGCTTCAAGGACACGCTTGAGGGCTTCGATCTTGTGGCTGTTCTGAAGGGTGATGCAGCGGTGTCGAATGCGACGGGCTTCCTGCTCCTTCGTCTTGATGGTGATCTCGGCTGGGTCCTGCAGGTATTGCTTCGAGAGATGCCGTATCTCCCTCGGCATCGTTGCTGAGAACAACACCATCTGCCGCTCTTCCGGTAACTGCCCCAGGATCCATTCCACGTCGTCGATGAAGCCCATTCGCAGCATTTCATCGGCTTCATCAAGCACCAGTGAAGTCAGCCCTGAGGTATCCAGGGTCTTCTGCCGCATGTGGTCCATCACCCGGCCGGGAGTTCCCACCACCACATCAACACCTCTCTTGAGGCTTTGAATCTGAGAGCGGAAATCAGCGCCGCCATACACAGCCAGAACCTTCAGATGGGGGTGTCCGGCGGCATAGGCGCGGAAGGAATCCGCCACCTGCATCGCCAATTCGCGGGTTGGCGCCAGCACAAGCACCTGGGGTTTGCGTTGTGCCAATCCCCGGTTTTGAAGCCGCTCAAGCAGGGGAAGGGCGAAGGCGGCGGTTTTGCCTGTTCCCGTCTGGGCCTGACCGACCAGATCCCTGCCCAGCATCAGTTCCGGGAAGGCTGCCTTCTGAATCGGTGAAGGTTCCTGATAGCCCTTTTCGGCGAGGGTGTGCAGCAGGGCATCACTGAAGCCGAAAGCCGCAAAAGCAGACTCCTTTTCAGCTTCAGCTTCGTCTTGTTCGGCTGATGGGGCGGAGGATTCAGCCTCAGGCGTCTCTGTTGAAGCCGTAGCAGCTTGTTCTTCCGAAGCAGGCTTCTCTGCGGCAGCAGCCGTTTCTGTGGCAGCAGCCTCTTCTGTGGCAGCAGCCTCTTCTGTGGAAGCAGCCTCTTCTGTGGCAGCAGCCTCTTCTGTGGCAGCAGCCTCTTCTGTGGCAGCAGCCGTTTCTGTGGCAGCCGCCGCTTCGGGGTTAGGGGTGATCTCTTTGGATTCGTTGAGATCAGATTCGCTGAGATCTACTGAACACGAGAAAACCTCGTGCGTCTTTGTCTGGGTCATGTTTACAGGGCCTGAGCCTGATTGAACGATCCTTCAAATCAGGCTGACAACGTCCCAGCGGTAAAACCGCGCTTGATTGTCTTGCCTTGCTTTCAAGGTTGGCCACCGAACTTATCACCTTGCCTCTGAGATCTTGCTTATATGTCCTCGATGGGAATCTCCGCCCCCACTCCAATCAGCAGCTCAGCAGCATTCGATCGCCGCTTTCAAACCGATGGGTGTGATCAGATCGAGTTGATCCCTGGCGCGGGTGATTGCTGTGTAAAGCAGGCGACTCTCGTAGCTGCCTGTTGTCTCAATGGGCGGTTGAGCAGCCTGCAGATCCGGCGACTGCGGCCATAGCAAGATCACCTGGTCGGCCTCACTCCCCTGGGCCTTGTGAATCGTGATCGCCAGAGCGGGGTCAACGGTTCTCAATCGGGCGGGATGCAGCAGCAGTGCACGCAGTTCCCCCTGATCACTCATCACCCGGAACAGCAGTCGCCGAGAGTTCCCTTCCCCGATGATCAGGCCGATATCACCGTTGGCTACCCCCAGCTCCGGTTGGTTCTCACCGCAGATGACCGGCAATCCCATGGGCCATTGGCCCACGCCTGAGTCCAGCTGGCGGCCAAGAATTGAACGATGAACATCATTGACGCTCCACAATCCTCGGCGTCTGGGACAGAGCACCATCAGTTGATTGAGACTGGCCATCATGGTCTCTGCATGGGTTTCAAACCCATCAGACGTCTCATCCATCCCTGTGAGGGAGAGTTGTCTGAGCTGGCTTAGATGGCACTGAAGCCTTTCAACCAACACCTCTGGAAGACGATTGATCCTGCAGCTGTGATGGATCAGATTGCTATCTCCTGAGAGTCGATCAAGATCCTTCCAGAAACTGTTAAGCCCGTGTTGACGAAGGGTGGCATTCATGGTCGCCAGGGCGCCACGGTTTCGGTAGGTCCGTTGCAGATGGATCGCTCCGCCTGCGAATTGTTGGCGGATCTCGTCCTGTTGGAGGCGATGCCACACGGCACCACTGCCGATTGGAGGTAACTGGGCTGGATCGCCTACCAGAACCAGTTGACATCGCTTTGGCAGGGCCTCGATCAGAGCCTGCATCAAGGCCAGGTCCACCATTGACATTTCATCGACGATAAGCAGGTCCAATGGCAGGGGCTGTTGCCCATCAACAGCGAATCCACCTGGTTTCGCCTTCAGCCAGCGGTGAAGGGTGTTGCATGGCACCGTGGTGACGAGCTTTCTGTGGTTCGCGGCCAGGCCCTTCAGACCACTCTGCACAGAATCCTGCAGCCGCCGGGCGGCCTTGCCCGTAGGGGCAGCCAGGCCGATGCGACGTTCGGGGTTGAGGGAGAACGCCTGCACCAGCATCTGCACGACTGTGCTGGTTTTGCCGGTGCCAGGTCCCCCACTGACCAGGATCACTCCCTGATGTTTGATGGCATTCACAGCGGCCTGTTGCTCGGCGTTGAGATCTGCAGGCGGAGCCATTGCAGTGGATTCGACAACTAACTCCCCGTCGATGGGTTGATGGCTGGATCGATGCAGCAAAGCTTGCACAACAGCGTCCATCGATGTCTGCCAGCGGCGCCAGCTGAGCTGATCGCCATCGAGCAGCATTGGTGAGTGCTCTCCTTCCAGCCAACCACTGGCCAGCAGAGCCTGGCGATGGGCCTCTGGCCATCCGGATGCCTTGAGCCCTGGCTGAACAGGTGTGGTGGTCAGGTCAAGCTGCAGCTCTCCTCTGCCCAGGGCTTCCATCAACACATGGACAAGATCCTCGAGATGGGTTGATGCCTGCCGGGATGGAACACGTCGCATCAGCGTCCGGTGCAGGGCTGCAGTCAGGCCCTGGGGCCAGTGTTCACGTTCTGCTGTCTTCATCGGCCGCCCTCCTCAAGCAGGCGATCCAGGGCGATCACCAGCTCCACGGGCGCGGGCTCCACAAGCAGGCCAGGTATCGGATCCTTCGGGGAACGGCCAGCCATGGCCGCAGCACCGGGCAGACCTCTGAGGAAGACATAGGCATAACCGCCGAGGTGGTTGTGAGGGTCGTAATCAACAAGCCTCCAGCGCAGAAAACGATGCAGGGCGACCAGATAGAGATGGGCCTGAAGGGGGTAGTGATGCAGAAGCATCTGTTGCTCCATGGCGCCGGCGTCGTAATCGATGGGGCCACAGCCGGAGGGTTCTCCATCAACTCCCCGCCTGCCGATCCAGTTGCTCTTCCAGTCCGCCACCCACCAACGAGCCGATGACACCTCTTCATGGTCCGTGAAGACCAGATCGATGGAGCCGGTCAGGAATCCACGGCTGCGGATTGTCAGAGGCCGCAGCTGATCTGCGTAGGACACTCCGAAACGGCCGGCCGGGTTGTGCCGGAAGACCTCCACGAGGTCCTGGCTCAGCAGGGGCTTCCCTGTCTGGGCCACTGGCAGGTCAAAGCTGAGTTCATGCAGTCGTCGTCGCTGATCCAGTTGATTCAGCTGCAGACCTCCGAGTTCAGCGCCCATGGGTGTGCTCAGCACCCGCTGCAGTCCGCTCTGCACAGCGCTGAGCAGGTTGGTCTCCAAACCGGCACGGCGCAATTCTGATTCAATCAGGTCTGTGGCGATTGTCGTGGTCAGGGGTTGGCAGAAGTCGAGATGCTCAAGAATCCTGTGCAGGCAGTCGCCTGCGGCGGCCCCCCTGGGGAAGTCTGCGAGGTCTCCATGCTCGGGCCAGTCCCACGGCGCTGCGCTCTTTCCATTCAAAGACTCTTCATCATTCACCGGCTGAAGATCATTGACAGGCTGTAGATCATTCAGTGCCCCTCCAGCCAGCGTGGCCATGGGCGGCTCCAGTCTCAGTTGATCAGTGGTCAGCTGATCCCTGTCGCGACCTTCCTCCACTGCGGCTGGATCGGCAGTGTTCATGTCGTTGACAGAGCTGTGGGCCGTGGGGTGGGAGGAGATCCAGGCTGAATAACTGCTGCGTCCCCAGCTCAGATCAAGCCGTCGCTGAGGAGTGGGACCAAGACCCAGCTGTTGATGGGTTGGAGCCCGCTGCCAATGCTGCTCAGGCACAGTTGTACTGGCGGCATGAATGCTGATCGGGACCTTCTGTTCCCTGAGCCAGTGGTCCATGCGCTTCCGGGTGAGCTCCGCCATCGGTGCTTCGATTGACTGGGGGCCGAAGAGCCAGTTCGTGAGCGGATTGCCCTGTTCCCTCTGGCCACGGGCCCAGAACAGAATCAGCTGCCTGCGGGCCCGCGTCATCGCCACATATGCCAGCCGCTCCGCTTCCTGCAGCCTGTCCTGGTGGGTCTGTTCCGCCACGTCCCAGCCCCTTCCCCAGTTCTTGTTGATGGCGATGCACCAGTTCTGGGTAGGGGCAACCCGCCAGAGCGGCCCATCCTCATCGCCGGGGGCCTCCCATAGATAGGGGCAAATCACCACTGGGTATTCGAGACCCTTGCTGCGGTGCACCGTCACCACAGCCACGGCACTCTCGGCGATATCACTATGGGGTTGACGATGGTCGGGAACCACCTCAACGGGTTGAAGACGTTGGCGTCTGAGCCAGTCCGCGGCACTGGCTGCGTCCAGACCCTGCTCATGCATGGCCTCCTGGGTGAGCTGCGCACATTGATTCAGGTCCCCCAGAAGCCTTCCCCGTTCTGACAGGTCGGCCATGGTGCGCCCCTCAAGCAGCTGCGCCAGGCAGCCCTGCAGGCCAAGCCTGGGAAGGTTTTCTGCCCAGCGTTGAAATCGCAGCGCCAGTTGATCCAGGGCGCCGCTCGCTTCGGCTTTGCGCAGTTGCTCCGTGTTCCATTGCAGCAATGCGGAGCAGGCCACGAGTCGCAGACGTGCTGTCTGTCCCGGCTCAGCAAGGCAGTCGAGAAAGCGTTGCAGAACCTCTGCCGCTTCGCTGCTGAGAACATCTCCCTGACTTACAAGCCTGGTAGGCAGGCCATTCTGGCCAAGGCTTGTGCGCAGATCTGCGGCCTGGCGGTGGCTGGCCACAAGCAGACAGATCTCAGCGGGTTGGAGTTCCGTTGTTGTTTGCAGCAGTTCCAGAACGACATTGACAACGGCTGTGGGGATCTGTTTCTCAATCGCTGTTTTGCTGAGGGGCTCCGGCTCGGGTGTTGATTCATCTTTGGCTTGAGGGTCGAGCTTGGCGTGAGCATCGAGATTGATCAGTTGCAGGGGCGATCGCTGTTTCGGTAGTGGTGGAGCATCGCTTTTTGGAGTCAGTGCAGGCACATCCAGGCCTGAACGACTCATACCAGTTGCCATCAGCCTGTTCAAGGCCTCCATCAGCGGAGCTGTTGCTCGGTAGTTGTCGCGCAACACATCGATGCGTTGGCAACTGGCACGGGCTTTGATGTAGGTGTTGAGATCGCCGCCTCTGAAGCGATAGATCGCCTGTTTCGGATCGCCCACCATCAGGAGTAGATGGTCCTTGCTCTGTCCAAAGGTCTGCTCAAGCAGGCGCCATTGCAGTGGATCGGTGTCCTGGAACTCGTCGATCAGGGCCACCCTGTAGCGATCCCGCAACAGGTCAATCCATACAGGCTTCTCTTCAGCCTTTCCCCTGGCGGGATCAAGGGCGGCCAGGAGACCTCCATAGCTGATCACCCCTTTCTTACGGCGCCGTTCTGCAAGTTCATCAAGGCCGCGGCGCAGCCCATGGTTCCAGACCTGTTCGGCGGGGCCATCCCAGAGTTGGGCGATGGCTTCCTGAAGGCGTGGCCGGGAGAGCACTGGCTTCTGCTCACCACAACGGCGACTGGTTCTGCACCAGATGGCCGGGTGGAAATACTCTGCCAGCAATTTTTTCTGATCGCGGATGGCTCCGTAGCCCGGACAAGGGATCTGACCATCATCAGAGGTTTTGCCTGCAAAGCTTTGAAGCCATTGGTCCATGGCGGCACAACGATCGCTCTTGGGTCGGACGCTGAATGGTCTGATCTCTGCTGAACTGGCGCCTTGATTTCGCCATTCGCTGGCCCTGCTGCAGAAATCGGCTTCCAGATCTTTCCCTTGAGATCGCCAATGGCTGATGAAGGCCTGCCATTGCTGCTCAAGCCAATCTTCGAACTGGGATGCAAGGGATTGAGATGGTTCAAGCCTGGCGCTGCTCTGCTCAATCGCCAGACCTGGATCGCTGTCAATCCTGAGGAGCGCCTTAGCGAGGTTGGTGGTGCTTAGGCCTGCAGCCTGAAGCCCTCTCACCTGTTCTGGCGCCAGGGTCAGGATCTCCTGCTGCCAGTAGTCGTGCACCACCTCCAGCACGAGCTGCTGCCCCTCACCTTCAATCCTTGGATCCATGGCGGCACCACTTTCAAGGGCCTGGCGTCGCAGGGTGCGCCGGCAGAAGCCGTGGATGGTGGTGATGTCTGCCCGATCAAGACTCTCCAGGGCTTCAAGCAGAACGCTGGCCCATCGATGCCGCAGCTGTTGATCGCCCCCCAGGCGTTCGAGCCAGTCAGTCAGCACCGGATCGATGGGCTGTGGCTGTTGCCGGGGCTGGTGTTGAAGGTTGATGGCTTCAAGGCCTTCAAGGGCAGCCTCAAGGCGCTTGCCGATACGGTCACGCAGTTCTGCCGCTGCAGCATCGGTGAAGGTCACGACAAGAATCTCCCCCCAGGGGTGCTGCCCTTCCGTCAGCAGCCTCAGGACCAGATGGGCCAGGGCAAAGGTTTTCCCCGTGCCCGCGCTGGCCTCCAGCAGGCGCAGGCCAGGGGTGAGGGGATAGTCATTTGGCTGAAAAACGATGTCTTGATCTTGTGTCTCTCTATCCATTGCAGAGGGTTCAGGCCGCTGAATGAGGTATCAGCCCATCGCTTCTGGTTGTAAGTCGAGTTGGCCCAGGTCGCCCAGTCCTGATTTCAAGATTCATAGCTTTCAGCAGATAGCCCTTTGACTTGCCCAAGATCTTCCACTGCCAAGGTCGCCTTGGGAAGGCAGCAGTGGCGTTCTGATCGAAAGAGGTGTTCTGATCGAACTGTGGGCTTAGCGCTGCAGGGCTTGAAGACCATGTTCGCCTTGATCAGTTGGTTATGGCTTGAGCATGACCTGAAAAACGAGAACGTCGCCCACTCTGTGTTGATGGATCAGCCATTCAGCTTTGAATACCTGATTCAATATCCAGGCCATCTGCCTGGCCTTGGAATTGATCTACTGATTAATAGAACTCCTTTGTGATCCTGTCAGGTTATCGCTTTTTCAGCTTATAGCTTTTTCAGGACCTGCTGGCAGGACCATCGCAGTGGAGTCCATTGGGCTGTGATTGCCAAGTCCTCAAGTTTGTCTTTCTGGTTCGTAAGCTTGAGACTCAGGCAAGCCCAGGCAGCTGCGATTCTTGATTTAGCAAATTGAGGGGCTGTTTCAGACAAGGAGTCTTCAATGATGTCGATTCGTTCATCCAGTCTTAGTAAGCCGACGCAGCTGGTGATCAAATAGTGAATTCCATAATCGCTTCCGAGTCGAGTGTGTAGATCATCAATAGTTGATAAAATCGTTGACCGATCAAGACTGAGCAGTGCTTTGGCAGCGAGGTATTGCTTCGCCTCATCTGTATTTTTAAGCGAAGCTTCAAGCCCTTCAGGCGTCGTGGGGATTGATAATTCACTATTGTATTCAAGGCTCCTAGGATCGTCACGGAGCAGTTGCTCAAGGAGATCATGGCTTGATTGAGGGGGCGCTGAGGAAACCAGATTGAAAGCAATCTTGGCCCGCAGTGGCATCGAGACGGGAGATTTTATGATGTATTGAAGAGATCTGGGATCTCCAGCATCACCAAGATCGATAACAGCAGCTCTGCGTCGCCCTACATTAATGTCATTAAGTTGCTCGATCAGCGGCTTTAAGCAGTTTTCTTTTCCCTGTACACGTGATGCATAGGCCAGTGCAGCACCGGAAATAAGTGGATTTTCATCTTTTTCATAGCCACTGATTTCCCCCCCAGGGTTGTCGAGATTCAGTCTGGTGAAGCTTTGAATGATGGCTCGTTTTTGATTGTCTGGGCCGGCTAGAGCCGCAAGTAAATGTCTTTGATCCTGTTCGGTCAGATCCACTCCGATTCGGGTGATTGCATCTGCAGCATTCACGATTGTCGGCTCGTCCTCACAGGCAAGAGCCCTCACGAGGACTGGAAGCGCACTCGCTTCTTTCCTGCGACCAAGTGCCTCAATGGCCTTCCTCCTGGTGATGCGGTCATAGAGGGTTTTGGTGCTCTGATCTGAAACCTCAATCAGAACTGAAAGTGACTCCGAAGACTGGCTGGCGCCAAGACGAGTGGCAGCAGTATATTTAAGGCCTGGATTATCCAACTTCTCTGTATCTGTCACAAGCAATTCCATGGCTTTATCTTCGCTTATGCCAGCAAAAAGAATATCGAATCTTTCGCTCATTTTAGTATGTTAGATGGTGGGGGTGAATTGGTGGCGATGCATGAAAACCGCTTAGATGCTTAGCATGCATTGTGATTTGGCTGGATTTTGAACAAGCGATTCCAACAGGAATTCGTTTCTTCTCCGCATGCCATGCGATTGATTGCCTGCAATTTTTAGAAAGAGGCGCCTGTAGGCACTGTTTCCAGCTGCAGGGGCTGATGGGGCGTCGTTCAAGGCGCTGCTTTCAAGTTGGGGCCTTCTCCATGCGAGCCTTGGTAGTGCGCGCTGATGCCTAACTGCGTAAGCAGCGGCGCATCTCCGCACTATGCATCAAACGCTTGTGCGTGTATTGGCGTCTTAGCAGCTCTTCATAGTGGCGTGTCTGTTGGCTTGTGGTTGATGCCATGGCTGAGGTTTTTACCGTTGACATTGTTTTGCGCCCTTCGCTGAATCCCTCGAGGCTGTTTAGCCACTGCTGCTAACAGAACCTGTTGATGCTGAAAACGTGCTGTATTAGAGAGGACAGAACAGGAGCTAAAGCCACCCCTTAACCAGAACTGGCGGATGTCTTTGCTGCGCCCAACGACAACTCAACGACGTTGGACGTGGATAATTCTTGTTTAGGGAAGTAACATGGGTGAAATATCTTGTTCTACTTACAGCACAAGTTAGTTGCTCTTTAGACTTGATTGATAGCTTGATTTAGATGCACAAATGCTTTTGCAAGTAAATGCTAATTTCTCCCTACATAGAAGGGATCCCTATTACAGTTTTAGGTCTCAATCAAAAGGCCCCAACAGTCTTATTAGAACCACAGTCTGCTTTTGAGACCTGAACCTATTTGATCTCCATAGCAAGGCCTATGATTTCAATTGAGTTCGTCTGATGAGTGTCACACTGATCAAGAATTCAATATTTACAATCCTCTGTATTGATGACAAACTTTTTGTACCTCTCGCAAATATGTTATGAGGGATTAGCGCGATCTAAGTATTTACATTCGGTTTAGCTGACCCCTTTATTGGATCCTTGCCTGAGGCCCTTACGTCGAGCTGATTCTGCTCCGAGCAGTTTCTAAAAGTGTTCTGGAGTTTGCGACAGGAAGATCTGTCTCGAGTAGCCAGTTCCCTTGGCCTGCAGTCAATTTAGATGTTTCTTTCTTTTGTCATTAGTCAGTATTAGTCTGAAAAAGCAGTGGCTATTCTTTGCAAAGTATTATCAGAAATTCTATGGGATAAGTCGCGTCTGGCGTGAGGATTATTGTGCTGTTCAAGTGTTGAAGTCGCAAAGTTTGAGGCTGGTATATCTCTAGGCTAAGCAATGATTGGGTCTTGTTGAGAATAGGAAACTTCTTCTGCATGCTCTTTTGCGTTATTGTGGTTGATCGCAGATTGAAATTCAATTGTTGAATATTATGATGCTGCCTTTGGCTGAATTGCAGTGTCTTGATTTGTATGGGTTCGCTGGTGGGAGAAGTTATTTTATTGTGTAGGCTTGAATGACGAAATATAAGTTTAGGTTTGATCTTCTTTCTTTCGATTATCAATAAGCTCGATTAAATGAGCCCCATTTTTCTCGCAGTAATCAGAAACACATTGGCGAAGGATCTCTCCTATTGATAGGTCTTCTGCATAGCAGAGAAGCTTTAGGCGTTGATGTAATTCATTGGAGACTTCAAATGTGATCCGCTTTGGCATTTGAGATCTTCCGATGATGAAATCAGTCAGAGAAGTCAAAACCTTGAAGGCTTTACGTTTCTTGACTTCACAAACAATAACATAAGATCTATGTCATTTAACAAACTGTTAGGTGATGTTTTTGAGTAATTACACCTATTCGCAGGTCTCCGCTTGCTTCCGCACCTGTTGAGCCCCGCTGAGGCAAGGGGCAGCATAGCAGCTATGCAGCAATGTAATAAGGCAGAACTGCGCAAGGCGTATCTTCGCTTTAGCTCTTGCTGGCTGCCTGCATTCGTCTGCGCAGTATCGCAGCATTGCCTAGTGTCATGTTTGCATACATGCCTGCTTTCAAGATTACGGAAATCGTATAATTTGGTTCGTATTTATGTCTTTTAAATGCGCAAGTGGCGGATAGGATTTCATAGAAAGAGCTATTCAAGGAAATGACTAAGCAGCAGCTTGTCAACTTTATTGATCAAGCAAGGTGTGATGAAAAACTGCGGGCGAGGCTTGTTGACGCAGAGCCTGAAGCGATCCTTGAGATTGCCGCTCAATATGGATTTGACTTTTCCGATGAGATTAAAGGGCGATTTATAAATCGATGGTCTGGAGTGTATTCCTGTCCTAATCGTGAGGATATTGACGAGGTTTGTCCACGCCTTAAACCAGAAGGATTTTCCTCTTTGCGCGAATACTCCCAGTCTACATGTAGCCCTTATTCCACTCAGGAAAAGTATGATTTTCGATCAGGAAAGCCCTATCCTCAGTGAGTGGTGGGCACTGAATGCCATTTAATTATGTTTTTGTGCTGATTGCTTATACAAGTCAATGCCCTTGCCCTCTTTGCGGCTAGTGGATTTAGTCCCCTGCTGACCTGCCTGAATGGTATGGCGCGTCAGGCTGAGGGTGGTGATCAATCTCTAAAGCAATTTATGTTTAGGTTGCTTTGGCGACTGCCGTTAGGTTCATATCTCGTCATCAAGAGGCTGTTATTTATTCCTGTCTGGATTTTGTGAGCACCGATGTCTGTTGACAAATAAACTTTTCCTCTCCAGTGCCTGCTGTAAAGCGTTGCTGACCTTTGTGACTCAATGCAGGACTTGCCCTTAACCTTCCGAGTTGTTTTGGCTTCGATTATATCCTCTTCGCTCTTCAATGATGGCTAAAGCAACAGGCCTGGTTTCCTCTTGACGATGATCTTGACCTTTTCTCCCTTTTGCTGATAGGCAAGCCTTGATGAACTAGATTCCTGCTGATTGCAAGTGCAAGAAACCTGTCTA
>MPMF02264334.1_pt1 | contig 15908 bp, 14 predicted proteins | sample 1617271 | NCBI WGS metagenome assembly MPMF02 (sample SAMN05944812, study PRJNA350692) | marine metagenome | biome: marine; feature: ODZ; material: water; isolation source: 120 m water sample prefiltered with 30 um filter, filtered on to 0.2 um... | place: Pacific Ocean | collected 2012-04-09... | reverse complement strand
CATCTCACCGGACGGCGTAAACCGTCCACATACTCTGTAGGTATTTCTCGTAGCCTCGTTTGCGTGCCTCCATCTGGGGTAGGTAGTACGTCGTAAGACACGGATCGACGAGAGAGAAGCCGCCAAGCTGATCGAGCAGCTCCTCGCGGGTGAAGAAATGTGCAAGCCCGATGTTGGTCAGGTGAACCTTTGACGACCCGTCCTCGAGATACAGAGAGCCGGGATCGTCTGGAAGCTGATTCGTGTGCTTTTCGAGAAAAGTCGAATGTCCAGCATCGAGCATGTAGCCAGCAAAGACGCCTCCAGGCTTGAGCAACCGGCGCACCTCGGCAAATGCGCGTAGTCGCTCCGGACGGGCCAGGTGCTGAAACACACAGGCCTCGATGACGCCGTCAAAATGTCCATCTTGGAATGGCGTGGCGTCGACCGAGCCTTCGACAAGCTGCCCGATCCGTTCAGCTGCCTGCGCCCGTTCCAGGCGTGCGCGAGCAAGTGCGAGCGCTTTGGGGGCGATGTCGACGCCGCTCACCGTCATTCCCTTTTCGACCAGCCAGAGCAAGTTTGAGCCAGCACCGCATCCCATCTCGAGATAGTGCAAGGCGCGGATCTGGTCTGGCGTGTAGCGGTCACGCAGGTGGTACGAAATCGTGCGGGCGAGCGCTTCGACAGGCGCTGTGTTGTAAGCCTGCCTGGCGATTTGTTCCTCGAAAGATTCCTCCCACAATCCCTTCGCGTCTGATGCCAGCGTCACGGATTCCCCTTCTCGCGTTCAACAGGGAGTGCAGAATGCACGCAGCGTGTACTTCGTACTCGGTTCCTTTACGCGTTCGATCGAATTGGCACGGAGTCCCGCGCGCGCCGCTAGCAGCGCCACCGATGCAGAGCTAAACACGTGAAAGTGCTCGATGAAAAACTCTTCGCGCTGGAAGCTGTCAGCGGCGGCGGCTTCGCCATCCGGTACTTCGATGTAGACGAGTCCGCCAGGCCTCACGAAGGCGCGACCGCGATCGAGCATCTCCACGGGATCTTCGCCGTGTTCCAGCACCTTGTTGAGCGTGACCAGATCAAAGCGCGGCGCCGCTTCGATACCCATGAGGTCGCCATGAAGCACCTCAACTCCCACGGCGGAGCGCGCGTGGATGACAGCACGCTCGTCTGGGTCGAGTGCAGTGCACGCCCAGCCCGCCGCCTTCATGCGATGGAGGAACACACACAGGCCGGATCCCACGTCAAGAACTGAACGTGATCCGGTACCGCCACCGAAGTGCTCATGCGCGTACTCGAGCACCCGCTCCACGCGTCCAGAGTTGTCTGAGCGGTCTGGCGGCAACGCAGTGATCCGGTTGAACGCCTCCCACAGCCCGTCGGCATCGCCGTAGGTGGAACTGACGTACGCACTTTCGTAGAACGCGTCGGCGCTGAACTCACTTACGGACACATAGTGCCTGCAGAGGCTGCAACGAAAAATCTCCCTGCGGTAGACACCGGACCTGTTCGCAAAGCGCACTTCACCATCCGGTCGATCGAAGTAGATATGCACGCTCGCAAAGCGGTCTGCGCCGCACATGCAGTGAAGGTCGGTTGTCGAAGCGGGTGAACTGTGCCCCGGGGCAAGTTGCGCAAGGTCGTCCGTATTGTCCAGCCACCGCACCAGTCCGTTCCGCTCGCGCAGGAGGTAGTCGTGCAGGGCGGCCTCGGAGCCCTGCTGCACGAGGAAAAGGTAGTACTTGCCGACGTGACTCCGAACCAGCGCCGCACGGAAGCCACAATCGACGAGACGCCCATTCAGCGACGGCGCGGCATAGAATCCCCAGTCCTTGCGCGTCACATCGTACTCGGCACCGGATTCCGTGACGAAGGTTACCTGTTCGTCTGGGTCGAGCGTGATCCGCGCGCAGTCGGAGATCACAATCGGCCGATCACGTCCTGTTTGAAAAACACGGGGGGGATCGAGCTGCGTGAACTTCACTGCCAGGTCCAGTCTGGAATCAGAAAGCCGTCGATCGTCCACCGCCCATTACGGTTCGTCCAGATGTCGTGATTCCTGAAGCTCTCGGCGACCTGAAAGAAATGGTCGCGTGTGATGCCAAGAAACTGGTTGAAGGTATCGATGTCCTCGAACGGGGTTTCATCGCCTCTGGTCCTAAGCCAAGCGATCGCCTCCTCGCGGCTCAACCGACCGTTGCGGATTTCAATTGACAGATTGTCAAAGGATCGCGTGATGCCGAACTTATACCACTTCAGGTAGTGGTGAATGGATATGAAGTCGTCGTCGATGTCCGCATAATCGTAGTACCCGGTCCTCGGACCGTCATCTCGTGCGCTGAAGCCACTGGCGCGGGCGACGCTGAGGCTCGTCTCAGGGTCCCAGGGAAAGTAGTAGCCAAGGAACACTGCCAGCACGCCGCTGGAGTCCATCTCCGCATCGGTCGGCCCAAAGTATGGCGTCATTTGGGTCCGCGTCAGCGTGTCAGACACCCAGTCTTCCGCCGTCGTGCCATGGGTGACTCCGAACTTCCGCAACCATCGGCTGTCGAGCCGAAACCCGCGCCGCTCCTCCTCGGTCCCCCCGTACTCGAACGCCGAGTTCTCACCCCAGACCACCAGTGGTATGTCCAGGCGCACCGCCAGCGTCAATGGAATGTTGAAGAGAGCCAGGTGCATCGGAATCGCCGTCGATCCGAAGCGCACGAGCGACTCGTACAGAAACCTCCGCTCCACGTTCGGATTCACCTGATAGTCGATGTGGTCGACCCCCAGGCTGACGAGGTTCGCCAGGTTCCGCGCGCCGATCTCCGTCCGCGCCGGCGACTTCCAGGTCACCGCCAGAGGGTTGAGGCCGTGCTCCAGGCACGTGACGACCTGCCAGGTGCTGTCCTTGCCGCCACTCACGGGAATGAGACAGTCGTACCCCCGACTCCGAGACCGTGCGTGCTGCACGACATCGCGGAACGCGTCCTCGCGGGCCTCCCAACGGATATTCTTCTTCGACGCATGAGCTGCGCACGCGTTGCACACACCGTTCGCATCCAGAATGATGCTCGGTCGCGTGCCTGGCGTGATGCATGCGGAGCAGTACCTCATGGAGAGTGCTCCTCCAAAAACATCTTGGTGGCCACGAACGAGAAAAGAAACTTGCTCTCGCTGTTCGGGAGGTTCCGTTTCGCTAGCATTCCCTCGATGCACTCCCGCCTGACGTGATCGAACACCGGACTGTCTGCTAGCAGGGATGCTCGGACTTCTAAGTTCTGCACGTCGAGGAACGAGAACACTGGCGCGTTGAAGCCCACCTTGCGACGGTTGTCGACGATTTCATCCGGGGCGATGCCGCGCACCGCGTCTCGCAGCACAGCCTTCGCGCGGCCGTCTCTGATCAGGTGGCGCGTGGGGATGCGGTAGCAGAATTCGAACAGTTCGCGATCGAGAAACGGCGAACGGTTCTCGATCGAGTAGTACATGGCGTTCAGGTCGTCCTCGTGGAGGATGATCGGAACGGCCTCGTGGAACATCTCGTTCAACATCCGATTGCGAAGCAAGTGGCCAGTGTAGCGCTGTTCCGTGAACGGCTCGCTCCAGTCGACGCGCAGCGATGCCGCGAATCTGTCAGCATTCAGGAATATGTGGTCGCGACGGTCAGGATCCTCGACGAAGAGCTGTGCGTTCTGCAGATACGGATTGCGAACCGTCGGTCTGACATGCGTCTCCCAAGCGCGCCGTTCTGCCTGTTGTGTTGTCTCTTCGTCCCGAACGTCGTACAGAAACGCCAGGAAGTGGTCGTAGTAGCCGCTAAACAGCTCGTCGGCCGCCGACCCACTGACTGACACTCGGTACCCGTGCTCCGCAATGCTCCGCATGAGCAGCCAGTGCGCGTAGTACGTGATCGTGTAAACCGGAGCATCGTGGTGGCGAACGAGCTCCCGCAGCCGAGGCAGAAAATCCGAGACGGTGACCGGCAGCGCCGTGTGCCGCACGCCCAGCCGTTCCACCGCATGGGCAACGAGGGTCTCTTCCTCGTACCGCGCATCGGCGTTGGTGATGGTGAACCCGTGCACGTCGTACCCAAACACCCGCTTCGCGATTGCGATCAGCGCGTTGGAGTCGACCCCGCCGCTCATGCAGAACGCCAGCGGCACATCGGCGCGCAGCCGCAGCTCAACCGACCGAATGAGTCGCTCGCGGACGCCAGACACTGCCTCGGCGTATGACATGCTGTCATCCGCTTCAAAGCTCGGATCCCAGTACGTCCAGCACCGATCCGTTCCATCCGGCTCGGTCCGCCACGCGGTTGCCGGCGGAACCTCCTGGAGGTCCTCGAAGAATGTCCGCGGCTCTTTGTACAGCGCCTTGTAGCCGTTGACCAGATACCGGTACACCTGGTCGTAGTCGACGGAGAGCGCTCGGCCGCGGAGGGCCGTGATGAACTTGAGCTCGGACCCGAAGTAGAGGCCGGTGGCGTCCCGGTAGACATACAGAGGCTTCTCTCCGAACCGGTCGCGGCAGAGCGTCACCGATCCATCGGTCTCATCGTAGACCGCAAAGGCCCACATGCCTTCGCACCGATCCAAGGCATCCCACCCGTGCACATCGATAACCCGCAGCAAAACTTCGGTGTCAGAACTGGTGACAAACCTCACGCCCGACTCCCTCAGCCACGCTCGAAGCTCGATGTAGTTGTACAGCTCGCCGTTGAACGCGATCCAACGGCTGCCACTGCTGAACGGCTGGTTGGCGCGGTCGGTGAGATCGATGATGCTCAACCGACTGTGGAGCAAATAGACGTGCGTGCCGGCGGGCGACAGCCAGTGCCGTGCGTCCTGAGCGTCCGGTCCACGGCGCCGCATCAGGTGCAGGGAGCGTTCCACGCGCGACCAGTCCAGTTCACGCTCCCCGACATATCCCGCAATGCCACACATCTGAGCTAGACCACCGCAAGACGTTTCAGTCGGAACAGGTCGTCGCCGACATGGTTGATACCCGGTTCGGCGGTCGGCGCGCAGCGGATCCCCTGCTGCCGCAGCAGCGAGACGACGCGCGGCGAGTAGCAGTGCGAGAGTCCCTCGGGATAGGAATAGTGCAGGATGGGCGTCGCAACGTGGTAACGCAGGAGCTCGAGGCTCTGCGCAATCTCACGCTCCAGCTCCGACTGGTCCAGGAACTCGAGAATCCGGTGGCTGTGGCCATGACCCCCGATTGTGAACAACGCCGTTTCGCTGAGCTCTCGTACCTGCGACCACGACATCTTCTGATCGAGCTGCTTGTCGGCCGGTGCGTCGGTGATCTCAAGCTGTGTGCAGACTGACTCGGCCAACTCGTATGGATCAACCTCTCGTCGCGCCTTGACGAACGCGCGAATCTCATCCAGTGCCTTCCGCTTCTCAACAGGGCCCCGATACGAGGTGCGCTCGGCGGCGTCTCCCCACACGACGCTCACATCAGCGCGGCTCTCGAACGCGTGCTCGATTAGATCGATCCAGGAGGATCGGTTCTCGGCGATGAAGTCCGTTGTGACGTAGAACACCGCGGGAATACGTCGCTGCTCGAGCTTGGGTGCGGCAACGGAATAGTTGTTCTCGAAGCCGTCGTCGAATGTCAGGATGAATGCCCTGGGTGGCAGAGGCCGGCCCACGTCTGACGCCGCGACAAGATCGGCCACCGAGACAGGCGTACCCTTCGCGCAGAGTTCGTCCAAGACCGTCCCAAAACGGCGCGCGGTCAGGTGCTTACGCGTGTAGTTCCTGACTTCGTAGTCGACAGAACGAATGACGCCGTGAAACAGAAAGATCGCGACGCCGTCGTCGCAGAGCGCGCCGGTGTACTCACTCAATGACGCGTCGTGTACTGGCGAAACCTGGCTAGGCATTCCTGCTTGAGACAGGCCGGCATGTGCGAGTAGTACCGGCCGCGCCGCGCCTGCTGTTGCGCAGGCAGCGAACTCTCGCGACAGAGCGTCTCGAGCGCCTGCAACGACAGATCCACACAAACGCGTGTATTGATGCTGCGCAGCTCGTAGAGCTCGGTCCCGGAAGGAATCGTCAGCGGCGACCGGAAGACAATGTCGCCGGTGTCGAGCTGCTCGTCAACGCGGTGGAGGGTCGTCACGAGGTTCGTGAAATCACGATGATAGATCGCCCAGAGATGCGAATCGAGACCGCGGTATTCTTCCGGATTACCACCGTGGAGATTGAGGCACGCAATGCCAACGGAACAGAAGACCTCCGAAGTGAGACGACCGGCCCCGAAGACCAGAACCACATCGGGACTCTTCGCTCGGAGCATCGCGACACTGGCTACGTCGTTCACGCGCTCGCAGGAGTGGACGCCCGCCAGCTCGGCACATGACCTGGGACCGCCCGAGAGCAGTACTTCCCGTTCGTACCCGTCTCGCTCTTGCTCAAACGGATGCGACGTATGGAACGGCGCCACTGCCCGCCATCGTTCAAGGACAATGGCCTGAAGGGGAAATCGCTCGTTCAGTTTCCACAAGTAGTACGCGTGATGGGCGGTGTCTGTCGTCACCACGACCACCTTCATCGAGCCGGTGCTCCGACGTCGGCGCCAGTGAGAGCTTCGCCGAAGGTGACACTTCGGATGAGGGGCCTGCCCAGCAACTCATCTTCGTCGCCGGGAGGCAGGCCGGCCGCCGGCCGCGTCCACGTGAGATCGCCCCACTCGAGCACGTGACCGGCAGGCAAATCGGCGGCCGCCACGATCGACCGCCGCACCGCAGCCAGTGCCGGCGCCTCGCACGCCTGCACCTGCTTGTCCCCGGAACCGAGCACCAAGCGGGCCGCGCGGATTCGCGTGACGAGCTCGCGCAGTTCGGCAGGATCGGCCGACAGTTGATGGTCACGGAAGTCGGAATAGTTCTTGTCTAGCGTGAAGTGCTTCTCGATGATCCGCGCACCTCGGGCGACGGCCACCACGGCAGCGTCCAAGCCAATTGTGTGGTCGGAGTAGCCGACAGGACACCCGTACCGGGCCGCGAGCACATCAATCGCGAGAACGTTCGCCTGATCCGGCGGTGTCGGGTACGCTCCGACGCAATGAAGCAACGCCAGGCTTCCGGTGAGTCCCTTCCGCTGCCAGACCATATTCACCCGCGCCACGGCGCGGTCGAGTATGCCGAGGTTGCTGAAACCCGAGGAGATGAGCAGCGGCTTGCCGGTTGCCGCAACCGCATCCAGCAGTGGGTAGAACGTATTGTCGCCGGAGGCAATCTTGTACGCATCGACCAGCGGCTCCAGCTCGGCAGCGCTGTGAAGATCAAACGGCGTTGCGATGAACAGAAGGCCGAGGCTTCTGGCGAGCGCTGCGAGCGATTCGAAATGTGCGTGCTGGAGCTCGAAGCGTTTCAAGCGCTCGTACCGCGCCGTGTCCGAGCGGCTGACATAATGCTCCGTTCGGAACGTCTGGAACTTGACCGCATCGGCGCCCGAGTCTGCGGCCGCGCGTACGAGCTGCTCGGCGAGCGCAATATCGCCTTCGTGGTTGTTACCGATCTCCGCGACAACCACGACTGTCTGGTTAACGTTGATCGAGCCGATGTGCATGGATCAAGACGCAACTAGACGTGCATGTGCAGCACGTATCCGGTCCGTATCACACGAAACCCGAACCGCTGGTAGAGGCCGAGCGATGGAATGTTCGACGCCTGCGTGGCCACGCGCCGCCCCTCGCTTGCGGCGGTGGCGTCAAGAAACGAAGCTACAAGCGCCCGGCCCACACCCTGACCCTGGTGAGCGCTGTCTACGCCAATTAAGTCGATCACCCGAATCCGCCGATCCGCTTCGTGCAACGACATCATGGCCAGAAAGCCGACGAGCCGTTCGTCACGTCTGGCGACGAGGAGCTGTTCTCCACGCTCTCCACGGACGTAATTCGCGATCCATTCGCGCTTGATTCGATGCGCAATGGTGCGCGGCACGTCTGGATCGACATGGAACCGTGAATAGCGAAAGCACGAACCCGCAATGTCGAGCACTGTGTCCACATCGTCTGGAAGGCAGTCTCGGACAACGACGTCCGCCGGGATAACCGTGGACCCGTCGAACCGTGCATCGAACTCGAGCGTCACGCCGACATCGACGACGCGCATCCCCGTGCGACTCAGATCGCGAACTGTGGCAACTGCCCTCGTGTCGACCTTCGCGTAGTACATCGCCGGCTGACTCTTCACAGCATGTGAGGTTAGCAGCGCGCAATCTTCTGATGTCGGCGCGCCGATATCGCGCACCGCGACACGAAATACTGATCGCCCCATCAATTGGGAAAGCCAAGCATCTTCTGTGATCCGCAAGGGTGCAGCACAGGCCGGCACGAGTGCATCGTTCATGCGGGGGATGGCTCATCGGCGACCGATTCGAACCCAACCCTCAGCTGCCGATACCAGTCGATGTACCGACCAATTCCAGTCTCTAGGTCGAACTGTGGGCTATATCCGAGCACGCCCCTTGCCTTGTCCGCGGTGAGTGTTCCGCGCTCGGGTGTCAGCCTGTCTCGCGGAACACGCTCCACACCGACTGCAGGGAAGTGCTGCTGAAGAATCTGGACCAACTCCGACACCGCACGCGAGCGGCCGTATGTAATGTTGAAGGTTTCGTTCTTCGCCGCCGGCACCTGGATAGCAAGCTTGATGCCCTGGACGAGGTCGTCGATGTAGGTAAAGTCGAGGCGAGAGCTACCGTCACCATCTACGATCAGCCGACCACCCGACATGGCCGACTCGATAAAGACCTGGCTAACGCGCCGGCTCACGCATCCTGGACCGTACAGCGCCGACGGTCTGATGATCGTGTACGACAGATCGAAGACCTGCTGGTATGCGATCACCAGCTTTTCCCCGGCGACCTTCAAGGCTCCGTAGATGCCGATCGGATTCTGAGGATGGTTCTCGTCTGCCGCCTCGCTCTCGAAGTGACCGTACACCATGCTCGACGACAGGTAGATAAACTGTTCGACGCTGTCCCGCGCGCAGTCCAGCGCATTCTCGAGCGTACGCAGGCTGTGATCGAATGTGCTGTGGGGGTCCTTGTTCGAGCGACCTGCGTGCGACACGGCCGCCAAGTGGACGATGACCTGCGGTTTGAGCTGGTTGAGGACTCGTCCGAGGACCTGATAATCGCGAGCATCCAACGGGTGCAGCGGCACGCCCGCGGCCATCAGCCGCGTCAGCCGCTCGTTGATGATTCGCAAGTAGAGCTCGCGGTTGTCGCCCCCACTGCCGGACGCGAACGAGAGGAGGTTGTTGACCTGGAGACTGTCAATGACGTCGACATCGGCTCCAGCGTCCCGCAACGAGAGCGCCAGGCCGTGACCGATGAAGCCGGCTCCGCCGATGATGGCAATCCGCCGGCCGCGCAGTGCTGTCGTTGTGTTCATGGCTGGTGCACGCTGTGTCGAAACACGTCGGCAATGTAATCGATGCCGTCCGGTGCGATGTGTGGCCCGACGGGCAGCGCAATCGAACAGTCGCTGATTCGCTCGGCGTGTGGATAGGCACTCCTGTCGTACCCGTACTTCGTCCGGTAGTACGTCATCCGCGGAACCGGCTGCGGGTAATAGATGCTGGTGCCGACGCCTCGCTCATTCAACCGTGCGATGAGCGAGTTGCGCGCGTTGGTCCGCCAGCGCTCGAGCACGACGCTCAGGCAGTAGTGGCTGTTCTGCACGTCGGCGCTGCCGGCGTCGAGAGTGCGGACGCCCGGCAGCTCGGCAAGACTCGCTTTCAGCCTGATGAAATTCCGGCGGCGGCGCTCGAGGTTCTTGCCGATCCGCCGCAGCTGCGTGCGCCCCAGCGCCGCCTGCATCTCGCTCATCCGGTAGTTCAAGCCGAGCGTCGGCACGTCATACATGCCGGGAACGGTCCGCTCAGAGTGAGAACGATCGACGCCGAACGCGCGCAGACGTGACACCCCCGCAGCCACGTCGGCGTGCCGGGTCACGAGCATCCCCCCCTCACCGGTGGTTAGGTGCTTCACCGGGTAGAAAGAAAACCCGCCGGCATCGCCGAACAGGCCGACGTGGGTGCCACCGTGCTGCGCCCCCACTGCAGTGGCGCAATCCTCGACCACCCTCAGTTGATGTTCATCGGCCACCCGCATGATGCCTGGCATGTCGCATGGGATGCCGACATGGTGCACGACGGAGATCGCCTTCGTCTGCGGCGTAACCGCTTTCGCGATCCCCTCAGCGGTCACATTGCCTGTCGTCGGGTCACAGTCCACGAACACCGGCCGCGCACCCACCCACTCCACCGCGTGCGCCGTGGCCGTGTGCGTCAGGGCGGGCACGATTACCTCGTCGCCGGGGCCGATGCCGAACTGCACGTAGGCCAGATGGAGCGCCGCCATGCACGAGCTGACCGACACACAGCAAGCGCCGGAACCGAGAAACTCCGCGAATTCGTTCTCGAAGGCCTTGCCCTCAGGACCGTGCGTGAGAATATGGCCTTCGAGGACGCGAAGCACCGCACGCCGATCGTCGTCTTCGATCCAGGGTCGCGCGAAGGGGATTTCCTTGGTTGTCAGAGGCATACGTATTCCACCGGCGCCGCCCCGGCAACTTCGAGCGACGTATCGACCGCCAGACAGACACTGATCACATCGAACTCCGACTGAGCGGCGGTGCTGGAGTCCGAAGCGGCAAGGACATCGTCGACGAACGCTGGAATCAAGTCGCCCTTGGTGCTGGGCACGGAAGACAGATTGGTCAGCGCCTCCGACGGTGTGGCTGGGTCTCGCGATTCATGAAGCCGCGCGCCGGCATCGTCGTAGACAAACGTCGCTTTCGTGCCGAACACACGGACCACATGCTGGTGTCGATGCACGCAGCCGAAGTTCGCTGTAATGCGGCCGATCAATCCCGACGGAAAGGTGAACGTGGCTGCGACAAAATCATCGTACCGAAATGCCGTGTCTCTTGTGCTGATGCGGTTTCCGGCAGCATTGACCGAGACCGGCCGTTCCCCGGTGAGCCACAGCATCAGATCGACCAAGTGAAGACCGCCCCCCTGCATAACAGAGTAGTCTTCGACGTCTCGGCGCCAGCCGTGCGTGATCTTGTCGAGGCGCCCGTAGAGGTAATCACCATCAAAGGCGTAGACCTCGCCCAGCGCTCCGGACCCGATCGCCTGGCGCAACCAACCAAACAGCGGGGCGGCCCGTAACACGAGGTTTGAAGCCATGTGGCAGCCATCTGAGCCCCGCCACGCGTCTCTGATCGCGCGCAGCTCCGATAGCGATCGGCAAAGCGGCTTCTCAACAAATACGTGCTTGCCCGCCGACAATGCGGCGACGATTGCCTTCGAATGTGCGTCGTCGTATGAGGCAATCGACACGATGTCAACGAGCCGATCCGCGAGTATCGTCTCGTAGCTCGGAGCCACGGGCGTGTCCGCCAGTCGCATTGCGACTTCTCTGGCCTTGCTCGCATCGAGGTCAAAGAGCCACAAGAGGCGGCAGTGCGGCAGCCTGGCATATGTCGTAGCGTGTTGCTCGCCGACGCCAAGACCGACGGTCGCCACGCCGAGGGTGATGGCCGCAGAGTCGGCGGGCAGAGACTGTGCTGTCACAGGGTACGACAGGCGCGATCGACGTGAGCTTGTTCGAGTGCCCGAAACTCGTCCAGCGTGTCGACCGCGACGCTGGTCCGACTGAGCCGGGCGTCATAGGACACTACGTTCACAATCCGAAACCGCGACGGGTTATCGTAGAACACTTGAGTGACGTGTTCGCGTTGCTCAGCAGACAGGTGCGCTCCACTGATTGTCCGAAACGTGTCGGAGTTCACCAGCTCGAGGCTCTGACCCTTCGGAAACGACCGCGGGCAGACGTTTGTCACCAGGTCGACGTCTGCGCCGCTCCGCTCTTGCAGCCACCCGAAGAGTCGAGGATCCAGGACTGGACTATCGGCGCACACGCGGTAGAACCACGCACTAGGATGCGTATTCAGGCATTCCTGGAAGCGCCCAAACACATCATCAAGCGGCCCCCGACAGATCTTCACACCACACTCCCGGAGGTACGCGACGAGAGGATCATCCGATGGCTCGGTGCTAGTCGCGACGACAATGCGCTTGCGAGGCAGAGCCTTCGCGACCTGCTCCAGCACGTGATCGATTAGCGGCCGTCCGGCGAACGGCGCAAGAACCTTACCTGGAAATCGGCGCGACGACATCCGCGCCTGTACGAACACCCTGGTCTCGCGCTCGGTCACATCGGTTTCGAACACAGCTCACATCGTGCTGAGGATGCGCCCACATCGTCAATGAGCAGGGCGACCCTGTGCTCAACCGGCGTGGATCGGTGATCCCGCAGCGGGACTCACGAACTGCAGCTCACAGAGTGTCCGGTAAGGTGCGCACCATTCGAGTAGGTCAGCGTGGGTCCCGACTTCGAGGATCTGCCCTTGATCCATAAAGACAATCTTGTCGGCACGAAGCACCGTCGACAACCGGTGAGCGATCACGATCGCCGTCGAGTGCTGAAGGATTCGGTCGATGGCAAGCTGGACCTCTCGCTCGGATTCGCTATCGAGTGAACTCGTCGCCTCGTCCAGAATCAGGATCTCGGGCCGATGGACGAGGGCGCGTGCAATAGCGACGCGCTGACGTTCACCTCCAGACAGGCCAACGCCCCGGTCACCGACGACCGTATCATAACCGCGTGACAGCGCTTCAATGAACCTGTCCGCGTTGGCGAGGTTGGCCGCGCGGCGGATATCGTCATCGGTGATGTCCGGCCGACCAAAGCGGATATTATTGCGGACCGTGTCGTGCAACAGGAGGTTTTCTTGCGAGACCACGCCAAAGAGCCGCCGGAACTGCTCTTGCCTCAAACGACGAATGTCGGTGCCATCGATGACAATCTGTCCGTCGGTCGGGTCGTACAAGCGAAGGATCAGATCGGTCAGTGTCGACTTGCCGGCGCCGCTCCGCCCGACGAATGCTACGGCGTCGCCCTTGTTGATCTTGAGCGAGATCTCACGGAGTACGAGCTCCTCTTCGTACGCGAACGACACGCGCTTCACTTCGATACGGCGGTCGAACGTGGTCTTCTCGAGCTTCCCATCAGCTACATCAGGTATCTCGCTGAAGAGCTCTGCGACCCTGCCCAGCGACACGCCGACACCGTGGAGCCGCAGGCAATTCGACGCAAGCCCGTTTATCGGCAGTATCACGGCGCGGGCCACGAACATGTAGAGTATGAGTCCTTGCGGTGTCAGGCTGCCACCCTGGACCTGTCGAGCGGCAAAGATCAGGACCGCAACGATGGCAAAAGCGTCCAGGACCGACCGGACGGGCAGGGCGATGCTTTCAACATAGCCTTGACGAAGCCTCGTCGCTTCGTAGTGATTGGCCGCCTCTCGTGTTCGTGCGTCCGCCAGGCGTTCGGCTCCGAAGGACTTGATGACGCGAATGGCGCCCACGAGCTCGTGGACGACGGCGGAGAGTTCACCTTTCACCTGGCGTGCTGACCCGCCAACCCGTCTGAATGGCTCTGCCAGCATCTTGTTCAGCCAGAAATGGAGACACATGATCAGAACAGCACCCATTGTGAGCCACGTGTCCGTGCCAACCAGATACAGACTAAAACCAACCGTCTGAAGACCATGTCGAATGATGCTCTGAACCGCCGGCACAGTGTTGCCGGCGGCGGCGTCAGCGTCCGCAACAACCCGCGAGACCAACTCACCGCTCTTTGACCTATTGAAGAACCTGAGCGACAGCCGCAGCAAGTGCTGCATCAGGTCGACCTGCATCAGATTGGACGTGCGGCTCTGTATGCGCACAATCAGGATCCGAATCCAATACAGAAGTGCCCCCGTCGCTAGGACCTGGACGAAGTAGACTCCGCCGAGCATCAGAACGATCGACGCCTGATCGTTCGCCAGGCTGAAGGGCCACAACCCAAGCACACGTTGACCCAGTTGGTCCAGATCAAACGCTGTACTCGTCGCTTCCGCCCCGACAGCCGATCCAATCTGCAGCGAAGCGAGAGCGGCGGCCACGAGCGCGGGACCCACAAGCGCAAGCGCACTGCTCACGAAGGTCAACGCGATGATAAGAACGCCTCTCTGCCAAGATCGGGCCACGTAAGCCAATGCCAGGCAAACAGGCGACCTCGTCGGGCCCTGAGGCCGAACGGATGAAGAGTGTTGTGGGGATGCCTGCATCACGGTCAGTGCGCAGCCTCGGTTGTGAGGCGGACAAGGCAATCCTGTACGTCGCGGACGATGCGGTCCTGTGATGACTCGATTCCGCAGCACACGACCTGCTGCGCAAAAGCCCTCAGCGGTTGGGCATAGGACCGTGGATCGAGGCTCAGGAATTCATGGAGCATCGGCTGCAGGGCGTCGAGGTTGGGCGCCAGCCTGATCCAGGGTGACCGCAACAGATACTGTACGTGCTTGTAGTTCTGAGACGAACTGGCTGGCCTGGACGAGGACCCTTCGAGCGACTCTGGGTCCACCAAGATCGAGGGCTTGCCGAGAAGTGCGCCCTCCAGCACCACGGTCGAGAACATCGATACGATGAGATCGCACGCAGCGATCGCCTCTGCACGCTGTCTCGTTTCCCGAGCGTCAATGATCCGGTTCATGCCTGTGGTCGGGTGAGCATTGTCGACGCCCGGATCGATGCGGACGTTCGGATCGTCTCTGCACCGGGCACCTTCGAACCGATCGCCGACCTTCGGATGAGGTCGATACCACACGTACGATGGCGGCAGATCTCCCGAATCGATTAGGCTCGAGATGACGTGTACAAGCGTGGGCTCGACAAGCCTGCCAATCGTGGTGCCCGCCACGAAAATCACTCGCCTCGCCGGATCTAGATCGTGGCGGCGCAGCCACTCGTCACGTGGCATCAGGTCTTCCACACGGTTGTAGACTCCAAAATGGGGCGGGCCAGTGACACCGATTTCGGCGTCGGTGAATCCATGCTCGTCTCGAGCGAAGTTACGCGAGAGCTCGCCCCACACGAGCAGGCGCCCCGGCCTGGGCCAAATCGCCCCTTTGCACACCAGGTTGTCCCAGCTGCCCTCACACATGACCACTGGGACGCGCAACAGCCTGGCCGCCTGGACAACTTCGAAATCGACTGGATCGCTGATGGTCGTCGGCCACACGACAATCCGCGGACTCACTTCACGAATCAGACGAAGCGCAGCACGGCGTGGTCGGAGCGCGGACGCCCATTTCTTGGCGAGCTTCTCGGGATCCGTGACGCGTGCCATCCGTTCCCAAAATCCGATCGCCAGGCGCTTGTCAAGAGCGAGCCTCCGGTTGAACGCGAGTTTCAACGCGTAGGCAGAAGCCGTTCGTCTCGCGAAGAACGAGCCGAGCCGGAGGTGGCGCAGAACCCACATCCTGGGGCGCCGCGGGCGGTAGCGACTCAGCGGATAAAGGGCGACCAGGCCAGGTGCCAACTGCCTGATGAACGGGTGTGTGTCGTCCGGTGCGATTACCGCCACCTTGAGTCCACGGGTGACGAGCTCGCGGAGGAACCCGTCAGCCACGTAATTCCTCACGAGCAACACGTGGCCGAGGACGACGAGTATGTCTGCCCGGTGCTTCATCGACCTCTCATTTGTTCACAGAACGCTGACGAGCGACTGCCTCAGCACGGTCCCGTCTTCAGACGTGTCACGCTCACGGTTGGCGAACCAGACACGAGCGCCACCGCCTACCTTAATTGAAGGAAGATGTCTGTCAGAACGCGTGGGGCAGCAAGAGCGCTTCGCCATTCATCTCGTGTGCATAGGATTGAATGGCTCACCGATCAGGGGACGTACCGAAGCCGAGCACTGACATCCAGCTCACTCTTGTAGATGCGCTTCACTCCATCCCCGAACGCAGTCTCGATTCGCCGAATGTCCCTCACCAGGTGCGCGAATCCAGCCGGCTCGACT
>MPMF02341222.1_pt1 | contig 15921 bp, 15 predicted proteins | sample 1617271 | NCBI WGS metagenome assembly MPMF02 (sample SAMN05944812, study PRJNA350692) | marine metagenome | biome: marine; feature: ODZ; material: water; isolation source: 120 m water sample prefiltered with 30 um filter, filtered on to 0.2 um... | place: Pacific Ocean | collected 2012-04-09... | reverse complement strand
GCTGAACAGCTTATTAAATTAGATCAGTCTCCTATTGTTGTAGGTGGTCCTTCTTTTTTGCCAGAAGATGGCTTAGTAAATAAATTAAAAAAGAACCTGGTGTCTAATGGTATTAAGCAAATGATGGCTGAATATGGTTGTAGAAATTTTGCTTGTTCTCGTGTAATGCCTGATAATGCGCCTAAGTTGTATACATTTGTAGAAAAGACATGTTTAAACCTTGGGATTGCTGTTCCAAGAATATACATTACTCATGATCATAATTTAGTTAACTGTGCTGCTGGTGGGGATATGATTCTTTTGGGAATAGCATTTTTACGCCAGATGGATCAAGATGGTGTAGAGTTTGTGATTGCCCATGAGCTAGGACATATCGCTCAAAAAAATGTTGAGTTAAAAAAGACTGCTTTGATGATTGCAACAAGTATACCAGGATGTTTGGATACCGCTTATAAGCATGTTAAAAACTTTTTTATTCCTGGTTCTGCAAAGCAATCTACCAGTATTATACAAGATTTAATAAGTGCTGCCTATTCTCGGTCATTAGAATATGATGCTGATAAAAAAGCTTATAAGGCAACGAATAATCTAGCTGGAGCGAAAAAAGTATTTGAATTTTTTCATAAAAAGGAAGCTGCAGCTGATAACGAGCAACCATTTCAGGTTTATATTGATTGGCGTTATATTCAGATTAGTAACATCAAATGTTTACGTTCACACCCATTACCAGCAGAACGCTTAGAAGCGCTATCTGTATAAGATATAAACATTTCGATTGGACATTATGTTGAAGATTATAACGGTGGTTTTAGGTTGTTTTATGGTAGGTAGTGTTGTTGGCTTACCGAAGACTACCATAACCGTTAATGAAGAAACTGATCTTATTATTCATAATCAACGCTTAGTTATCCAAGGTTTTATTACTTCAAGAACCTGTGAATTAAATTGTATAGCTCCTGATCGGAAAGAATTTAATGATTACGGTCGATTAAGGGCTGAATGGGATGATGAAAAAGAATGTATGGTTATGAACCAACTGAATGCTGCTATCCAAGGTCACGGGATTGGAAGTGCATTGCTTCAAACAGCTAGCCGAGCACTTAAGGATGCTGGTTTTACAAGAATGAAATGGAGAGCTGAACCAAATGTGAGGGTAAGTACCTTGCCTCAGCTTATTGCATTTTATACTAAGAATGGTGGAACTATGGTTCGAGAGAGATCAGAAACAGCAGAATTTAAGATGGCCTTTAATTAAGAAAAACTATATGAAATTTAAATTAATTTTACTAACAATTTTTTATATTCCAGTTTCACTAATATCTATTCCGTCAGAAGAAAAAATGGAAATTATTAGGGTAGCAGCACTAAGTGGTAGCGAAGGCTTAGTTCCTTTTGTTGGTTCTGTACTGTGCTCAAAAAGAGATGACGCTTTGAGAAGTAATATCCCGACTATAAATGTTGCGGCGCACAGTGTTGGCTTACTTGCAGGTGTTCGACATGTACGTAGGCATGTTGGATGTAATAGAGCAACTATGGCGATGTTATTTGCAACCAATATAGGTTGTCTTGCTTTAAAAACAAATGGTCTGATTAACAATTGATGGAGGTATAATACAAAATGTTTAAGAAATTATTTTTATTGATGAACATCTTAGTCATTACTAATGTAATGGGTGATGAAGATGAGATTGAAATCCAAAGAACATTGCCAATGACGCTTAATGGTAATTCTTTAAGCCTTGAAGGTTCTGCATCGAGAGATTTTTGTTATCTATCGATTGAGGCTTATCACCCAAAAACTAAAAAGCGAAAAGCTACATATGGTAGCTTAGTTGCTAATTATAATGACGAACTTGAAACAATGGACCTTGAAGAGCTACGGGTATCGAATTTGTGCCAGGGAAATGGGCTCGGTACAATATTGTTTAATAATGCATGTGAAAACCTAAAATCCTTGGAACATACAAAAATGACTTGGAAAGCTAGTCCAGAGCTTGTTGATAAATATGATCCATCTCGTAAGTCATTGGATTATTTGATTGGGTTTTACGAGAAAAATGGCGGAACATTACTTGAAAAATGTTCGGATTCCGCCACTTTTGAAATTTATCTTTAGTAAGTTGCTTTATCTTGCATACTTTGAATAAAATTCATTCATCAATAATAAGTTTGGATCATACTTCTTTTTCAATGCAAAGAACTTATCAACCATTGGGTATGAACGTTTAAGTTGATTTTTTGTATAGTATAGTTGATATGGTAAAAAGAACGTACCTTTTAGTTTTAAGGCATCATTGATTAATCCTTGCGTAAATGTAGTAATTCTTTTTTCATCACTATCATTACGTTTTCGGTTAAAGTAAAGAACAACAGCCACACGCGGTGTTGGAGCATAGTTTAAGAAGATATCTTCTTTATGTACAATACGAATTGAAATATTAAGAAGGTTGATACTATGTTGTTTAACTTGCTTTTTAAGAGCATTGATAAACTTGTCTAAATTTTCTTCAGGAACAAAATATTCTTGTAAAATATCAACACTATCTAAGAGTGCCTGCTGAAGGTATGGAACAGAGTCATACATCAATTCATTAAGCGATATAAGGCATTTATACTTTAAAATAGGATGTTTGCATTGTTGCATAAAACGCTCAACATACTTTTCTAAGAACCATTTTAAATGGCGCCCATACTAACGCTTTTTTGCTAAGTTTAATATTAATCGTTTAAATCGAGTGTTTTTTGCCTCACTTAAACGAGGAACTTTAGATGTAAATGTTTGTCGCTCGTATTGATAGAGCATTGCATCATTAAGCATAGAATGCGGAGAGGTAGATAGATGTGCATAAAATATACCAATATGCGGGTTGCTAATAATGCTATGTAAGTCTTGAGCTAACTTAGTAGTCTTCATGAGTTTGATATCGGGCATATAAGCAACGTTATCAGTTAGGTCAATCTCGACATCCAGAATGATGCCAAACAGGCCATAGCCACCGAGCACTAGCTCAAATAACTCAGGATTATTAACTTGTGTTACTTTCTTAATTGAACCATCTACCATCATAAGACGAAATGATTGTATGGTTTGTGCAACAGAGCCAGCTTTGTGATCCATGCCATGTGCGTTGACAGACATGGACCCACCAACACTAAATATGTTAGATGACTGCATAGCTCGTATGGAAAGACTGTAATCATCAACATGGTCCTGTATTGTTTCCCATGTAATTCCAGATTGTACATGCACAGTTTTTTTCACATGATCCAAGTAGAGCATTTTATTGTATTTAGTCATATCTAGAATTATACAATTGGGATAAAAGGTCTGGCCACCCATACTAAAGCGGCCTGCTGCAATAGAAACATGCATGTTGTGGGCACGAGCAAACGTTACAACCTCTTTAATCTGACCTTTTTTTGTAGGCTGAACGATAGCAAAGACATTGGTTTTATTAAGGCAGCTTGCATCATCAACAGTATTTTTATTAGCTTGTCCCAAACGTTGTTTGAGTTGTGCTGTTATATTGTCAGTTATTGCACCTTTAATTGCTGGAGGGCATACATCTTGATCACTTGGTTTATCAATAAGCTTTGTAAGCTTTTTTATCCAACGTGGCCATTCAGCTTCTATGGTATATGAAAATGCTATTATACTTAGACCAATTAAGATGTAATACTTCCCTGCCTTCACTTCTACTCTCCTAAACTAGACAATTAGATTTCGCAGCTACCAGCAACACAGGCAAACTCACGCTTAATATCTGTATCATTCTCACGCTCATACGTTACGATTTTTGAGAAATCGATATAATCAAAGCGCTTTGCCAATTCAAAGTAATGTTCGCGTGTTATTTCTTCGTATGGTGCTAGCTTGTATACATGATCAGTTCGTGGAAGGAATGAAAGACCACCAACAATGTTCCAGTTATCATAGATCCAATCACTTACCTTAATCCATTCATTATCACCAATAGATATTGTTACGGATGGATTATGATCAGTGAATGCCTTTTTAACTGTCTTCCAGTGATCAAGTTGTTCTAGCGCTGTTATATCATCTTTAAAGGTTGCGCCACGAGGAGCTTTAACAGGAAATTCCAATACAAACGTTGTAGCAGAATCAGGAGCTTGACCAACTTCAGGGTGGTAAGGAACTCCTTGATCCCTGAGCATCTTAAAGAGAGAATCTGTAGCTGAAATACGAACTCGACGGATATAATATTTTGCATGACGTGGATGCATACCAGAAGAACAATCTACCAATTGTGATAACGTTCCTGATGGTTTTACACATGTGATGCACGCTGACATTGGAATTTCAAATTTTTTTGCATATAACTTATTAACACGGGTTGCTTCTTTTTGTAGCGTTTCAAGTACTTCTGGCTGGCGCGCTAAAGCACAATCCCATTGCCCAGTAATAGAGACACCTAAAAGGCGTTCTTCATCACAGTTGTTTTTCCATTCCTTAGATATGTATGGGAAATCAGTAAGTGTTGATTGATAAGTTCCTAAAATAGCAGCAACACGAATTTTTTTCATTAAAGTTTTTTCTGTATCTTCTGTTCGAGCTACAACCTCGGAGAGATTGCAAAACTGTTTAGAACGTAAGATGATTTCACCACATGGATTAGTTCCCCAAGGAATTGGTTCACCATCTTTTTCTCGCAGTCTACGTTCAGGTAGTGTTTTATTAGTAGCACCACGGTTGAATATACCACGTTCGCCAGAACCACTCTTCATTAAAGCAAGCCATTCTTCCATAAAGTGGGTTGCTGAAGGTCGTTCTTCATAAATAGCAGAGTTATTAGCCAAACAACGTTGTGGCTCGTTAACGTAAAACTGTCCTTTTTTAGAATCACGCATCTCAACATCACTTAAATCAGAGAGAGAAATAAGTGCACTGCGACGAACACCGCCGGCAACTACGCATTCACCAATTTTACAAATGATGTCATGAACTTCAAGGCTAGAAAGTTGATCGTTTTGCTTGCCTAAAATAATCTGTCGAGAAAATTGGAGTAACTGGCGCAATGGCTCTGGACCAGAACTTTTACCACCACTTGTTATAAGTCGTGCTCCCGCAGGACGAAGTTGTGAATAATCAAAATCAATATCATCACCAGCAAACCAGGTTGTAAGACCAAGTGTAAGAGCATCAGCCCAACCCTCTTTGCTATCATCAACAGTGTGCGTTAAAACTTTGGACTTCTTTTGTTTTTTTATAACAGGAAGACGCTTGATACGTTCTTTTTCAACAGAGAATCCAACACCAGAACCACACATAAGAATATAGAGGATTTCAGCAAAATCGCCTACGGCAGATGGTGCAATGAATGAACAGTTATAAGCACAAACGTTTGAACGACGTGCTGCTGCTCCAGCAAACTGTAAAAGGCGCATTGAAGGCATTGCTTCTTGGTGTAAGATAGATTGATAAACTTCTTTATACTCTTCTTCTGTAAGCTTGTCACCTAAATTCTCGCGCATAAAACTTACATAACGATCTACAGTCTCTATCCATGTTTCACGTCTGTTTTCTTCATCTATCCAACGTGCATAGGTACGATAGTAAACAAACTCAGCAAGAGAGTTTTTGAAAAACTTTTTACTCTTTTTTACCAGCTGTTTAACATGCTTAGGCACTGATCCTACAGAGTCTCTCATTTGAGAGCGTCTTTCGCGATAGAGAATGTATTCTTTTGCCGTTTTAACATAACTACCAAGGATAAGCTCAGCTTCTACAAGGTCTTGTACAGCTTCAACATCCGGGATAAACTCAATTGCTTTTTGTGCTTCACTACGGTCTTGGCATAACTGGTTAAGGTCATCAACTACTTTTGCCGAAATGATATCAGCTTCCTTTTGATTGCCTTCCTCGGTTTTTTCAAACGCGTGTAAGACAGCGTCAGATATTTTTTTTGAGGTAAAGCGAGCGACACTAAAGTCTCTTTTTCTTATTTTTTGAATAAGATCCATAATTATACTCTTTTGGTTAAGTGGTTTGTTTAATTTTTTGTGTGTATAAAGCCTGTTGATATACCAGCTTGATGGCCATAGTAAATAAGGAAGAACGCATTACATGATCGATAGTAAATGGTACCTGGCCTATAAGCGCTGAAGCGATAGGTTGTCCAAAGTATACAGGACCAATCCATAATGTTATGGCATCAAACGTAACCGCCCCTATGACAGTATAAAGAATTGATTGTGCAATTGTTATATGTTTATCTCGTGTATAAAAATTTAAGTAAACTGCTATGGCAGCATAACTTACAGCAGTTATCAGTGTCCAACCACCCAGTGCATTGCAGCTGTAATCAAATGCAATGAATTGGGTTAACATGAAAATGAAACTGCTGAACTGACCGAGTTGTTGATTGAGCAATAGCAAAAATGCTGGAAAAGGATCAATGGAATAGTGTTGTAAGCTCATTCGCATAAACAAGCAAACAAACCATGCGGTAACAAGTAATACAGTTGTATTCAGCTGTATATTTTTTCTCTCGATCAGTTTCATATCCACTTTCAAGTTAAGTTTTTAGCGTACAATTCTCTATACTCCATATAGGAGAATTTCGTCATAATAATTATGCACAGTGGGTTTGAGTAACTCTTAGCATGACAAGGAAAATATTTTTGAGAAGAGTTGACTTTTCCCGTATTTTAAGCCTTTTATCTCCTAGAGGGGCTATCAGGTGTTTTAGAGATTTTATTATATTTTTTTTAAAAAAAAGAACAGATTATAAAAAAAGATAACCATTCAAAATTGGGCCCCAAATCTCTTGATAAAAACTCACGTATTTTCTGACATAGAAAAAAATAAATCAATACAAATCAGAGGTAGAACATCCGTAAAAGCCTTTACCTAAATAGTTGTTTGCATAAATCAAAGAGTTTTCAAATTTACTTTTCTGCTATTTGTCGTAAAATTGATGTAATTATAAAACTTATAAATTAGGCCAATGTATGAAAAAAAATATGTTTTTACTGGTAATCGTACTATTCACACTTAGTGGGTCTGTACAAGCACTGACTAATTTACAGGCAAAAATCATTTCAAGGACAGTTGCTGGAACAGGTTTATGTATTACCTCTCTAGCACTCGCTGATGCAACGCAGCAGCGCTCAATGAGGAGAGATTATTATGCACAAGCTATTTATGTAGGGTGCTTGAGTGCTATGGTGTGGTTTGTCTCTAGAGATATTGCATTGGACTATACCCCAGAAAATAGACTTAAGGCTGTTGTAAATAATATGAAGTCTTATTATGAACCCTATATGCCGCAGCGTTTTCTTGGTAGGAGTAAAACATACAAAAGTTGCAACTCTTTAGTTGCAGAGTGTTCTGGCTTAACTTCAGAGGAGGTTGCAGATAAGTTTAATATAGCGTTTGATACTAGAGGGACTTTTTGGCTAAGAGTGTTTATGGGAACTCAAACTTTTACTTCTCCGATAGAGTTTCAACTCCCCGAAAAGTATTCTTTGTTAAAGGCTCATTCTTATTTATTGCATAAGGTAGAGCTTTTTAAAGAGCAACAAGAAGAACTGAGCAAAGCGCTGAGGGATGTACGTAAACAGCCTGAATTAGTTGAAGAAATAAAAGAAAAGCAAAAAAAACTTGATAGAGCTGTTGCAGAAGGACAAAATGTAGTGGATCTGTTAAAAAGCTCTCGTAGGTTCCAAGTGCAAGAAGCTTCATGCCGAAGATTTCAGACCCAACTAGAAAGAGAAGAGTTGGAACGTTCACATTCTTTAAGGGATAATCGTAGCGGATTGCAAGATAAAGGTTGGTGGAATGATCTTTCACAGAAAGAATTTGAAGAAAGATTACAAAAAGTACGTTCGGACTCTAATTCTATAGCTGCTAAGAAAGAGGCAAGCTAACAAATAAGGGCTTCAGTATTAGTAGAGTATCTTTTCTAAATTGATTTCATCAAACGTATCAATTTGAATGTCAGCTTCTTGTGTGAATTTAGGATTGCCGCCTGTATTGATACCTACACAATCCATTCCAGCTGCTTTGGCAGCTTTGATTCCTGATGCAGAATCTTCAATGGCAATGCAGCGAGAAGGATCAATATCTATTTGCTTGGCAGCATAGAAGTAGACATCAGGCTTTGGCTTCCACGCTTCGTTTACCATAAATATGTTCTCCAAATAGATCTCGCAATTTGAGAGAATTGCTAGCGATATCAATTACCTTATTACTTGCATTGGTTGCAATTGCTGTCTTGATCTTATACTGTTGAATTCTTTTAAAGAATTCAGGAAAACCTTTTATAAATATAAGCTCAGTTTTATAGAGATGATGAGCAAGGTCGACCTTTTCTTGGCTGAGTGCCTCGAGCGTATCAGACAGGCCAAAGTCTTTTATCAAGAGAGCACAGCGATCAATATGGTGAAGCCCATGCGTCTTACGTTGAATTTTTTGATCAATTTCTGAAGTGCAAGTGATACCTCTTTTTTCTAAGAGCATGAGATCTGTTTTATGCCAAATATTTTCTGTGTCGGTTATAGTACCATCCATATCAAATATTATTGCATCATATTTCACGATCTATCCTTTAAGCTAGCACTCCACATTAAAGTGGATAAGTTTCTTTTTATCTTCATTAAATAGGTTGAACTCAAAGTCACGCTTAAACTCTGTACGGTCAACAAAGAGGAACTTGCTGGTTCGTGCAAAAGGAGGAATTTTAAGTGGATCATAGTTGAGTGAATCAAAGCGAATTCTTTTAGCTTTTTTCTTATTACTTTTTGATATTGAGTATGCCATTGTTGGTCCAACGATCAACGCAAGGTATGGACTAACAAGCCAATAGATTGGTAATGCTACAGCAGCAAGCCATGCAGGAACACTGCGAGATAGCTTTTTAGAAATTTGCTTAGGTGATTCTAATGGAAGATCCATATAGGAAGGTCGCCAAGTTATAGTGTTAGGCGTATTGTTGTAGATAAAAACCTGTAAAGGTTGAGTGCCACGTTTAATAAGGTTATGGCCAAATACATTTTTACTTTCACGAACTGGAATTCTACGTACTTGCACAGTAACTTTATCAATGGTTTCATTGTAGTCACAGTCGGTTGTTCCGCTGAAGTCGTATGAACGTTCCGTTGTTATGTTCTTGAGTTCCTTTAATTCTTGTGGGTTTTTAGGGTGATGAACGCTATTTGCATACAACAAAACCATGAACGCACAAAGAGGAAAAATTATTCTTCTGACCATATTGATTACCACGTGTAGTTAGGATTATATATGAAATTATTTCAATATTCATAAATATGCCCAATGATTGACTTTGTGTCAAACCTTGCCAAACTGATATATTGAATTTCATTAACCTTATTTAAGGCTTTATATATATGACACATACAAGATTTTTGATTTTACTTTCCTCATTAATTGTTACATCTCCATGCCTTGGCTGGAAGTTTCTTCCAAAGTTCTCTTTGAGTCCTGCAGAACAAAGCCAGAATATTTCTGAGTACTGGAGTGACAATGCTGCAAGTTTTAGTGGCATGTTTGACGATGATCGAGTAACACAGCCTCAATTCAATCCTAATGATAAGGTGCATGGCTTTACCGATATCGTTGGTGGAGTTCCACAAGAAGTTGAAACAATTATTGATTCATTAAAGAATCCTGAAAAATATCGTAAAGCTGGTATTAAGGTACCAAACGCAATTCTATTTACCGGTGAGCCGGGTACGGGTAAGACTTCAACAGCTCGAGCTTTAGCCCAAGAAATTGGTGGCGATTTCCTATCATTTTGTGGAGCAGATTTTGTAGAAATTTGGGTTGGTAATGGTGCTCGAAAAGTTCGTGCTGCATTTGCACAAGCACGAGCGTTAGCTGCCAGAACCAAGAAGAAAGTTTTCCTTTTCATTTATGAGATCGATGCTATTGGTAAGCGCGGTGGCGATGGATATCAAAATTCAGAAGTACAACAAACAATCAATGCATTGCTTAAAGAAATCAGTGGTATTGAGGATGATAGCTCTGTGATTGTTCTTGCTGCAACGAACTTTGTTAGTAACATTGATCCAGCACTCATGCGTTCTGGACGCTTTACCGTTATTGAAATTCCAATGCCGGATGCTGAAAAACGAGAATCTATTCTTAAACATTATTGTAGAAATAAAAAGCTTGCAGCTGATGTAGATTTAAGCAAGTTTGCTGAACATACAAATAACTTCTCTCCTGCTGACTTAGAAGAATTGGTCAATCAAGCATCTTCTTCAGCTCTTTTAGAAAAGACTAAGGAATTGACTCTCAAGCAGTTCATTCATGCGATTAAGTTTATTTGGCGTGATCGCAAAAACCAAGGTGAGAGGAATACATCAATTAATCTTGATGCTTTGGATATTGCATTTCAGGAAGAAAAAACAGAAGAAAAGCCACACGGTTTAGGTTTTCATGGACTAGCTGGTGAGATTGAACCAGAGATTCTTAACGTAGTGCGCTACTTACAACATCCAGAAGAATATAAATATTATGGCGTTAACGAGCCAAAAGGTATTTTAATGGTAGGTCTTCCAGGAACTGGAAAAACATCCCTTGCGCGTGCACTTGCTCAAGAGGCGAATGTCGAATTCATTGTCGCTAAAGGTTCTGAATTTGTAGAGATTTACGTTGGTAATGGTGCAAAGCGTGTGCGAGAGCTTTTTGATAAGGCTCGTAAGAAGGCTGGCGCAAAAAAGATTATCTTTATTGATGAGATTGATGCGATTGGCTCACGTGATGGAATGAGTCATCAGGAAGCACGACAGACTGTTACTGAGTTGCTAGCTCAAATGGAAGGATTCGAACAGGACGATTCTATTATGGTAATTGCAGCAACTAATTGTCCTCAAAACTTGGATCCAGCGTTACTACGCCCAGGACGATTCGATGTTACTATTGAAGTTCCATTGCCGACACTTGATAAGAGAATTGCTATCCTGGAATTCTACTGTGCGCATAAACCTATGGATGCTGATATCGATTATAATGATATTGCTAAGGTAACGGAAGGCTTTACTCCAGCGGACTTGAAGAACCTGGTTAATGAAGCTGCAAAAGCGGCAATGCAGTCCAATGAAGGACGTACCATTACACAAGTACACTTCTTGTTGGCTTTGAAAAAACTAGGTGTTCAGCAAAAAATTAAAGAAGATAATAAAGTAACTTCTTATATTCCTCCATATTTACAACAATAACACTTAAATATAGCGTTAATTATTGTTTGCATATATCGACTTTTCTATACTAACTTTAGAGGGATTTTAGGGTTAATATAGAGAGGAAGAAAATGAGAACACTATTATTTGCGGGTCTTATGGCCTGTGCACCATGCTTAGGTAATATATCTATTAATGGAAATAATTATCTTTTGGTGGCGCCACAACAGATTAAGCCATCAGATGGATATGTTGGTAAGATGCCTCAAAAGATAAAGCAGCTTTTAGAATATATTAAGAATCCACAAAAATTTCATAATTTGGGGATCATACCATCGACAACCTTTTTGCTTGTTGGGCCTCCAGGATCCGGTAAGACTTCAATGGTTAAGTCGTTAGCTGAATCTACAAACAGTATTTTCATTCGTGCTATTGGATCAGACTTTGTAGATCAGTTTGTTGGTGTTGGTGCACGACGTGTTCGGGAAATATTCCAAGAAGCGCGAGATGAAATAGCTAAAGGTCAGGGGAGAAAGGTTATTATTTTTATTGATGAGATTGATGCTATTGGATCTCGTGATAAAATGCACAGTGATGATATTGAAAGTGCACGTACAGTTAATGCATTGTTAGCAGAGGTTGAAGAAGCTAATCATAATCCATCGTTCATTATTGTTGGTGCAACTAATTTTATCGATAAGGTTGATAAGGCATTGCTACGTCCTGGGCGTTTTGATGCTACAATCCGTATTGGATTGCCTGAGTTAAGTAAGCGTATTGAGATTCTTAAGCTTTATACTCAGAATTATAATTTGTCTGCGGATGTTAATCTTGATGTTCTTGGTCAATATACTGAAGGGTTTACTCCAGCCGATATTGAATTTCTGTCTCGTGATGCTGGACTTACTGCACTTAACACTAACCTTGATTCAGTAACACAGGATTGCTTTATTCAAGCTATTAACAATATGTTACAGTCACTGCAGAATCGTGGTGATGAAAATGCTGGTATGAAAATTGATGCTTTGGCATGTGCTATGGGCAATGGAAAAAAAGGGTTCCAAGCATTGGCCGGAGAAATTCCATCTCAAATTATGGAAATACATGATTTCATTAAAAATCCTAAAGCATATGAATATTATGGTATCGCTGCACCAAAAGGTGTACTTATCGCTGGACCACATGGTACTGGCAAGACTGCACTAGTTCGGGCATTAGCACAAGAACTTGGATGTGAACTTTTTTATATGGCCGGTACTGAGTTTGTTGAGCAGTATTTTGGGATGGGTGCTAAGAAGATGCGATCATTGTTTGAGCGAGCTCGTTCAATGAAAGAATCTAATCCTCAAGGAAGAGCATTAATATTTATAGATGAGATTGACGTTATTGGTTCAGCAGCACAACGCTCTGAGTATCAACAAACTTTATCCGAGTTATTGATCCAGATGGATGGATTTAAAGAGGATGATTCGGTTATTGTGTTTGGTGCTACAAGTTATCCACAACAATTAAGTCCAACATTACTTTCATTTGGTCGCTTTGATATTCATGTGAATTTAGCATTGCCAGATAATGATAAGCGTTTTGCGATACTTGAGTCGCTTTGTGAAAATAAACCGATGGGTGACAGTAAAGAATCTATTGTGGAATGTCTTTCGGAGTTAACGAATGGTTATGATATCGCTCAGCTTAAATCACTTATTAATAATGCAGCACGGCGTGCGATGTCACTTAAGTCAGAGACAATAACATTAGATATGTTTAAACCATTTTTACAGGAAACAATTGCTCGTGGACATCAAGATCGGGTGTGATATTGTTCAAGTTTCAAAATTTGAGCAGAGGATACACTGTAAAGAGTATCTTCTAGAACGAATTTTTACTGAGCATGAGCTTGCATCGTCCTATTCTTCAGCATCATTGGCCGGGCGCTTTGCGCTTAAAGAAGCTGTTATGAAAGCGCTCGGTATTGCTGCAGGAAATTGGCTTGCTATCGAGGTAGTTAATAAGCCAAATGGGAAACCTTATTGTAAATTCTTGAGCCAGGAAATACAACATTCTATACTGGGGCAAGATGTCAGTATTAGTCATGATGGTGATTATGCCATGGCGGTATCAACTTTTATAATGAAGAAAGAAGAACTATGATTCTCAGTGAACTGGTTGCAAGAAACGCAGAAAAATGCGGGGATCGTATAGCTTTTTCAATGAAGTTTGGATACCGTACGAAGAATATTACATACGTACAACTTTATGCTATGGCACGACAGGTTGCATTGTTCTTACAGGAACAAGGTGTTAAGAAGGGTGATACCGTATTGCTGCTTGCCCCTAATTCTCCGTATTGGGGAGTTGTTTACTGGGGCTGTATTATTTCTGGTGTGATATTGGTGCCGCTTAATATCCAATCAACAGCACAGATGCTTGAACGTGCAGCTTCACAAACAGAATCAAAGATTATCTTTAAGAATTTTTTTTACAAACAAGAGATTCCAAAAGACGTTAAGGCTTATGATATAGAGTTTTTGGAAGAGCTTATTAAGGATTTTAACCCTGATGATTTTAAAGCACCAGATATACAGGAAGATGATCTTGTATTGATTATGTACACGTCTGGTACGACTGGCGATCCCAAAGGTGTAATGCTTTCACATAAGAATATTGGCTCGAACATGACAGCGTTATTGGAGATTATTCCATTTAAAGGTATGCATAAAGAGCGCATGCTTTCTATTTTACCGTTAAGTCATATCTATGAACAAACGATTGGCTTTCTTTTACCTCAACACTATTGTGCTCGCATTATCTATACTCATTCACTTGGGGCTATACGTGAGTTGATGTGTGCATATCACACTTCCCTTATGGTGGCAGTTCCTGAATTTTTGCATGTTATGATGTCTCGAGTTCGAGCTGGCGTTGAAAAGAAGGGTAAGCAAAAATTGTTTACTCGAATGCTTAATTTGTCTAAACGGTTTGGTAACTACTGGATAGCACGTAACATTATCTTTAGACGGTTACTGAAATTGTTTGGTGGAAGACTGTTAGCTATTGCTTCAGGTGGTGCACCGCTTGATTCCGAGTTGGAGCAAACATGGGAGGCTGTTGGTATACAAATATTACAAGGGTATGGGCTAACGGAAACATCACCGGTAATAACGAGTAACGGATTTGATTCTCATCGCTTAGGTTCTGTTGGAAAACCAATACCGGGTGTCCAAGTTAAGCTTGGTGAAGGTAATGAGATTTTGGTGAAGGGTGATAATGTTTTTCAGGGATATTATAAGAATCCTGAGAAGACTAAGGAAGCATTTGATAAGGACGGTTGGTTTAAGACAGGTGATATTGGTGAGTTTGATAAGGATGGTTACCTTTATTTAAAAGGAAGAGAAAAGTATATGATCCTTGGGCCAGGGGGACAGAATGTCTTTCCTGAAGATATGGAACAGATACTTAATAAAATGGAATGTATTAAGGACTCTGCTGTACTCGGTATTAAAAAAGATAATGGCATGGTGGAGATAAACGCAGCGCTGTTGATGAATCCGGATGCTAAGGATTGTGATGTAGAGAAGTTGATCGATCAAGCTAATAGTGAGCTTGCTTCATATCAGCAGATTACCGGTTGGTCTGTATGGCCAGAGGATGATTTTCCACGTTCAGCAACACGGAAGATCCAAAAAGAAAAAGTTAAAACACACATTCTTGAGCAAGGTGATGACACAGTTGCTTCATCTACCGCAAACAAATCAAGCTTACATAGATTGCTTGCACAGGTTACTGGCATGAGTGCCGATAAGATCAATGATGATTCTAAACTGGTTACCAACTTGAAGATAGATTCGTTGATGCGTGTTGAGTTGGTTGCTCGTGTTGAGCAAGACTTTGGTGTGGTGCTTAATGAAGTTAGTATTACTCCACAAATGACTGTTAAAGGGTTACAAGAGTTGATTAATAAGCAAGAGCCGGTGGAAGAGCCGCCAAAGTTGGCGCACTGGCCTCGTACTAACTGGGCAGGAGTGTTACGTGCTGTTTTCCATAGAGTTGGTATTCTTGCATGCAAAAGTTTTATGAAACTGTTTGTGAAGGGACTGGACAACCTTAATGATCTTAAGGGTCCAGTTATTTTTATGCCGAACCATACAAGTGTTATTGATGCAGCGGTTCTTCTTCGCGCATTGCCACGCAAGTGGCGTTTGAAGACAGGGTTTGCTGCAGCATATGATGTTCTTTACGAACACTTTGCTGGTGTTGCTTGGCTTGCAGAGCTTGGCGCTAATGCATTTCCACTACCGCGTACTGGTTCAGGTAATATTAATTCGGGGCTTAACAATATCGGTAGCATGTTGGACCAAGGTTACTCCATTGGTATCTTTCCTGAAGGTCAGATGAGTGAAAGTGGGAAACTCTTACCATTCAAGGCCGGTGCTGGTTTAATTGCAACACAAATGGATGTGCCAATTATTCCCGTCAAGATCGAAGGTGCTGATAAACTGGTTCCGTATAGCAAGCTGTTGCCGCGAAGTCGTGGTTCTGTGACTGTTACATTCGGTAAGCCATTATACTTCAAACGAAGCGACTCGCCAGCTGAAGCTCAAGAGCAAGTTTATAATTCTCTAAAGGAGCTTTAGGAGAGGTTTTACATAAGAGCTTATCCGAAAATTAATTAATGGGAGAATCTTCTTTTAAAAACGGCTATACTAGCCGGTGAAAACAAAAAAAGGAGATCTCCCAATGAATAGAATACCAGATGAT
>MPMF02189235.1_pt1 | contig 15957 bp, 19 predicted proteins | sample 1617271 | NCBI WGS metagenome assembly MPMF02 (sample SAMN05944812, study PRJNA350692) | marine metagenome | biome: marine; feature: ODZ; material: water; isolation source: 120 m water sample prefiltered with 30 um filter, filtered on to 0.2 um... | place: Pacific Ocean | collected 2012-04-09... | reverse complement strand
AACACCACCGCCCGGCGGCCCATCTTCAACACCCGCGACGAGCCGCACGCGGCCAAAGACCGGTACCGCCGGCTGCACGTGATCGCCGGCGACGCCAACCGCTCCGAATACGCCACGGCGCTGAAGGCGGGCATGAGCGGGCTGGTACTTGATCGGCTGGTGGCCGACGAAGAGTTCGGAATGCGGCTGCGCGATCCGGTGCGGGCGGTGCGGGAGTTCTCGCGCGACCCGGACCTGCGGGCGACGACGGAGCTGGACTCGGGCGAAGCAGTGACCGCGCCCGACATCATGGAGTGCTATCTGGAGACGCTGGAGCGGCAGGGGGTGGAGGGCGCGGAGCGCGGCTGGGTGTTGAGCCAGTGGAGGGAGTTGCTGGACCTGCTGCGCCGCGACCCGGCGGCGGCCGGCGACCGGCTGGACTGGGTGGCGAAGCGAAACCTGCTGGAGAGCCTGGGCGGGGCGGCGGAACTCGATCTGGCCAGCCGCCGCAAGATCGATCTTGCCTATCACCTGGTGGACCCGGAGATGAGCCTGTATGACTCGTTGGTGGAGAGCGGCCGGATGCGCACGCTGGTCAGCGCCGAGCGGGTGGTGGCGGCGGCGGATACTCCGCCTTCGGGAACCCGCGGGACGGTGCGAGGATTGATCCTGCGCCGGTTCGGGAGCCACGTGAAGACCATGGAATGGGATTCCGTAACCCTGGAACTGGACGGCAGGACGATTGAGGTCAAAATGGAAGCGGTGGCCGGGGACGTGATCGACCGGCTGGAGGAGGTGTTCGCGGAAGCGGCAACGCTCGCCGAAGCGGTCGCCAGACTGGAGTCCGGGAGAAATTGAGCATGATGGACATAGATTTCGCGGCGGGGGGCGCGCCGGTGCTAGAAACCGACGCGCCGGCGAAGCCGTCGAAGACGCCGAGCAAGCCGAAGAAGAAGGAAGACGACGAACTGGGTGAACGGGTGAAACGCATCATCCGCGAGATACCCGACCCGACTCCGCAGCCGGGCGGCGAGTAGGGCACAGAACCGGGACCGATGCAGGACGCGCTTTTCGGCACCGAAGTGGAATATGGCTGCGTGGGCGCAGTGGATGTCGCGCAGGCCGCGGCGATGGTGAAGGCGCAGGTGTTCGACACCGGCAATTACGGGGTGATCGACCCGGCGCCGCGGGAGTGGGGGGAGGTGCCCGGCAACGGCGGGTTCCTGTTCAACGGCGGGCGGCTGTACATCGACTCCGAGCACCTGGAATACGCCACCGCCGAGTGCCGCACGCTGGGCTCGATAGTCGCCCACGAGATGGCCGGCGATCGGATTCTGCTGGCGGCGCTGGACGAACTGGATCGCCGCGATGAGATCTTCTTCGTCAAGAACAACACCGACTACTTTGGCAGCACCTTCGGCTATCACGAGAACTACTCGCTGCGCTCCGAACCGGACGACCCGCGGGTGGTATACGGGTTCATGCCGTTCCTAGTGACGCGGCAGCTTTTTGCCGGCGCGGGTATGGTCGAGGCGGCGGGCCTGGAGGGAGAGCCCGCCTACTCAATCGCGCAGCGCAGCGGATTCGTCGAGACGGACGTCAGCCGGCGGGTGCGCTTCGGCGGGCGGCCGATCATCAACCTGCGCGACGAGCCACTGGGCAACCGCAGCCGCCTGCACGTGATCGCCGGCGACGCGAATCGCTCCGAGTACGCCACGGCGCTCAAAATCGGCACGACGGCGTTGGCGGTGCAACTGCTGGACGACGGCTGGCTGCCGCCGGTGGACCTGGCGGACACTGTGCGCGATTTGCGGCGGATCGCGGCCAACTGGGAGGGCGGCTGGTCGGTGGAGGACACCACCTACGGGGAGCTCTCGGCGATCGAGGTGCAGCGAATGTTCCTGGCCGAGGCGACCCGGCGCTACGGCGACCGCGACCCGGACACCATCTGGACTCTGACCGAGTGGGAGCGGGTGCTGAACGGGCTGGCGAACGACCCGATGACGCTGTCCGGGCGGGTGGACTGGGTCACCAAGCTGGAACGCCTGCAGGCCTTTGCCGATGACTCGCCACAGGGCTGGAGCGACCCCGACCTGCGCAAGGTCGACCAGGCCTACCACCACATCGACCCGCGGGTGAGCCTCTACACGACGCTCAAAGAGCGCGAGGACATCGTGCTGCAGGTGGCCGAGGGCCACATCAAGCAGGCGATGCTGGCGCCGCCGAAAGGCACCCGCGCGTTCGGTCGGGCGATTGTGGTGCGGGCGCTGGCCGAGCACGGGGCCGGGGATCGCGTTGAATGGCGGCGGCTGCACCGGGGCCTGGGCGAGCTGACGGTCTGGGACGAGAAACTGTTCCTGGCCTACCAGTACATCGACGGCTGGCGCGACCTGCTGTCGATCGGCGACTACGCCCTGGTGCCATACATGATCGATTGGGAGGCAGTGGTGTTGAACGGTGCGATGCTGCGGATGGCGGACCCGTTCGGCCGCTACGAGGATGAGGCGCAGGAGTTCGCGCAGCAGGTCGCCGGCCTGCTGGCGACGCTGCCAGAACACGAGACCCGCGACCTGGTGCCCGAGCTGGAACAGCTGGAGGGAAGCGGGCTGGTTATCTTGAGCAGCGACGACTTCGAGGACCCGGCCGACGAAGCGCTGGCGGGGATCGAAGAGATCGAAGCGGCCGGCGCCTCCGCGGACGCAACGCCTGGCAAGCCGGAGGACGCGGCGGGGCGGGAAGAGCCGGGCGAGAGCGAAGCGGCTGAAGACGCCGCGGAAGGCCCTGACGATGGGGAAAGCGACCCGAAAAGCAGTTGATCGTGCTACCTTGGGGACGAGCCTCAAACCGATGAGAAGGCGAACCCCTTGCACCAGGCCGACTTCAAGATCACCCGGCAATCAACCGTGGCCCAAATCCGCGACTACCTGGGCCCGCGGGCGGCGGAATCGGTGCAGCCGGAAACGCCGGCGGTGGACGCGGTGCGCATGTTCTGCCGGCATCGCGACATCAGCACCCTGGCGGTGGTGGACGCCGAGAATCAACTGGTCGGCATTCTCGAAATCGGCCGGCTGATCGACGACATCCTGGCGGATGTGCTGCCGGAGGGCTACACCAAGGACATCATGGACCTGGAGCGGATGCTGGACGCGTCGTTCCTGCTGTCGCCGCACGACACGGTCGGCGAGATGATGACGGCGCCGGTGGCCATCTCGTACCAGGGCACCGCCGAGGAAGCGTTCCTGAAGCTGCACTCAAGCGGACTGCGCGGGATTCCGATCGTGGACGACGACGGGCGCGTGCTGAGCTACCTGGGGTTGCTGGAGTTCATGACCCTGTGGATGCCCGGGGCGACGAACGCGGGCCGGATCTACCCGGCGGGCGGGGACGACTAGACACTACCGCCGGCCAGGGCGTCGCGAACGAGCGCGGATGACCAAACCCGATCGCCGGCCAGGGCGTCTTTGAGGAGCACTAACAAGACGACGAAGAGAATGCTGGCGATGGTCGTAGCGATCAGCGCCGCTATCAGCCCCGAACATAACCATCCGCCAAGCGGGAACTGCCAGACGCTGCTGCTAGGGCGTCTTGAATAGCTCGAAGAACACGACGAAGAGGATGCTGGCGATGGTCGTGGTGGTCAGCATCGCGATCAACCCCGAACGCAGCCACATGCGGGTGGTGATCGGGGTGTCGGTGCGCTCGCTGACGGTGATGGTGACCACGTTGGCGGTGGAGCCGATCGGGGTGCCGTTGCCGCCGAAGCCGGCCCCGAACGCCAGCGCCCACCAAAGCGGTGAGGCGTTGATGCCCAGGGCGGTGAGCTGCTGGATTACCGGGACCAGGGCGATGGTGAAGGGGATGTTGTCAACGATCGCCGAGGCGATGGCCCCGACCCAGAGGGTGACGATGGCGGCGAGCAGCAGGTTCTCCATGGCCAGGTCGGCCACGGCCTCGCCGACCTTCTCAAGGACTCCGGAGGCTTCCAGCCCGCCGACGGCGATGAACAGCGAGGCGAAGAAGAGCAGCACCGACCATTCGACGGTCTCGAGGATCTTGTCGACCGCCGGGCGCACCCAGAGCAGCGCGGCCGAGGCGCCGGCCAGGGCCACGAAGGCCGGGCTGAGGTGCAGGGCATTGTGCAGGAAGAACATCAGGATCACTGCGGCGAAGACCATCAGGATGCGCTGCAGGGAGCCGCGATCGTGCAGCGCATCCTCGGCGTGCATGTCCATCAATGCGTCGATGTGGCGGGGGCGCACGGCCAGCTGCTCGCGAAAAACGAAACGGAGCGTGATCAGAACCACGACCCAGGCGACGAAGGCGACCGGCAGGGCGTGGGTGAGGAAGTCGTTGAAGCTGAAGCCGGCGGCCGAGCCGATGATGATGTTCGGCGGATCGCCCACCAGCGTACCGACTCCACCGGTATTGGAGAGCAGGGCGTTGGTGATCAGCAGCGGCACCGGGCTGATGCCGAGGGTCTGGGCGATCCAGATGGTGATCGGCGCGATCAGGATGATGGTGGTGACGTTGTCGAGGAAGAGCGACAAGATCGTGGTGACCGTGCCCAGGGTGACCATCAGCAGCCAGGGACTGCCCTTCGACCAGCGCCCGGCGACGATGGCGGCGTACTGGAAGAAACCGGTCTGCTCCAGCAGGCCCACCAGGATCATCATTCCAAGGAGCAGGCCGATGGTGTTGAAGTCGATAGCCTCCAGGGCCTCTTCCTCGGAGTAGAAGGACATGGCGCCGCCGACGGCGACCATCACGACGGCGCCCACGGCGCCAACGATGGTGCGGTGGATCTTGTCCGACAGGATGCCGACGAAGGTCACGGCGAATATCAGGATCGCGACGATCTGGTCTGGTGTCATTGCGTACGTACTAGGTTCCCTGAGGATGGGGGGCCGGTCAAGCGCAAATGGGCGCGCCGCCGGACGCGGTGAGCACACATGATCGCATACGCGCCGGTCGCCCGGCGCGAGGGAGCGGCCAGGCGGCGCGGCCAACAGGGTGGCCGCGCGGTCACAGCGTGTTGCAGCGATGATGGGCAGCGATCCAAAACGGCGTAGCCCGAGGTCTATACTCGGTGCCATTCGTGACTCAATGAACGGCTGAGGGGTTCGGGGCATGGAAGACGTCTTTACGGCGGAAGGAGTCCTGCTGGCAGCGGTTCTGCTGCTGGTGGCGGGGGCGGCGGTGCTGGTGGCGGCGATGTTGATGCAGACGGCCACGGAGGATGCCCGGGTGGTGGCGGCGGTGGAGACCGGTGACGAGGAAGCGTGCCAGGCGATGGAGTTGTGAACATCGTGCTGCGGCATTCGCTGGCCTCCGAGATGCAGACCTGCCGCCACCTGTATGCCGACGGCGACCTGAGCGAGCACGTCATAAAGCTGCTGCTGCACAACGCAGAGATCGCGGAACTGGCGCGGCGCTTCGGCTGGGAGCGCTACCCGGCCGGCAAGGTAGTATTCCTGCAGGGCGACTACGGCAGCGACTTTCGTGTGATCCGGCAGGGCGAGGCGCGGGTGACGGTGGCGACGGCGGCCGGCAAGCGCCAGGACCGGGTGCTGGAGGAGGGCAGCTTCTTCGGCGAACTGGTGCTGATGGGCGACTCGACCCGTCACGCCTCCGTCCGCGCCGACACCGAAATGGAGACGCTGACCATCAAGGAGGACGTGTTCCGTAACCTGCTGGAGAGCCTGCCGAGGATAGCCACGCGGATCGCCCAGGCGCGGTCGTACTACGTCGACCGCGGGCCGCCCCTGACCCGGGACGCCCCCGGCGACGCCTAGCCGGTGCCGGGGCTGATCCGGGCGCTGGAGGGCGCGCTGGCCGCCGACCGTGTGTTCGGCGACGCGGCTGGGCGGACGGCCTATGAGTTCGATGCCTCGCTGGCCCACGGCCGGCCACGGGCGGTGGTGCTGCCGGAGTCGGCCGCCGAGGTCTGCCGGGTGGTGGCGGTGGCGCGCGAGTTTGACCTGCCGGTGGTGCCGCGCGGCGCCGGCACCGGCCTGAGCGGCGGCGCGATCCCCAGCGAAGGCGGAATCGTGGTGGCCTTCACGCGGATGGATCGCATCCTCGACGTGGACCGGCGCGATCGGCGGGCGCTGGTGGAGCCGGGGGTCGTGAACGACCGGCTCACCACGGCGGCAGCAAAGCACGGACTGTATTACGCGCCCGACCCCTCCAGCCAGCGCATCTGCACGCTGGGGGGCAACGTGGCCGAGAACTCCGGCGGGGCGCACTGCCTGGCGCATGGCACGACGACGAACTACGTCCTGGGGCTGGAGGTGGCGCTGGCCGACGGCGGGGTGGTGTGGTTGGGCTCGGACTCCGGCGACGCCGCCGGCTACGACCTGCGCGGGGCGGTGGTCGGCTCGGAGGGGACGCTGGGGATCGTGACCAGCATCGCGCTGCGGCTGCGACGAACGCCGGAGGCGGTGCGTACTCTGCTGGCGGCGTTTACCGGGGTGCGCGCCGCCGGCGAAGCAGTGACCGAGATCATCGCCGCCGGGATCCTGCCAGTGGCGCTGGAACTGGTAGACGGTATGACCGCGCGGGCCGTCGAGGAGGCACTGCAGGCCGGCTTCCCGCCCAACGCCGGGGCGGTGCTGCTGGTGGAGATCGAAGGGGTTGAGGACGGCCTGGGCGCCGAGATGGAACAGATCGAGGCCATATGTCGGGGGTCGGCCACCGAGACCCGGTTGGCACAATCCGATGCCGAGCGGGCGGCGCTGTGGCGGGGGCGTAAGGGCGCACGCACGGTGCTGGGCAACCTGCGGCCGGACTACTACGTGCACGACGCGGTGGTGCCGCGCAGCCGCCTGCCCGATGCCCTGGAGGCAATCGAAGCGGTGGCCGCGAAACACCAGATGCCGGTGGCGACCTACCTACACGCCGGCGACGGGAATCTGCACCCGAACGTGCTGTTCGACGCCACCGACCCGGAGGAGTTCGAGCAGGCGATGCAGGCGGGCAGCGAGATCCTGCACCTCTGCCTGGACCTGGGCGGGGTGCTGAGCGGCGAGCACGGAATCGGGCTGGAGAAACGCGCCTACATCGACGCGACGCTAGCGCCGGCCGACCAGGCGGCGATGCGCAGCGTGGGTGCGGCCTTCGATCCCCGGGGTCGTCTGAACCCGGGCAAGATCTTCCCCGATCCACCCGGCGCATAGCCGACGTCCGGATCCGTGTCAGCCGACCTGCGCGCGGCCGGACCGCCCGGGACTAGAAGGGGCCGACCCCTTCGTAGGCGTCCTGGAAGGCCCGCAGCAGCACCCGGTAGCCGTCGTCGTTGGGATGGATGTCGCCGGCGAGGATGTGGGTCAGCGCCGCCGAGAGCCCGCGAAAGAGATCGTTAGCCTGTGCGATCGTGATGTTGTGCGGTCCGGCGGCGGCGCGAATCTGCGTGTTGAGGTCATTGATGGTGGCGTCGAAGACATCCTCAAAAACCAGCCCGGTGACGAAATTGAGGGGGTTGTAGTAGGTCATCACGATGATGTGGGTGTCCGGTCCGGCGGCGGCGCGCAGACGACCAAATATCTGTTCGATATTCACGCCGAAGACCACCACCGCGGCGTCCAGCGCCGTCTCGCAGACCGCGCTGCTGGGATCGGCGCTGCACTCCACGCCCTGCAGCACCGGGAAGATGTCGTTGGCGCCCATCGCGATGGTGATGACGTGGACGTTGGTGTCCGAGTTGCCGTCGTTGACGAGCTCGGTGACGCGCTCGATGGCGCGGTCGAGCTGCCGGTTGCCGCCGTTGATCATCGAGTCGGTGCTCTCGCCGGAGATGCCGAAGTTCTGGAACCCGAAGGTCACCCCGAAGCTGGCGTTGAGGTAGTTGGCGAAGCCGATGGCGTAGTTGGAGTCGACGCCACTGGAGCCCTCGCCGACGGAGAGCGAGTCGCCCAGCGCCAGGTAGCTCCAGGCGCCGTCGACGGGAATCACGGTTGGCTGACCGGTGCTGCTGGCCCGCGGCTCGGGAAGATCGACCTGCTGCGCCTCGACTTCAACAATCTCTTCCTCGGTCGGCACGCTCACCACACCGATGCCGACCACGTGGACGCTGCCCTCGGAAACCTCGAGCAGCGAGATGTTGACCTCGCTGTTGGAGAGGGCGTCGTTGAAGTTGACGACGTCGTTGACAAAGTCGCTGATGGAATCGGTGGCCACACCCGGCACGGTTACGATACCGAGGGAGATGGCGGTGACCGAGAAGGTGACCTGGCCGCCGCTGACGGAGACGTCGAGTTCGCCGCTGAAGGGCACGTCGGTGCGGCCACGGAGACCGCCGTCGAGCTTCAGGTTGCCCGGGTGTAGCTCGAGGGAAAGGCGGCTGATCTGTGGCACGCCGGCGATTTCGGCGGCGATCACCCGGTTAACTTCTCCCTCGGTGAGTGTGATGTCGAAGGAACCGTCGTCGGCAATGTCTTCATCGAAGAGGTCGACAATGCGATCACGTTCGCTGGTGTCGACGACCGCCGCTTCGATTTCGGGCAACTCCTCCATCCATGGAAAGGTGATGCACCCGAGCAGGGTGGCGATGTAAATGGCGTAGCCGGCGATGGCCAAGATGACCAGTCCGACCAGGGCGAAGAAGATCCTAAGGATGGTGCCCATGCGAATGTATTGCTCCCGGAATATGGTTGGACCCGAAGCCCGGCCGTGGGCCAGATCGCCGACCTGAGTTGGAATTCATTGCCGGACGAAACACCCGCGGGCGTCGAACCGGGATCGCCGGCGGCGCGGCGGCGGCGAACCCGCCTTACGCCATGTGCACCCCGCCACAGACCAACATCGCCTGTCCGGTGACGTAGTCGGAATCGGGCCCGGCCAGGAAGCTGACGAAGTTGGCGACGTCCTCGGGCTCTTCCATCCGCCCCAGGGCGATGCTGTCGATGGCCTGTTGCAGGGCGGTTCCGGGCGGCTTGCCCATCAATTTGGAGCGCTCGCGGTCGACCTCTTCCCACATGCGGGTGTTGACGATGCCCGGGCAGTAGGCGTTGACGGTGATCCCCTCGGGGCCGAGTTCTTTGGCCATCGACTGGGTGAGCCCAACAACGCCGAACTTGCTGGAGCAATAGGCGCTCTGGAAGGGCGCGCCGCGCCGCCCGGAGGTGGAGGCGGCGAAGATGATCTTGCCCTGCTTGCGCGGCAGCATGTGCCGGGCGGCTTCGCGGCCGCAAAGGAACACACCGTAGAGGTTGACCTTGAGGATCTTGTCGAAGTCGTCCAGCGTGGTCTCGGTGATGCGCTTCTGCACGCCGATGCCGGCGTTGGCGATCATCACGTCGACCTGCCCGAACACCCCGGCAGCCTGCTCGACCATCTCGCGGACCTGGTCTTCGTCGGTGACGTTGGCGCCGTTGGAGATGGCGACGCCGCCGGCGGCTTCGATCTCGGCGACGACCTCGCCGGCCGGCCCGGCGTCCAGGTCGTTGATCATGATGCTGAAACCGTCGCGCGCCAGGCGCAGGGCGATGGCGCGGCCGATGCCGCGGCCGGAGCCGGTGATGATGACGGATTTGCCGTTGCTGTCAGCCATGGTGGACCTCCGATGGTGGGGCGGGGTGGGTTGGGCGAGCGATCTCTGGGTAGGTGGGCGAGCTGTTGGCGCTCCAGCCGCCGTCGACGAGCAGCAGGTGGCCGTTGATAAAGGAGGCCTCGTCGGACGCCAGGAAGACGGCCGCGGCGGCGATCTCCTCGACCTCCACGAAGCGGCCCATCGGCACCCGCGAGAGCAGGTCTTCGACCGGAATGGAGTGCTCGGTGCGGCCGCGCTGGAAGAGCCCGGTGTTGGCGAAGCCGGGCCCGATGGCGTTGACCCGGATGCCGCGCCCGCCCCACTCGACGGCCAGCGCCCGTGTGAGATTGACGACGCCGGTCTTGGCCACCCCGTAGGCGGTGCGGTAGGCCTGGGTGTGCTGCTCGATAAGCATCGAGGCAGTGCTGAGGATGACCCCACCGCCCTGCTCGAGCATCTGCCGGCCGGCGGCCTGGGCGCCGAAGAAGACGGCGTTCAGGTCGAGGTCGATCATCTTGCGCCAGAACTCTTCGCTCTCGTCCTCGGCCGGGGAGCCGCCGGCGATGCCGGCGTTGCCGATCCAGACATCCAGACGGCCGAAGGTGTCGACGATCTGCTGGACGTAGGCCCGCAGCCCGGCGGTGTCGGTGACGTCGAGTTCGACGGCCAGGGTTTTGGCGCCGATCTCTTCGAGATCCTTCACCGTCGCGGCGGCGGCGTCCATGTTGAGGTCGCAGATGACCACCGCTTCGGCGCCTTCGCGCGCAAACGCGAGCGCCATGGCACGGCCGAAACCGGCGCCGCCGCCGGTGATACCGACGATCTTCCCCTGTAGTCGATTCACGGCGTCATCCCTTCTGTGGTGATCTTCTAGTTGGATGCGGAGGTGATTGCATGCTGTTCCTTCGCCGGGCGGCTGTCAACGTGCGGCGCGGCGGCGGCCTGGGGGGGCCGCGCCGGTCGCGCGATTGACCGCTCGGCTAGCGCGCGGTCGCGGCCGCGACGATGTGCTCGACGTTCATCCCGAACTTGGTGAACAGAGCTTCGTCGTCGCCGGATTCGCCGAAGTGGTCGCGGATGCCGATGCGGTGTACCCGCACCGGGGCATGCTCGGTGACCGTCTCGGCGATGGCGCTGCCAAGTCCGCCGATAATGCTGTGGTTCTCGACGGTGATGAGCCGGTCGAAACGCTGCGCCACGTCGACGATCGCCGGGACGTCCAGTGGCTTCAGCGTGGGCAGATGGAGCACGTGCGCCGAGATGCCGCAGGTCTGCAGTTGGTCGGCGGCGGCGAGTACCTTGTGGGCCATGATGCCGGTGGTCACCAGCGCCACGTCTTCGCCCTCGCGCAGGGTGACCGCCTTGCCGATCTCAAACTTGTAGTCGTCGTTGAATAGCACCGGCAGCACCTCGCGGGTGGACCGGATGTAGACCGGGCCGTCGAACTCCGCCGCCGCCAGGACTACCTGGCGGGTCTCGGCGCCGTCGGCCGGGCAGATGACCACCATGTCGGGAATGGCCCGCAGGATGGCCAGGTCTTCGAACGCCTGGTGGGTAGCGCCGGTTTTGCCGGCGGGAACGCCGGCGTAGGCGCCCAGCAGCTTCACGTTGAAGCGCGGGAAGGCGACCGAGATGCTGACCTGGTCGGCGACCCGCCGGCCGGTGAAGCAGGCGAAGGTGCTGGTGAACGGGACCAGGCCCACCGAGGCCATGCCGGCGGCCATGCCGATCATGTTCTGCTCGGCGATGCCGACCTGGTAAAAGCGTTCGGGGAAGGAATCCTTGAAGATCGCGGCCTGCGTTGAGGAGCCCAAGTCGGCGTCGAGGACGACGACGTTGGGGTCGCGTGCGCCGGCCTCGACCAGCGCTTTGCCGAACGCCTCGCGGCAAGAAATCATGTCGCCGATGGCCATCACTTCACCCCCAGCTCGGCAAGGCCTTGTTTCAGTTCCTCGGGCGTGGGTACGCGGGCGTGCCAAGCTACCTGGTCTTCAATGAACGGGACGCCTTTGCCCTTGACGGTGTGGGCGAGGACGATCACCGGTGCGTCGGGGTCTTCGCAAGCCGCCTCAAGGACGGTGATCAATTCAGCGATGTCGTGGCCGTCGCATTCGACGACCTTCCAGCCGAAGCTTTCGAGCTTGGGCACCAGCGGCTCCAGGGCCATGGTCTCTTCGACCCGGCCTACCAGTTGCAGCTTGTTGAAATCGACGATCGCGGTGAGTCCGCTGACCTTGTGGGTGCCGGCGTACATGAGCGCCTCCCAGACCTGGCCTTCGTCGAGTTCGCCGTCACCGAGGACGGCGTAGACGTGGGCGGCGGGGCCCTTCGCCTTGAGCCCCAGGGCCATGCCGATGGCCACCGAGAGGCCGTGGCCGAGGCTGCCGGTGGAGGTCTCGACGCCGGGGGTCTTCAGGCGGTCCGGGTGGCCCATGAAGATGCTGTCGACGGTGTCGTAGTTCTCCACGAACTCTTCGCGGGAGAAGTACCCGCGGGCCGCCAGCACCGCGTAGAAGCCGGCCGAGGCGTGGCCCTTGGACAGGACCAGGCGGTCACGCTCGGGCCAGTCGGGGCGCTCCGGGTCGTTGCGCAATACCCGAAAGTAGAGCGCGGTGAGGATGTCGGTGACCGAGAGACTGCCACCAGTGTGGCCGGCGCCGGCATTGGTGATGGCCCGCAGGATGTCCTGGCGAGCGCTGGCGGCGATACCTTCGAGGCGAGTGACGAGGGCGGCATCGACGCCGCCGTTCGCGGGGCTCATGCCGGCCCCCGCCGCCGCGGCGGCGATGTACAAGTCCGCGTAGACACGGTCCTGCCCTCCTGACTGTCAACAGGATTCGCTTACTCACCGCTGAAGCGGCTGGTTAGGAAATCGAAACCGGCCCTACCGGCCGGTGAATAACTGGCGCCACACGCGCGTAACGCTAGCACTCCGGGGGCCGACGCAGTCGTGCGGCCGGGGCGCGGTTTCGGCTAGCCCAGATCCTGGCCGCGGCCCAGGTTTTGGCCGTCGACCCAGACCTCGTCGCCGACGCCGAAAAAGCGGTAGCGGTGGCGAAGGTCACCGAGGTGGGCGCGGGCCAGCGGCATGCTCAGCAACAGCAGACCGTGGATGGTCCGCTGGATCGGCGAAAGGTCCGCGCAATAGGCCTGGTCTTCGGCGATGAAGGCGGCCGGGTAGGCGGCGACACGCCGAGCCAGGGGTTCGTGCGACGCCGGGGCGGCGTCGAGATCTTCGCTGTACCAGGTCTGCAACCGCCGGCGCAGGCGGCGGTGCTCGCGCCGGCAGACAAACCGCCACCCGTAGTGGAAACGGCGCGGGACGGTGGCCCCGACGAACGGCGAGGCGTAGCCGGCGTCTGGGTCGGCCGCCAGTGCCAGCAGGACGCGCCAGAGGAGTGGCGGACCCGCAAACCCTAAGTCAGCCACGGGCACGCGGCGAGGGGCAGGCCGAGATCGCTGGCCGATTTGAGATGGTCACCGACCAGCACGCCGAGTCCGCCGGAGTAGATCGGCAGCGGCTCGGTGCTGGCGAGTTCGAGCGAGAAGTAGGCGATCAGGCGCTGGTCGTCGTCATGGTCCTGGTGGTACCAGAAGGAGCGGCTGAGGTAGGTGTTGAACTCCCAGCTGACCCGCTCGAGATGGGCCAGGAAGGGATCGTCGCTGGTGAGTTCGCTGAGGCGCTCCTCGTCGACCATGCCGAGCAGAAGGATGGGATTGTGGTTGGTCTCTTCCCAGAGTCCGGCGTCGATGCGCCGAAAGACACCGACGGCGTCCGGGTTCCAGTTCCACCAGAGGTTGTAGCTGATCTCCTTGAGCGGGCGCAGCGACGCGGGGATGCTGGGGACGACGATGAAATCGTTGATGGGTTGCACGAACGGAAACCCTCCCTCGTTGCCGGACGCCCGGCCCGCCGGTCGGGTAGTGTCATGATTGACGCCCGGCCTGCGCCCCGCGGCACGGCCGCACGCGGTCATACATGGTAACGATAAAGGGAAGATCTGGGCGATGACACCGGCAGATTCGAACGATGGCGACGGGCGGCACCGGGTGGTGGAGGCGATCGTGTTTCGGCGGAGCGATCCGCCGCAGGTGCTGCTGCTGCGGCGCACGCCCGAACGCGGCGGCTGGTGGCAGGCAGTAACCGGCAGCGTCGAAGACGGGGAGGAACTGGAGGTGGCGGTGCGGCGCGAGGTCCGCGAGGAGACCGGGATCAGCGACCCGTTGGCGGTTCTGGATCTGGATTTCACCTTTCCGTTTGAGTTCACCAAGTACGGCAGCGACCGGGAGATGGCGGCGGTGAAGCACTCCTTCGGGGTGGAGGTATCCGGGGAGGCGATTACGACCGGCGGTGAGCACGACGACTGGGCCTGGGTGACGCCGGCGGAGGCGCTGGCACGGCTGACCTGGGAGGATAACCGGGAGGCGTTTCGCCAACTGGAAGCTCGTCTCAAACGGGACGGCGTCGGGTCCGATTAGGCCGGCGAGCGGGGTGCTTCCGGGGCTCCCATGGAGGGGCCGCTGAAGACGGCTCGCACGGCTCCAATTTCGTTGACGAAAGCGCGGCTGCGGGAGTGGATTCGAGATGTGGCGAGGCGGATAGAACGAGGAGCGAATGGTCGCAAGCATCTACTATTCGAAACCATCGCTGGCTGGTGATTAATTAGAGACCCTCTCGGGTCATCCGGCTGAGAGGGTCGTCGGACGGGGCGGTTAGGCCAAACCGGTGGCTGGAACGGTCACACCAAACCAACGTCAATGGCGGAAGCTGCGAAGCCCGGAGTTCGAGCGTAGGCGCCCGAAACGGGGAATCCGGCAAAACCGGGGGGGGCGCGCCTGGTGACGCCCGGTCCCATCAAAAGCCATTAGCACGGTTGCACTCTGGAAGATGCCACCCAGCCAGAATGCACAACAGTCCGCAATCGGCCTTGAAAACGCCGGAGCGGAAAAACAAAATCAGCGTTTTGATACTGACGGGCAGTTCCAACGGTAATCGAGCGAAATAGCGAGCTTTCGAGCGGGGGCCTTCGGGCCCCCGCTCTTCTTTCCGGGAGGGGCGGCGGGGACCGGTCGACGGAGGAGCCCGGCGGCGCGATCCGCCTAGTCGGTGGCCCGGGTTCGCGAGTTGGCGCTGCGCTACCCGTCGCTCGTGAATCGCTGCAGCGCGATCTCGTCAATCACCACCCCGAGTCCGCTGTCGGACGGGACATTGAGGTAGCCCTCTTTGTCGATATTCAACGGCTCCGCCAGCACGCCGCCAAGCTGCTGGCAGCTCCGCAATGTGCAGCAGGGCGGGTCGATGATGAATTCGATCCAGGGGGAGTTGCGCAGCGTGGCGCAGAGGTGCAGGTGGGCCGCCAGGCCGATGCCGCCGGCACCGTAATGGGGGATGAACTGCCGGCCCATTAGCTCGGCCACAGACGCGACTTTGCGCAACTGCGAGAGCCCTTCGGAGGTGGTGGCGTCGGGCTGGACGATGTCGTAGGCGCCGTCGCGCAACATCCAGTAGAACTCGTGCAGGCCGACGTTGCCTTCACCGCCGGCGATGGGCACCCAGACCGCGTCACGCAGCCGCGACAGGTTCTCAAACTGTTAGCGAGGCAGCGGCTCCTCGAGCCACAGCACCCCCAGTTGCTCATATTCGCGAGCGGTGGCGGTGGCGCGCCCCAGATCCCAGGTGACGCCGACGCCGGCTATCGGATCGAGCGGGCCGGTCCCGCCGGCCTGGTTGGCGTCAACCATGATCCCCATGTTGTCGCCAACGGCCTGGCGGACCAATTCGACCATACGGATGTCTTCGGCCAGGGTCTAGTAGTGCGCGCGCAGCTTGACCGCCAGGAAGCCGCGGGATTTGAGCTCCAGGGCCCGTTCGGCGACTTCCTAGATGGGACGGATGGAGACCAGGCTGGCGTAGGCGCGGATGCGATTCTGGTACAGGCCCCAGAGAACCGCCAGCGGCAACTCAGCGGCTTTGGCTGCGATGTCGCAGAGCGCCATGTCGACAATCCAGCCGCCGCCGACCCGGCGCAGCATATCGGCGTGGCGCTCGGTGGCAAAGGGGTTCTGGCCGATGAGCTACGGGGCGATGTGCTGGCGGATCAGTTGCCCGTCGCGAGTGCCGGAACCGCCGATGCCGACGATGCCGTCGTCAGTGGTGATCTGCACGATGGTGGCGGGACGCAAGGTCTCGACGATGTGGGGATGCCAGGCGGCGCGGAATTCCTCTGGGTAGGGGATCTCGAGGGTTGTGGCCTTGACGCCAACGATTTCCAACGGTGCCCTCCCCGGATTTGAATGCGAGCGGACATCGATAATATTGTTGGCCACCACAGCTTGCAGCGTCGGCAAAACGGAGGCGGAACGAGATGAGCAAAACGAGCGGGGTCGTGATGGATCTGGGGCGGAGCCCGCACGCGCGGCTGCGGCCGGTGCCGCTGACGGCGGTGGAGTTT
>MPMF02073556.1_pt1 | contig 16029 bp, 12 predicted proteins | sample 1617271 | NCBI WGS metagenome assembly MPMF02 (sample SAMN05944812, study PRJNA350692) | marine metagenome | biome: marine; feature: ODZ; material: water; isolation source: 120 m water sample prefiltered with 30 um filter, filtered on to 0.2 um... | place: Pacific Ocean | collected 2012-04-09... | reverse complement strand
GATGCAGTAAGACCTATTGTTGAATCACCCAAACATCCATATAAAATGTGGAAAATAGCTGATGACAAAAAATGGATTGAGCCATTTTTATCCAAAGATTTTACAGGTATGGACGAGCCGTATAATAGCAATAGACAATTACTTCCTGATGTTTATGTGCCAACTGGTGCAATGGATGTTATGCATTTGAAAACGATACGCGAACTTAAATCTACATCAGGTAAAAAAACCGCATACTTTACTATGAAACCGGAAGAATCTGTAAATATCGATAATTTGATGGATTTTAAGGTAGCGGAGGTTCTGATGAAAGAACGGAAGAAAAATAATTAATTATATAAAACATATCTTGACTGATTAGTTAAGGTATGTTTTACTTTCGTCTAGTATATTTAAATTGTTATTTGAAAGGAGAATATAAATGAAGACAGCTTATTTTGTCTATTGTGACATAATGACTGCAAAGGAATTGTTGCCAGTAGCAAAAGTTCTTGAAAAAAGAGGGTTCCTGATAAGGCACATTGTAGACCAATCTAAATCAGAGAGAGCAACTACTATTCTGAACAAAAGTAATATTTTGTATACCAAAGAACTTCCAACACAAAAAGATACGCCCGATGTAATCATTTCGGGCACTAGTGCGGTTGTGACAAATGCACAAATTGAATGGACTAAATTTGGAAGAGATAGAGGTATACCAACGATTTGGTTTGAGGATACATACGGTACAAATAGGAGAGCGTTAAGTGTGTCTCCAGACATAATATGTGTGATAGATGACATTGCGTCAGATATGATAAATGACACAAAAAGGAATGTTAGAGTCAAGGTCGTTGGTAAGCCTTCTTTTGAGGGTTTTATTAAATACATTGATAAAACACTTGAGATACGGAAAAACACATGCGAGAAGTTAAACATTAGTGAGAACGCTTTCATAGTTACACTATGGTCTGGTGGCTTATATCTAAACAGAATAGAAGCTCATATAAAAGCTTTATACAACCTTAATGAATTAACTAATCGAGAAGTCGTATATTTGCCACGAATGCATCCAAAACTTCAAGACAAACCGATGTTTGAATTAGCATTAAGCAACAACTTAAATGTTATAGATACATCTCATTTAGAAAATTCAGATGAATTAATCCTTACTTCAAATGTAAATGTGGCAGAATGGTCAAGCAATGTTATGTACGCAGGAGTCATGTTTGGGATACCTTCTATAATGTGTTTGTTTCCTGACCATGGTCCAGATAATATGCAAGAGCGTATAAAAGTGGGTTTTAAAGATGGAACGCCTCCACTTGTAATGGAAAAAGCTGGCTGGGGTGCAAATAGTCCAGAGAATTTGAGAAATATTCTTAGCTTTATTATGAATAATGAGCATAAAGCTATAAAGCAAGTTAAGAATAATTCTAGTGTGTTTAGAAAACTTATAGAAAATATTGGTGCAGCAGATAGAATTGCTGATGTTGTAGAAAATTCTATAAGAGAAAGAAGGGAGGTATTAAATTGAGCAGAAAATACAATGTTTTAGCAGTTATACCAGCGCGTGGTGGTTCCAAGGCAGTGCCGAGAAAAAATATCAAGAAACTTTGCGGTAAACCATTAATCTATTACATGCTTTCTGCAGCACTTCAAAGCACAATGATTAATTGTGTTGCAGTGTCATCAGAAGATGATGAAATACTTGATATTGCAAATAGATATGGGAAAGCAAGTGATAAGTTTACTCTTATAAAAAGACCAAAGAGTTTAGCTCGTGACACTACGCCCACACTTCCTGTAGTTCAGCACGCGATCAAAAAACTTGAAAAGGAAAGTAAGAAAGAGTTTGATTTCGTTGTACTTTTGCACGCTGTATCACCGATGACTACATCTCGCGACATTGACTCTGTAATAAGGAAACTTATAAGGACAAAAGCAGATTCAGTAGTAAGTGTTTATGAGGTAGAAGGCGGTATGCATCCTATAAAAATGAAAGGAATTAGGGATGATAGGTTATATCAGTATATCCCCAGCCTGCTAGAGAGAAGTTTCAGAAGACAAGATTTTCCTCCTTTTTATAAAAGAGCAGGCGGAATATATGCTGTTACAAGAGAATTGGCAATAACAGGAGACTTTAGTTTAGGGTTTTTCTGTGGTGCTAATACAAGGCCATATATCATGCCAAAAGAGCGAGCAATTGATATTGATGATTGGATAGACTTTGAAATAGCACGTCTTCTTATGAAGAAATATGGAAACTAATAAGACCCCATATGTATTGTATATACATATGGGGTTTATTTTTGATATAGTGTATGTTAAATTCATCTTAACTAATGAATGTTTTAGGTATTAAAATAGTAGGTCATGACACAGGCGCAGCCATAATTAAAGACGGCGCTCGTTTTGCAATATCAGAGGAGCGATTGAATAAAATAAAACATTCAAAGAATATGTTTCCGCATCTTGCTATTGATTACGTACTTCAAGCAGCTAAAGTAAGTCCAGATGAAGTAGATTTGATAGTGATTGATCAAATTTATGACAAGAAAACATACGATATGAAAAAGATGTTTGAAGATAATAAAAAACATCAGTTCAGTAATGCAAAAATAAAAATAATCAATCATCATCTCGCACATGCTGCGTCAGCGTTTTTGTGCTCACCATTTGAAGAAGCTGCGATAATGATAGTTGACGGTACAGGAGAGACTATTCATTCACATATTGGCTCTGGTCGTGAGGTACATTCTTTGTATTATGGCAATAAAAATGATATCCATCTGATACATAAAACTTTAAAATCATCGAATACAATAGGCATAGGAAAATTGTATGCAACCATTACAAACAAATTTTTAAATTTAGGAAGATATAATGAGGGAAAAACGATGGGTCTTGCATCATACGGTGATGCAGAGAAAATCTTTAAAGATATCCCGAGAAATAAGTGGTACAGAGAAACTAACGGAGATTTTATTTGCAATGCAAAGATTGGCTTTCCGAACTCTGAAAGAAAGCATTATTTGACTATAGATTTAATAAGAAAATTAAAACGAAAAATTTTTAATAATCCTAAAAAAAGTTCAGATATTCATTTTTTTGATAAAATCTATCTATCTCATCCATCGCGCAAGAAAGACCAAAAGCTTCCTGCGGATTATTACAATGATATAGCAGCAGTAGTGCAGGCGCTAATTGAGGAAATATTTGTAAAGATGTCTCGTAATCTGCACAGCATTACACAATCTGAAAATCTATGTCTTGCTGGAGGTTGTGCGCTAAACGGTGTTTCAAACAATAAGATTCTTGAAGATGGTAAATTCAAAAACCTATTTATTCAGCCAGCATCTTCCGATGCTGGTATCCCGCTCGGCTCTGCTTTATGGGGCTACTATGCATCTTCTGAGAAAGAGAGAGATTATATTATGAAAGATGCTTATCTTGGCAGGGAATATAGTGAGGGCGAGATAGTAAAAGAGCTTGAAAAAACCAAAGGAATTGAATTTTATAAATCAGAAAATGTTGCAAAAGAAACTGCAAAGGAAATCGTTGACGGCAAGATTATAGGGTGGTTCCAAGGTGGTAGTGAATACGGACCACGCGCGCTTGGTTCACGCTCTATACTTTGTGATGCAAGAGACAAGAACATGAAGGATATTTTAAATGAAAGAGTAAAACATAGAGAAGGATGGAGACCATTTGCCGCGTCTGTTTTGAAAGAAAATGTACCTGAATATTTTGAGATTGAACATGAAAGCCCTTTTATGCTTTTAGTTCCCAAAATCAAAGAGGAGATGAAAGACAAAATTCCTTCACTTGTGCATATTGACGGTACATGCAGGATTCAATCTGTCACCAAAAAAGAAAATGGCGCTTATTATGATTTGATAAATGAGTTCAAAAACATCACGGGCGTGCCTTTGATTATTGACACATCTTTTAATCTTGCAGGAGACCCTATAATAGAAACTCCAACAGACGCTCTCAAATGTTTCTTAAGTACACAAATAGATATTTTAGTATTAGGAGATTATATTGTTAAGAAAAGATAAATTAATGACATCAGCAAAACAAATAAGTAGGTATGTGATTTCGGGTAGTATGGCTGCTGTTGTTAGCTTGTCTATACTCTATACATTGACGGAATTTTTTTATATCTGGTATCTGATTTCCGCAAGTGTTGCTTTTATTGGTGCTTTTGGAGTAAGTTTTACTTTACAGAAATTTTGGACATTCAAGAATCATAAAAGAGACGCTATGCGCAAACAGCTTTCCTTTTATCTCATTGTTGTATTAATCAATCTTTCTATAAACACTTTATTTGTTTATCTTTTGGTGGAGAATGCAGATCTTTGGTATATTTCTGCTCAAATTGTTTCAGGGGCAGTGATTGCAGTTGAGAGTTTCTTTGTATATAAGTTTCTCATTTTCAAAAGAATATACGCAAAACAAGCAATTCTTTAATAACCCTATGTCAAAACAGTGGGGATTTGACAGATTCAAAATTTAATGATAGAACTGCACTTAGAAAACAATAGATATTTAAAAATTCAATACAAAACAAATCTTTCAAAGGAGGTTCAAAATGAACAATAAAGAAAAGAAGAGGAAGATCTATCTGATTGATCTGGCACATGAATCAGAGCTTGGTCTAAGCTCTGACACGATGCCACTTCAGTTAGGTCTAATAGGAGCGTATTGCTTGAAGCATTATAGTATGAAAGTAGATGTTAGAATCTTTAAATTTGTTGAAGATTTTAAAGACGCAATGAAAAAGGAAATACCTTTTATCATCGGTGCTTCAAATTATTTATGGAATATTGATTTGAACTACAAGTTTATAAGCGTGATAAAAGAAAAGTATCCGGAGATTATTACAATTTTCGGAGGTCCAAACTATCCGGATGAAACTGAAGATCAAATCAAGTGGCTGGAGAAATATAAAAATGTAGATTTTTATATTTTCAAAGATGGAGAAATAGCTTTTGCTAATTTAGTTGGAATATTACTTATGGATTCAGATATAGAATTTGTTAAGAGGACAAAGCTTCCAAGCTGTCACACACTTTCATATGAAGAACCCTATTTTGGAAAACTGGAGACAAGAATAAAAGATTTGTCTGTAGTTCCGTCTCCGTATACCACAGGACTTATGGATAGTTTTTTTAATTATCGATTAGTCCCGACTATGCAGACAAGTAGGGGATGTTCTTTTGAGTGTTCATACTGCACTGAAGGCAATGATTATTATAATCCAATTTCAAAGAAATCGCTTGAACTAAAAAAGATAGAGATTGATTATATAATCAAGAGAGTAAAACACACCAAAAACTTGCGCATAACTGACTCTAATTTTGGTATGTATAAGGAAGATGTAGAGTTCTGTGAGTATTTAGGTGAGATTCAAAAACGAATTGGCTATCCTGAATATTTGGGATGTAGTACTGGTAAAAATCAGCACGAAAGAATACTAAAGTGCAATAAATTATTAGGCGGAGCAATTCGTTTCACTGCATCAGTTCAATCGTTAGTACCGAGTGTCTTAGAACACATAGGGCGTAAGAATATCTCAATTTCCGATATGATTGCTTTATCTGATAAAGTTAGCGATAAAGGTACAAACTCATACTCTGAAGTCATATTAGGACTACCTTGCGATTCTCTTGAGGGAGAAAAGCAAAGTATGAGAGGGTTAATGGAAGTTGGTATAAGTAATATTACACAACATCAACTTGCTTTAATTCATGGTACAAGCCTTAATCTAAAAGAGAACCGAAAGAAGTTTGGTATGAAAGGAATGTTTCGCCCAATACAAAGATGTATAGGAAAGTACTCATTTATGGGTGAAGAGTTTACCGCTATAGAGGTTGAGGAGATATGTACAGAAAACAGTACAATGTCTTTTGAAGATTATCTTAAGGCAAGACAACTTTATCTTAGTGTTGGAATGTTTTACAACGACCGCATATTTGGCGAGATACATGCACTACTACGTCTTCTAAAGTTATCTACTTGGGAATGGATTATTATGGTTCACGAAAGTATAAGCGATTCTAATACAGAGATAGAAAAGCTTTACGCTGATTTTGCGAGAGACACAAAAAATGAACTTTGGGATAATCCGGAGAAGATGTTTGAAGATGTGAGTGCTGATATAGAAAAATATGTTTCTGGAGAAATTGGGGGTAATCTAATATACAAATATAGAGCTCTTGGTTTTATAAAACATTTCTCTGATCTTCATAAAATCGCATTTCAAAACTTAAGACTTTATTTGAAGGAAAAAGATATTGAATGTGAGCTTATGGTAAGAGATCTCTCTAGATTTTCATGGTTTCAAAAACATGATCTTCTCAAGCATGAAGACGCTGTCGTAAAGATATTTGATTACGACATTGTAAAAATGATTACAGATCCTAGTATTGCTCGTAATGGAGGCACAATTGAGGACATTCATTATTTAGTTGATATAAAAATCTATCACACCAAAGAACAAGAAGAGAGTATAAGACGTCAGTTAGATTTTTATGGACATGATATTGGTGGACTCACGATGTTGCTTTCCAGATTTCCGATAAAGAGGTTTTATAGGAAAACTGAAGTTATAACCCCGACTTAAAAAGTCGGGGTTATTTTTATATTTGACTTTTAAAATATTTTATGTTACTACTTACAGCAGTTTGATCTTTAAATTAAAACAATATTTCAACTAATTTTCAGGAGGGGAAAGATGCGAAATTTTAGAATCTTGTTCATATATCCAAATATACGTAAAAGAGGTCAAGTACCTCCGAATATAACGCTTTTTTCAACAATATTGAAAAATAACGGCTTTATTACGGATGTATTTGATTCAACTGGGTATGAAATACCAAATGTTGGTGTCGGGTATAGTGAAGAAAAACGTTTAGAATTTATGACCGAGAAGAAGGCTGATCGCGAAATTTCATTTGAGGACAGAGTCGACATAGTCGGAGATCTTAATAAAAAGATCAAAGAATTTAAGCCAGACTTAATAGCTGTAACGACAACCGAAAGCACTTTTTTGATAGCCGAATATCTACTCAAAAAAATTGACGGAGAACATGCTCCTGTAATATTAGGTGGAGTGTTTGCAACATCCGCACCGGAGGTAGTAATTGAATTCAAAGAAATAGATATGTTGTGCGTAGGTGAAGGAGAAGAAATGCTTCTTGAGCTGTGCCGTAAGATGAGAGACGGACTAGATTACAAAAATGTTCCAGGCCTTTGGATAAAAGACAATGAAAGAATTATAAAAAATCCAATAGGTCCTCCTGTAGATATAAACGAGAATCCAACTGATTATGATGTAGGAATGTTTGATGAAAGAAGACATTATCGTCCAATGGACGGAAGAGATGGTGCAAAGCTTTATAAATTATTTTCTGTTGAGACAGAACGAGGATGTCCGTATCAATGCACCTACTGTAATTCTCCATCTCAGCAGGAGATATATAAAAGTCAGACTGGTAAGAGTTTCTTCAGAAAAAAATCTATGAGAAAAGTTCGAGAAGAAATATTACATTACAAAGATAATTTTGGTGCAGAATACATATTTTTCTGGGCTGATACATTTCTTGCGATGTCAAAAAGAGAATTCAAAGAATTTTATGAAATGTATTCTGAGATAAGATTGCCATTTTGGATACAAACTCGTCCTGAGACTATGGATTATACGACTTTTGTAAAACTGAAAGATGTAGGGTTAGACAGAGTTGCTATAGGAATAGAACAGGGTAATAAAAAGTTTCGAAGAGAAGTTCTGGGGAAAAAATGCAGTAATGAAATGTACATTAGTGCTGCAAAGATCCTTCATAGTTTGGACATACCTTTTCATACATTTAATATGATAGGAATGCCATATGAGACACCAGAACTTGTATTGGATACTATTGAGCTAAATCGTCAAATGAATCCAGATGACGCAGGATGCTCAATATTCTCTCCTTTTTATGGAACACCACTTAGGGATTTATGTGTGAAGGAAGGCTTTATAGACAAAAACGTTATATGCGCTGGGCAGTATGAGGATTCACCACTTAGTATGCCTCAATTTTCAAGTAGATTAATTGGCGTTATGCAGCAAACATTTGTAACGAGAGTAAGACTTCCGAAAAATCGTTGGTATGAGATAGACGAAGCAGAGAAAGGTCTTCTTTTGGGAGACAATTCTAAGTGGCAGGAACTTAGAAAAGAATTTGATGATTCATCAACCTGCACCCCACACTAGTTGTGGGGTTTTTTATTACACGTTACTTTTTAGTTATTTATTAAGTTTTCATAATACAAGTACACATGGTACTATTTTTTAATTATGAAGACAGTTTTTCTATTTGTATACAACAAAAGCTACGTTTCTGATTTATTTAGAGATGATTATATAAGATATCTCTCAAATAAATATAAAGTAGTAGTATTTCTTGATAAACTTGATAATGCTAATTATCAGTCAGAGAATATAACATATATAAAGTTTCCTCTTAATACCGGAAAGTTTTGGACACTTTTTGATACCTTATTGAGAACCGGTCTTATAAGAAGGTTTGATGATTTTATGGGCATTAAAACAAGACATTTGAGGAATAAACATAACGACTGGCGTAGAAATTTATTAAGACGAGTTTCAAGATTTTTCCCAAAAAATCTATTTAATCCCAATTTCTTTTTCTTCTTAGAAAGAATATTTACGCCAAATGTTAGATTATTTAAAGAGTATAAAGAAAAATATAATCCAACTTTGATTCTTACATCAGGTCCGGGTTTTAATTTTATGGAGACATGGGCTATTCTCTGTGCAAAGAAGTTTAAGATTCCGAGTGTCGCAACATATTTCTCTTGGGATAATCTAACTATATATGCTCGTGCTGTTAGAAAGACAGACTATATTGTATGTTGGAATGACATTGTCAAAAAAGAAGCTATTGATGTACATAAATATAAAGAAGATGAAGTCTTTGTATCAGGTATTATAAGATTTGATCATTTCTTTAAAAAAGAAAATCTTGGTACAAGAGAAGAATTTTTAAGAAATAAAGGTTTAGACCCCGCTAAAAAAACAATACTTATTGCTACTGCTACTGATGTAGACCCAGATTTATATCAAAGCGTGGCAAGAACTGTAAAAAATCCTAATGTAAATGTGTATATAAGAGTCCATCCTCTTGATAGAATCTCAAAATACGATGAATTTAAAAAAGACAAGAATGTATACATAGAATCTGCAGGAACCATAAGTCAAGACAAAAAGGAGAAGGGGTGGCAGACAAGTATGAATGATAACGATAGAATAAATGTTAAAAAAACCTTAAAGTTCTGTGATTTAGGTATAAACAGAGCTTCTACAATGACATTGGATACTTGGGCTTGTAATGTGAATATGCCAATAGTTAATTTGAATTTTAAAAAGAGTAGGATAGTTCCTGTTGTTGACTACGAACATTACAAACCTATTGTAGATGCAGGCGCAGTTCGTGTTGCACATAATATAGACGAGGTTATGAAATATACAAAGATGTATCTAAATGATTTGTCTATTGATTTAGATAATAGAAAAAAGATTTTTAATACGCTTATAAAATTTAATGACGGACTATCATATAAAAGGTCGGTTGATTTTTTGAATAAAGTAGTTAAATATAGAAATCTATAAATTATGAAGACAATATTTATACCTATTCAAAATCGTCTGCAAGCGAGAAATATCTTACGAACCGATGTATTAAAAACACTACTTTCGGATATAGAAACGAGAGTTGTTTTATTTGCGCCGATTTTTAAAGTTGATGAATATAAAAAAGAATTTGTAGCGGACAATTTAATTATTGAGGGAATAAAAGAAATGAATTCCTTTTTATCCAGAACTGATCTAACGTTCAATCGTTTATCTCTCTTTTATCTTGATAATCCAAATGCACGGTTTTTGAGAAAACAATGGTTATTTTTTGAAAGAAAAAAACCAATAAAATATTTCATCTCAATATCTCTACTTTTAATTTTTGGTAATATCAAAATTCTTAGGAAAATAAATCGATTTTTGGATTTTAAATTAGTAAAGGACGATCATCTCGATGGATTTTTCGTTAAATATAAACCCGACCTTGTTTTTTCTCCAAACATTATTTCAAATATGGATAGATCTTTTTTACGACATGCAAAAAAAAGAAATGTAAAAACGGTGGGTATGATAAATGCATGGGATAATATTACACTCTCAAAATATCCATTTCGTATACTTCCAGATAAGCTAATTGTTCATAATGAGATTACAAAAGGTGAATCAGTTAAGTATTTGGACATGAAAGAAGAAGATGTTTTTATAAGCGGAATGCCTCATTTTGACCATTATGTTAGATCAGAGAGAGTTTCAAGAAATGAGTTTTGCAAAAAACTTAACATCAATCCAATAAAAAAAATAATCCTTTTTGCATCAATTGGAAGCACTCTTAATCCAACAGAATTGCAAGTTTTGTCGCTTTTAGACAAGGCCTTCATAGAAAAGAAACTGTCTAAAGATATAGTGATTATTTTTAGACAACATCCAACAGAAAAAAACGTTCTGGAAGAAATGAATTTTAGTAATAATATTGTATTTGATGATTCAAAAACTTCACTTAAGCTAAATAAAGAAAAAAAATATTCAGAAATTTTGAAAGATGATATGAATCATTTAGCTGATTCTATATACCATTCTGAAGTTACAATTAATACAGCATCAACGATGAGTATAGATGCTTCAGTATTTAACAAGCCAATAATAAATATAGCTTTTGATGGCTGGGAAAAGAGACACTTTCATGAAAGTGTGTTGAGATTCTATAGACCAAATCATGTACATTATCAACCAATAGTAAAAAGCGGAGGTGTAAAAATAGTCTATTCAATTGACGAACTTATTCATTCAATCAATTCATACCTTGATAATCCAGGACTTGATAGAGATGGAAGGAAGAGAATTATTGAAGAACATTGTTTTAAACTTGACGGTAAATCTGGCCAAAGAATAGGAAAATTTATTAGCGGTTTAGCATAATTCACATTATTATTTATGTGGTTACTTTATTGTCTCAAAATATGTTATACAATACTGTAAAGAATATATTAATCAACAAACATACATGCACAAACAACTCTCTAAAAAAACAATATTAATAACTGGTGGGGCTGGTTTTGTTGGGTCACATCTTGTGGAAGAGCTTCTTACTTATGGAAGCAATGTTATTTGTTTTGATGATTTGAGCACTGGTTCAAAAGATAATATACAGCAATTTTCCGACAATAATAATTTTGTCTTTATAAAGGGTGATGTAAATAAGAAAAAAGATATAGCAAATGTGTTTGAAAAACATTCTATCGATTATGTATTTCATTATGCCGCTCGAGTAGGAGTTTTAAGAACAATTGAACGCCCTCTTGAAGTTCTGAAAGATATTGCAGGCATTCAGCATATTCTTGGATTGTCACATAAATACAAAATTAAAAAAGTAGTCTTTTCTTCTTCATCGGAGGTATATGGTGAACCTGTAGAGATCCCCGAACAAGAAGACGGGCATCTTAATGCGAAATTGCCATATGCAGTGGTGAAATTAATGGGAGAACAGTATATGAAATCATATTATGATACGTATGGATTAAAAACATGCTCACTTCGTTTTTTTAATACATACGGACCTCGACAAGAGTCATCATCATATGGGTTTGTTACGGGCGTTTTTATAAGACAGGCGCTTGAAGGTAACTCTTTAACTATATTTGGTGATGGAACGCAGACAAGAGATTTTGTTTTTATTAAAGATAATATCAATGCATCAATTATTGCTTTACTTAATGATAATACCAACGGCGAGTCAATAAACCTGGGCACAGGTCGTCCAATTACTATTTTAGATCTTACTGAGCATATTATTGCTATAGTAAAATCTAAAAAACTAAAAGTAGAGTTTAAATCACTGCGCACTTTAGGGGAAATTAAGCATCGTTTTCCTGATGTTACCAAAATGAAAAAACTCTTAAAATATACCCCACAATACTCTTTGGAAGAGGGATTACAAGAAACATTTAATTGGTATAAAGAGAATAAGAAGCAACACTCAACGAATAAATCATGACCACATCGTCTAAAATAATAGCAATTATACCTGCGCGTGGAGGAAGTAAGGGAGTTTCACGAAAAAATATTAGATTACTTGGGAAGAAACCTCTTATTGTCTATACCATTGAAACCGCGCTTGCAAGTAAATATATTGAACGGGTAATTGTTACTACAGATGATGAAGAAGTTGCTCGCATTGCTCGTAAATATGGTGCGGAAGTTCCTTTTCTGCGCCCTGAAGAACTTGCACAAGATGATACCCCACCTTACCCTGTTTTAAAACATGCACTAAAATTTCTTAAAGAAGAAGAAGGCTTAAAGCCTGATATTATTGTGTGGCTTGAGCCACCAACACCATTTAGAACAGTTAAAGAAGTTGACGAAGCAATACAAATTTTCCAGAAAGATACAGATGCCGATTCTTTAAGAGCTGTGTGTACACCATCTCAAAATCCATTCAAAATGTGGACACTTGAAGGAAAATATCTAAAACCTCTAATTCAACAAGATGGACAAGTGTTCCACTCTGGACCTAGACAAAAAACGAAGCAAGTATTTTGGCAAAATGGATCTATCTTTTTACTAAGGTACGATACAATTATAAAAAAAGGAAACTTTTTTGGAGATAAAATACTTCCACTTATTGTTGAAAATAGCAGTAATATAGAAATTGACACCGAAGAAGATTTTAAACAAGCGGAATATTATTTGAAAAATATAGAATAAATATAAGTATGAGAAAAAAGATAGAAATACAAATAGGTAATGTTACTATAGGAGATGGACATCCTTGTGTTGTTATACCAGAAGCTGGAGATAATCATCATGGTAAATTAGACAATGCAAAGAAGCTTGCCCTTGCAGCAAAAGAAGCAGGTGCAGAGATTATTAAATTTCAACTTCACCTACCAGATGAAGAAATGGACAGAAAGGGGATGAAGGAGACGTCGTCTAAGATGTTTGCTAAATGGAATGACTTATACGGCTTTATTTCTGAAAATCTTTTATCAGTGGACGATCACGCAAAACTTATTAAATATTGCAAAGAAATCGGTATTCAATATTTTTGTACACCTTTTTCATCTAAAGCAGCAGAAATACTAAAAGAAATCGGAGGTGATGTAGGATATAAAATAGGTTCAGGAGAAACAGAAGATCTACCAATGATAGAGGATGTAGCGAAATATAGAAAACCAATGATTATATCAACTGGCATGACAACATTTCCAGAAATTGATGCCACGGTAGAAACAATGCGGCAATATAATACTCCTTTTGCTCTTGCGCATTGTATTTCAACATATCCTCCTAAATCTCCAAAAGAACTTCATTTAGGTGTTATACGAAACTTACAAGAACGATATGGTGTATTAGTTGGTATATCTGACCATACAGCCCCAGAGGGTATAAAAGATAATCATGGAGAAGCTATAACAGAAAAAGAGATAGTTTGGGGCGCATTAGGACAAGGAGCATGTTTTATTGAAAAACATTTTACGCTTGATAGAAATGCTCCTGATGCTGACAGCAGGTTTTCTCATGATAAGAATACACTGAAACAACTGATTGAAACAGTAAAAAACGCAGAAGAAGCAATGGATGGTACTCGTAATGTTTTTGATTCTGAGAAAGAAGTATGGATTTGGGCAAAACGCAGTTTATTTGCTAAGGAGAATATTCCTAAAGATAAAATACTTACGAAAGAGATGATTGCAAGCAAGAGGCCAGGAACTGGAATACGGTCAAAAAATTATAAAAATATAATTGGTATGACCTCTAAAGTAAATATTAAAAAAGACGACATGCTTCATTTAGAAGATTTCGTATAAATAGTTTATTATTTTATAACATTATTTTTTATGAGAACAATTTGCGCAGTTACATCAAATAGAGCTGATTTTAGTAGAATTGAGACAATGTTAGAAGAGATAAAAGCTCATCCTGACCTAAAGCTTCAGTTAGTTGTTATTGGGTCGCATCTTCTTGATGTAACAGGGAAAACCATAGAAGAAATAAAACGAAAAGGGTTTACGATTGATCGTACACTCTATATGGAGGTGTCAGGAAGCAACCCAACAACCATGACGAAATCAGTAGGATTAGCAATAGTAGAATTATCAACTATTTTTGATCAATTACAGCCTGATATTGTATTGTGTCCAGTTGATAGATTTGAATCACTCGCCATTGGTACTACTGCGGCAATGATGAATATACATGTTGCACATACACAAGGAGGAGAAGTAACTGGCACGATTGATGAGAGTATTAGACATGCATTAACTAAGATGTCGCACTTACATTTTGTTGCCAGTAAACAGAGTAAAGAACGTGTTATAAAGATGGGAGAGATACCAGAAACTGTATTTAATATAGGATGTCCAGCAACAGATTTGCTCTTAAGAGCACCTATATTAAGTAGATCTAAAACGATTGAAAATATAAATAAAGAAATGATAAAAACATCATTTCGTCTTGATCCGGATAAACCGTATATATTTATGGTACAACACCCAGTAACTACTGAATATAAAAATAAAGGTGATCAAATAAAAGAAACACTTGAAGCACTTAATGGTTTAGATGAACAAGTTATATTGTTATGGCCAAATATTGACGCTGGAGCAGATGAGATATCACACGCTATAAGATTACATCAATTGAGTAAAAGTAAAAAAGTGCTGATTCTAAAGCATATACCTACAGAATTGTTTATAAATGTACTGCGAAATGCATCGTGTCTTGTAGGGAATTCTTCATGCGGAATACGTGAATCATGTTATTTTGGTACGCCGACAGTTAACATTGGTTCAAGACAAAGTAGTAGAGAGCGTGGGAAAAACGTGCTTGAAGTTCCTTATCAAAAGGATGCAATAGAGCAAGCCATCAAAAAGCAGATAGCACATGGTATATATTCTGTTGAATATATATATGGTGATGGAACAGCAGGTAAACAATTTGCAAATACTTGCGCTACCATTAAACTTCCGCCTATTCAGAAAAAAATTACATACTAAGCGCAATGTCTAAAACAAATAGAAAAAAAATAAAAAAATCGCAGGATATGCTACAGATACTCTTTTTGGTGAACTTGAATTTGACGAAGAATTCAGTAATTATCCATTAGTTGAATATGCAAAGAATAATGAAAATGTAATTATAGTTCCGCATATTGGTGGCACTACATATGAATCAAGAAGTGCGACAGATATTTTTATTGCTGAGAAAGTCAAAAACTTTCTGCAAACATGAAAGAAGTATTAAATAAAAAAGGCAACACTATATTTATAAGCGTATCGTCTCCTATTATAATAAGGAACTTTTTTCTGATTCCAAATGGAGTACTCGATCTTTTGAAGAAAAGTGGATCGAAAATTATTATTCTTGTTCCAGAACAAGCATATAAAGATGTAAAGAGAGATTTCGAAAATGACAATATTGTAGTGGAAGCCGTTTCCGTTAATTGGAAAAGAAATTTTTTTCAAAAAATTTATTATTTTATCTCCACATACCTTATTTTTACAGAAGGTTCAAAACTTTTTGCATCTAAAGGGATAAGGCTTGATATTCCTGTCGCAGGTGGAAAAAGTTATACATATTATTTAAAACTCTTAATTTCGAGCACATTAGGAAAAATAAAGTTTGTTAAAAACTATATAGCACCTAAAATCGACAGTTTAGTTTATAGAGAAAGACCATATAAAAATTTGTTTAATAAATACAAACCAGATTTAGTTTTTCTTCCAGATGTTCATAGCATACAAGATGTTACTGTTTTAAGAGAAGCTAAAAGACAGAAGATAAAAACAATAGGTATGCCTGGCAGTTGGGACCATTTTCCAAAGAGATTTGAGCCTTTAAGGGTTGATAAACTGATGGTTTGGAATGAAGTTATAAAAAAGGAAGCGATTGAACTTCAAAATTACGAT
>MPMF02028659.1_pt1 | contig 16053 bp, 21 predicted proteins | sample 1617271 | NCBI WGS metagenome assembly MPMF02 (sample SAMN05944812, study PRJNA350692) | marine metagenome | biome: marine; feature: ODZ; material: water; isolation source: 120 m water sample prefiltered with 30 um filter, filtered on to 0.2 um... | place: Pacific Ocean | collected 2012-04-09... | reverse complement strand
CCCAGTTTGAAAACAAATAAAGAGTAAGGGTGGACTCATTGTTTTAGCAGTTTAATTCTGCTTTGGGACATTATCCCCCACTACAACACCTTAACTATGAACATAGCACCATCTGAATCAAACAAACTAAAAGTAAATCGCCCCATCACCAGGATCCCAGGATTACACCAGAGGACATCACAAGAGTCCAGAGGCGACAATAGCCTACGTGTTATACCAATCCAATTGCCGCAGCCAAAACAGCTCACACAGGAGCAGCTAGGACCCGTTAAGCAACGCATGCCTTCATCTAAACCAACCAAAGCAATCCAACCAAAGCGCAACTTAAAGAAGGAAAAGGAAGCAGCTATTGAATGGTTAAATAACCTGCCTGACTTCAAGTAGTCATTCTAATCCTTACCCTTTATTGGTTCCATAGGCACACCTAAATCTGATGAGCCTCGTTTTACTTTATTGCCAAAATGTATTGAATCAACTCTACCTGTCTTATTGCCGATACACGCAGCGTGAGTTACCGGAACCCTTTTATATTGTTGTTGAAGATTATTCAACGCAATCAGGCAAGCTTCGTAAGTTTCCATTATTGATGTAGCCGCAGTGATTGGTGGATACATACCGGCACTCTTCCTGTGGTAAAGCCAAAGAGTTGCTGTTTCCTTTACTACAACCCCATTTACTTTTTCTGCCTTCAATGGTCTCAAAATACCTGGCACAAACTCTTCCTTAGTCTCAACAGCTTTAGTTTCTTCTGCCATAGTAACTGAACCCATTAGAAGAGAAGCAATGGCTGGGATGGTGAAGAGAAGCTTCATTTGTTTACCTATGTTTTCTTAACACTAGCTAGTCTTCTAAGAAATTACCAGAAAAAATATTTTCAGATCGCGCCAAGCTTTTGGAACACAAATGTCTCAAGCCTTATAACGTATATAAAGGGGCAGATCTTCCCCCATGCCATTACTCCAGCTCACCTCAGCTAGTAATAAAGCATTAAAAGGTCTTTAAACAAGTGAATTTGTTCTCATACCAGTAAATAAACTTAGTCATAGCCTGGGCTTGGGGACTTTACTAGTATTAATTCGTAACTTTACTAGTATTCCTGGCTATCAACAGCTACCGACTGACGCAATCGAATCATTTACTAGGTAATTATACGCATCGCTCTTAATCTATCTGTTTAGGTAGTATTTCTTCATTATCTCCTTAGTTTCCTTGCCATCCCTATCAATCTAAATACTAGTCAAATACTAGTTGTATCATCTTGAACCTTTCTCGGCTTAAAGCTAGTCCACCACTAAAGGAATCTTTAATGAACTACTGGCTAATGAAAAGCGAGCCTGATGCCTATGGAATCGACCAGCTCAAGCAAGAAGGCAGCACACTCTGGGATGGGATTCGTAACTACCAGGCCCGCAACTTCATGCGATCAATGGTCGTTGGTGATCGTGCATTCTTTTATCACTCGAACTGCAAGCCCCCAGGCATCGTGGGGCTAATGGAAGTAACGGAAACAAGAATCATTGACCCAACCCAGTTTGATGCAAAGGCGAAGTACTACGACCCAAAATCAAAACAAGACAAACCACGTTGGGACTGCGTTCAACTGCGTTACCTCGGATGTTTTAACGAGCTGCTGAGCCTGGAAAAACTACGTGATAGATACAGCGCAGAAGAGCTGCAGGTAGTTCGTAAAGGCAATCGCCTCTCAATCCTGCCGGTACCCAAAAGCACGGCAACAGATCTGTTGCAATGGCTTGGGCCACTCAACTAACCCTTTACAAAGCCCCCTCAAGCTGGCAGCGCTGTCGCTAGTTCGAAAGTCGTAAAAAAATAATCGCCGCAATCACCAGTCACAAACCCTGCATCATGGAATCGCTACGGAACATATTGCCCACGTAAAGACGGGTTAGCTCTCTTGAATCCATACCGTTTTGCACAAGAAAGCCAGCCAGAGCAGCCTTGATTAATCGGTACTGATCCCAATTGGGGCACTTCTCAATGAAACCAGTCATCGCCTCTTGCAAATCCACAGGCAACTCAGCCTGGAAGCTGACGACGCCATCAATAACCTCCTCACCAACAGCCTGCTGAACTGTCAGCGGCGCCTCTATCGCCACTTCTAGCTCAGCCTCTTTGACATCCCCCACTGAGATCTCGTATGCGTTGAATGACACCAGTTCTCCACATCTCGACCCTGCAAGTCAAGACCCCGCTCAAAAGCACATCCCAACCCGTCTCACAATGAGAACGATGGCCTGACAGCCTTCCAGGGAAAGGGCCTCAGTATTTAATCGCCACAAAGCTCACGAGCGATCTGCGTCAAGGGGGCATCCAACTCAAAAACACTTTTTCCACATGTTTTAGTGGCAGAGGTGGTCAAAGCTTGCAAGCTGTGGAAAAGCTGTGCATTACCTTGAGCAAGACCGGGGAAAGATCAATCCCCCCCTATCGATCAGCCTCTCTAATCATTGATCAGAATCCCAGGCGGTTCTCATCGCTGCTGCCATTGCCTGTGCAGCAGGTGCTGGCCAGTGCCCTTCAACCCCTCGGGCACTCTCGCCATCACCCTGTAAAACCACCTGGAGGCTCCAGTCATGGCGATCACCATCCAGGCAAGCCCACCATGACTGGCGTTCCATCTCTAAGCAGACAGATTCCTCTGCAAGCAACTGAGTAACAAGCTGCTGATGCTGATCCGTGAGCTCAACGATCAGAGCCATCAAAAGCTTCCATTCAGCTTGAGTGAGCTCAACAGCCCAACTTTCTCCTCCTATCAACACAGGGAAGGCTGTCCTAGCAGGGTCCCTAGCGAGTCGCCAGCCAGCCCCCTCCTTTTGAATCATGGCCTCAGCCAGGCAACAAATCCGGTTGGTCCTGCTCGTCACTGAGTTCAACGATGGCCCGCTGAACTGGCTTCACGCTCGATTCCTCTAGCAGGCCATCAAAATCATCGAAGCGTCGCTGCTTAGCGCGAAATGCAATCCGCACTGTTGTTAGGTAGCGATTAGTCGACTTACGGATAAGGCTCTCCCCGCGCTTAGCCAGGTCTTTGGGATCCACGCCAGATGTGATCACAGAAACTTCTCTAATAGCTATTTCAGTTCAGTTTAGGCGAGCGCTAAGCAAATAGATCACTGTGAAACGGCACCTCCATCGGATAGGTCCGCTGCAGGGAACCCGGCACCCGCAAGACAATCTGTCGACCAAGCCCCAAAGCAGCCAAAGGAGGCCTCAGATATTTCAGTAAGGCACTGACTTCTTCTAGATGCTCTTGATCAACACACTCAATGCGGATACTCCCCCAACTACGAGACATGCGGCAATCGAGCAACGGTTCCAGCTCTGCCTCGATGCACGAGTCCTCTCGATAAAAAGAGAGCACCAGGCGCTGCAACCGGTCCATCATGATTTCCTCTTAGCCTCCTTATCACCACAACCTGGCCATAACAATGGACATGCCCCCAGAGGGCGCAGGAAAGCTTCAGATTTCCCCACAACAATTCGGCACCCTTGCGATCGACCTCGGAAGCACCACCACGGTTGTTGCCTTCCAAGCTGAACATGCTGAGAAGCCTCAACTACTTGATCTACCACCAATCAGCCGTCGCTGTGGTGAAGTGCCCAGCCTGATCTGGGCCTACCAAGCCAAGGACTCCAACCCTCTAGTCGGCCAGCAAGTGCACGATGCAGACCTGGCAGGCCAAGACCACCAAAACCTAAGCAGAGACTTCAAACGCTCGATAGGAGCCCCAGCTCCCCATCGAACTAGTCGCGATGGATCTGGGCTTACCCCAGAACAGGCCGGGGAGCTCTTGCTGCAACAGATCTGGCAGCGACTCCCCCCCCATATTGAGGTGCAGCGCCTTGTGCTCACAGCACCAGTGGAAAGTTACCGCGCTTACAAGCTCTGGCTGAATCAAGTCTGCACAACACTGCCGGTCGATGAAATTGCCCTGGTTGACGAACCCACGGCCGCCGCCATGGGTGCCGGCCTGCCACCAGGGTCCAAGCTGCTAGTGATGGACCTAGGTGGTTGCACCATTGACCTTTCCCTAGTGGCGCTAGAAGGCGGTGAAGGACGCTCTGGCCCAATCGCCCAGTTAGTCAGATTCGCCGGTAAAGATCTCCAGGACAGCAGTAAACAGACCCTTCGTTGCGCACGGGTACTCGGCAAGGCGGGGCTGAAGCTAGGTGGACGGGATCTGGATCATTGGATTGTCAATCATCTCTATCCCGATGTTCCCCTCTCAGAAGCACTGCTAAACAGCGCAGAACGTCTTAAGTGCCGCCTTAGTCAGGATGGGCTTAAGGATGATCAAAGCCAGCTGGAGATTGCCGTCGAGCCAGGAGGCAATCAAATACTTCCTCTGCGACTCTGTCGCCGGGAACTAGAGCAGCTCCTAATCAGCAGAGGCTTGCTAAACAGCCTCGCCAGACTGCTTGAGCGAACTCTGGCCAAAGGAAAAGCCAATGGTTGCGACCTCAAAGACCTTAAAGGCGTAGTAGCCGTTGGTGGAGGAGCACAAATCCCCTTAGTTCGTCGTTGGTTGCAGCAACAAACTCAGCCAGCCCCACTGCTAACGCCTCCACCAATAGAAGCCGTAGCTGTAGGAGCCTTGCAACTCACACCGGGGGTCAAAGTTCGCGATCTGCTACACCACGGCGTATCTCTGCGCTGCTGGGACCAAAGAAGCAAGCGACATCATTGGCATCCGCTATTTGTCGCCGGGCAGCCCTGGCCAACAACAAACCCGCTTGAACTAGTACTAGCCGCCAGCCAGGTCGATCAACTGCAGCTGGAGGTGGTGCTTGGTGAGCCGGACAGCCAAGAGAGTCATGAAGTGATCTACATCGATGGCATACCGACCCTGCAAGCAAGCTCAGCTGAACGTCGAATCGATCACTGGCCTGATAACTGCAACCCCACCTCCCTTGCACTGAATCCACCCGGGCAGCCAGGGCAAGACTGCCTGAAGCTGCAGTTCAGCATCGACGACAACGCTCAACTGCAGATGGAAGGGATAGATCTCCGCAGCGGCGAGCGGCTGAACAAGCAAAAGCTGGGCAGCGTGCGATAGCCGTTCTATCCACACCAACCTCAAAGCAGTCAAAAGGCAAGGCGAGCTTTGGCTGACCTGATCTCTGACATAAATACAAAAGGCACCGATGCATTGACGCTGCTCTCAGCAGCTCGCCATGTATGCCTTAAACAGATAACTGGCGCAAATAGACACCCTCTTCTCCATCCACATCGGCAAGGCGCAATTCAATACTTTCAGTACGACGTGTCGGCACTTTGCGACCACAGAAATCAGGCTGGATCGGTACTTCCCGGTGGCCACGATCCACCATCACCAACAACATCACCCGCTGAGGCCTCCCCCAAGCCTGAAGAGCCTCAAGGGCAGCACGCGCGGTGCGGCCGGTAAAAATCACATCATCAACCAATACAACCTGTCTACCCTCAACGCTGGTGGGGAGATTGGTGGGTTGCACCATTCGAGTACCGACCCGACCAAGATCATCGCGGTGGAAAGTGGGATCCAGGCTTCCCTGGGCAATTTTTTGACCAGAAAGTGTCTCCAACTCTCTTGCAATTGCACGAGAAAGCTGCACCCCTCGAGTAGGAATCCCCAAAAGCAGCAGCTCCTGGCTATTGGGTACCGACTCGAGCACTTGAGAGGCAAGGCGCGACAAGGTGCGACCAAGCTCCTGAGCCGACAGGATCTCCACCCGTTCGTCACTGCCGCTGTTGATCATGGGAGTGAGTATTAGCAGCTGAGTGTATGCCGATCCTCTTGGGACTCCAAGTGCAAGGGATGCGTAAAAGCTGACGCAAGTCGGCACAAATGCGACCCAAGCCCCGAGACGAAGTAAATTGACTATTGGGAAGGCCTTAAGAAGGAATAGTCGCGTGTGAGCATGCCTAGCAGCAGTTCCGGAGACTCAAGGCATTTCGGCCGGGTCGCGCCTGTAGTGCTGGCGATCCTTGATGGCTGGGGGCATCGGGAGGATAGAGAGCACAACGCCATCCGTTGCGCCGAAACTCCAATCATGGATGCCCTTTGGCATGCCTACCCCCACACCCTGATCGAAGCCAGTGGTGCCGCTGTCGGGCTACCTGACAACCAAATGGGCAATTCCGAAGTTGGTCATCTAACTATCGGTGCAGGCCGGGTAATTCGTCAGGAACTAGTACGCATCAGTGAAACCGTACGAGCTGGAAAGCTTGGGCAGACCCCTGCCCTGATCGAGCTAGCCGAACGGTTGCAGCACTCTGGTGGCACACTTCACCTATTAGGACTCTGCTCCGACGGGGGGGTACACAGCCATATAGATCATCTCTGTGGGCTTTTGCACTGGGCGGCCGCCGTTGGCCTCAAGAAGGTAACGGTGCACGTGATCACCGATGGACGAGATACACCGACTCAAAGTGCAGGAAAGTACCTAGAACAAATTGAAAACGCCATCAGCGTCAGTGGGGTCGGGGAACTAGCAAGCATCTGTGGCCGTTACTGGGCCATGGACCGCGACCACCGCTGGGAACGTACGGTCAAGGCTTATGACCTGCTCACCAGCCCGGAGCAGTCGCTCAGCGAGAACTGTGCAACAGATGTACTAAGCGAAAGTTATGCCGCAGGTACCACCGATGAATTTCTTGAGCCAACACGACTAACCAACAATTGCCTCAAAGATGGCGATGGTCTGGTGATGTTCAACTTCCGACCTGATCGCGCCAGGCAATTGGTGCAAGCCCTAACCCTTTCAAACTTCGATAGCTTCCAGCGAAACCATAGTCCCCAGCTGGATGTAGTCACCTTCACTCAGTACGAACAAGATCTACCTGTAGCCATAGCCTTTCCCGCCGAGTCCCTCGACCATCTACTTGGTCAAGTGGTGTCCGAGCATGGCCTGCGCCAATACCGCACTGCAGAAACAGAGAAATATCCCCACGTGACTTATTTCATGAATGGCGGCATCGAACAACCATTGGCTGGAGAAGACCGCCATCTAGTGCCATCACCGCGAGTAGCCACCTACGACCTATCTCCAGCCATGTCTGCAGAGACTCTTACCAAGAGTTGTATTGCATCTATTGAGAGTGGTTTGTATTCACTTGTAGTGATCAACTACGCCAATCCAGATATGGTCGGCCACACCGGCGTGATGGGAGCCGCTCAGGAAGCCATCAAAACTGTGGACAGCTGTATCGGCAAATTGCTGGATGCAACAGGACGGATGGGCGGCACCCTTTTGATAACTGCCGACCATGGCAATGCTGAACTGATGCAGGGATCAGATGGTCAGGCCTGGACGGCTCACACCACCAACCCCGTACCGGTAATCCTGGTAGAAGGTGAGGAACGCAAGCTCGCCGGCTATGGCAATGAGATCCGATTACGTGAAGACGGTGGCCTGGCTGATATCGCACCCACTCTGCTGCAAATACTTTGCTTGCCCAAGCCAGATGCCATGTCTGGCTTGTCGTTGATTCAAGCTATTGAGTCACCAACACTTTCCGCACGACTACCGCAACCGGTCTAAGCGCTGCTTTTAGAACTTTGACGTCAGCATGCAGCCAAATCATCCCTAGACTCATCCGATGACTACCACTATTCTCTCCTGGGTTTGGATCGCTTCTGGCGTTTTATTGATGCTTTTGGTACTGCTGCATAGCCCCAAAGGTGGTGGCATGGGAGGCATATCAGCTAGCGGTAGCTCCAGTTTCACAAGCACCAGCAGTGCTGAAGCAACATTGAACAGGATCACCTGGATATGTCTAGCCGTATTTCTCAGCCTTGCCGTGATTCTCAGCGCCGGCTGGCTCAGCTGAACAGAACTGTATTAGCCATCAATATCACCATCTAGATGCGACAGGACTTGCTAAAAGGCTTCACCGAAAACTTGCTTAAACTTGTCAGCAGCCAAGATCAAGCTCACAAATGACAAGTTCACCAATAACAGGGCCATCGCCTTGTCTATATAAATCAAAGCTCAAGCATTGCACCTAATTGGCCAATAGTTATTCATCGCCAATCGGAAACCAGCAGATGACAACAAAAGGCGCAGTAAATAGATGTCTTGCAAAGTTATGCGAAAAAGTTTTCAAGCACCTATAGCCAGTTGCAGAGTGTCGACAATGCCTTGAGCGCCTGATGAAACTGTTCCTAGAGAATCACAACTCTGCTCAAATCAAGGCACTTAGTGATATCGAAGCCAGGGGAAAAGACTTGTCCCTTCAAATAGGTCACGATCGCATTAGGAGGCATGAACGACTTGCGACAAGCAAGCCCTATCAATTTTTGAACATCCCTAGAGGCAGAGATCTTTTCTGCCGCGAAGGCCAACTAGCTGCAGAAGCCTTGCTGCAAGCAACAACTAGTTTATAACTGCTAACTATTAAGTCGAGACCAAGTAGGCGATGAGATCTCAGGGAGACTGAGTCAAGTTGGCAATATGCGATCCCAGGCATACAAGTGATACAGCCACAAAGCCAAAACAAGGAGCGAGCTCTACTAAATAGGCGTTACAAGCTATAATATAGTTGTCGGCAATGGCGACTTGCTCTACTGATCTCTTATCGACAAGACATCTATCGGAAACCCACAATGGCAAAGGCCCAAGAAGAGCAATCGACAAAGGCTCCAGACGAGAAAATTACAACCGATACAATTATCTTGCTTTTCGTAAGGATTGGATTAATTTTATTTGACGCATTAAAGAAGTTTTTCTCAATCCTTGATGCAGGAATAACAAAAACCGATCCAGCTGAAAACAAACAAATACTGCCGAACAAAAATTCCAATGACAAACTTAAAACAATGCTCAAGAAAGATTTAGTAGAACTAGTAATCGCCTACGAAAAGGAAACAGGGATTGACCATGAGAAAGTTAAATAACTAACCATTTTGGCAATCAATAGCAAAGCCAATCAAGAAGAAAGTTGGCTTACCGAACAGGCCCTACACCTCTTCGGGAGCATTCATCAACAACTACTAATAAGAAACCCTTAGCTCACCCATCGTTTAAAAACAAGTGAACTCAAAAGCAGAAAACCTTGCTAAGTCAATAAGGGAATCCTCTCCTTTATATGATTACTGGAAATCGGAACAAAACGAAGCCGACGAAAAAGAACGATTGTTGAAGGCAAACAGCGAAAGCCCAGCATCATATCTGTTCAAGGCAGAGCCATATAAATGGGAGAACCTATACCAAAGCATCACAAGAGAAATCATCAAAGGCGATAAAGACTCAATAAAAGGGCTGAAAGTATTACTTAGTACAATCAATACCGAAGAAAAAGGCAAATTACTTAAAATACTTGGCAGCAATAAAATCCTTGACGGAGAAACACTTGACCTGATAAGGCACGAGGACATAAAAAAAGCAACAACGAAGAAAAATATATTTAGATTCGCAAGAATACTATTTACAATATTTGTTAATCCATATGGCATCAAATTAAAAGGTGAAAAAAAGCACATTTATGAACGAACTGGCACGATCATGGCTACATTGAAAAAAACAAAATACTAAAGAACTACTACCTACAAGGCTTTGCATAAAACACAATCTTCAAATTAATTCTCCACAATTAATTCTCAAATCTCAACCATCAAATTCAACCATAAGCACCCTATTTGATCAGCAGCAGCCGGTCTAAATTGCATTGCTCAATCTGCTTACTTAGCCTTCTCCAGCTAATAAAAAACGCCCTTTGAGGGCGCCTTTAGATATTTTCGACGAATATCGGGACCGCGAACAGTCCCGATGTTTTGATCAGTAGTCGAAGTCACCACCCATGCCGCCGCCGCCAGCAGGAGCAGCCTCCTTCTTCTCTGGCATATCAGCAACGATGCACTCAGTGGTAAGCACCATGCCTGCAATCGAAGCAGCATTCTGCAAGCCCGAACGTGTGACCTTGGCGGGATCAACGATGCCTGCAGCCAACATATCGACGTAGTCACCAGTGGCAGCGTTGTAGCCATCACTGATCGGTTTGCTCTTTACGTTCTCAGCGACAACTGCTCCATTTGCACCAGCATTCTCAGCGATGCGCATCAAGGGGGCAGCAAGTGAAGCCTCCACGATGTTGGAGCCGATCAGCTCCTCACCACTGAGGTTGCTATTCGACCATTTCTGCAAAGCAGAAGCAAGATGAGCAAGAGTTGTGCCACCGCCGGGAACGATGCCTTCCTCGACAGCTGCCTTAGTGGCGTTAATGGCGTCCTCAAGACGAAGCTTCTTATCCTTCATCTCTGTTTCGGTGGCTGCACCCACCTTCACAACGGCAACACCACCGGCCAGTTTGGCCAAACGCTCTTGCAGCTTCTCCTTGTCGTAGGTCGAGTCGGTCTCGTCCATCTGCTTCTTGATCTGCTCGCAACGCCCCTTCACAGCCATCTCGTTGCCTTCGGCGACGATGGTGGTGGTGTCCTTATTAATAGTGACGCGACGGGCGGTGCCGAGCATTTCAAGCTTGGCGTTATCCAGCTTGAGACCGGCGTCTTCGGTAATTAACTGACCATTGGTCAGCACTGCCATATCTTCGAGCATGGCCTTACGGCGATCGCCAAAGCCAGGGGCCTTAACTGCCGCAACGTTCAGCACACCACGCAGGCGGTTTACCACCAAAGTGGCGAGAGCTTCCTTCTCAATATCCTCAGCAATGATCAGCAGAGGCTTGCCGGTGCGGGCAATTTGCTCGAGCACGGGCACCAGATCCTGAACCAAGCCGATCTTTTTATCAGTAAGCAGGATGTAGGGCTCATCGAGTACAGCCTCCATTCGCTCGGTGTCGGTGGCGAAATAAGGAGAGATGTAGCCCTTGTCGAAGCGCATACCCTCGGTGACCTCCAGTTCGGTGGTCATCGACTTGCCCTCCTCGAGGGAAATCACACCTTCCTTGCCCACCTTGTCCATAGCGTCGGCAATCATCCGACCTACTTCCTCGTCATTACCAGCAGCGATGGTTCCACACTGAGCAATGGCGTTGCTATCACTAATCGGCTTAGCTAACTCCTCAATCTTCGTAACCAGAAAGTCAGAGGCCTTATCAATACCCTTCTTTAGGGAGATTGCATTGGCACCGGCAGCCACATTGCGTAAACCGGCCTTCACCATGGCGTGTGCCAAAACAGTAGCCGTGGTTGTGCCATCACCAGCAGCGTCATTGGTCTTGGAAGCAGCCTGACGAATCAAGGCAACACCAGTGTTCTCAATGTGATCCTCAAGCTCAATCTCCTTAGCGATGGTGACGCCGTCGTTGATGATTTGAGGTGCACCGAACTTTTTCTCAAGCACCACGTTGCGGCCTTTGGGCCCCAATGTCACGGCCACAGATTCGGCCAGGATGTCGATGCCGCGTTCAAGGGCTCTTCGAGCTTGCTCGTTGTAGATAATGCGCTTAGCCATGGGAGGCGTTGTCCTTTAAAGGTGATTGGTTTGGTCGATTGAAAGTCAGCGTCAGCTCAGTTGACGACAGCCAAGATGTCCTTCTCGGACAACAGCACATACTCATCTGCACCAAGCTTGATATCTGTGCCGGCGTACTTGCTGTAGAGAACGTTGTCGCCAACACCCACTTCAGGAGCCTGACGAGATCCATCGTCATTGCGCTTTCCGGGGCCAACTTGAACCACCTCACCAACCTGGGGCTTTTCTTTGGCGGTATCAGGCAGCAAAATGCCGCCGGCGGTTTTCTCCTCTGATTCAGAGACTTTCACGAAAACGCGATCTCCGAGAGGCTTAACTGTGGAGACGCTGAGAGAAACAGCTGCCATGGGTGTATGCAAGAGCAAGAACAGGGCGCCGAAGCACCACATAACGGCCTGAAGTAGCACTCGAGGCCATTGAGTGCCAACCTATGCGTATTGATGGTGTGCCGACTAGTGGATAGCTGTGCGGGTGACCGAACCCTTGTCAGCTTTAACCATTGCAGTGGTAATGTTGCGCCGCTCTGGAAGGGCATGCGTTCGTAACGCACCCCCTGCAAACCTCTTACTTTCTTATGGCCGCTGCTGCTACCGCCTCCGCCGGCACCAAGGGCGTTGTACGTCAGGTGATTGGTCCGGTTTTGGATGTGGAATTCCCTGCCGGCAAGCTGCCCAAAATTCTCAATGCTCTACGCATTGAAGGCTCGAACGCATCCGGGCAAAACATTGCCATCACAGCCGAAGTACAACAGCTGCTTGGCGACCATCGAGTGCGCGCTGTGGCAATGAGCGGCACCGACGGCCTAGTTCGTGGCATGGAAGCTCTCGACACCGGCGCGCCGATTTCAGTGCCCGTCGGAGAAGCCACTCTGGGCCGCATTTTCAACGTGCTCGGCGAACCCGTTGATGAGCAGGGACCCGTACAAACATCCGATACTGCACCGATCCATCGACCAGCTCCAAAACTTACTGAGCTTGAAACCAAGCCAACAGTTTTTGAAACTGGCATCAAGGTGATCGATCTGCTTGCCCCCTACCGTCAGGGCGGCAAGGTTGGCCTCTTCGGTGGTGCCGGTGTCGGCAAAACCGTGCTTATTCAAGAACTAATCAACAACATCGCCAAAGAGCACGGTGGTGTTTCAGTTTTTGGTGGGGTAGGCGAGCGCACCCGTGAAGGCAACGACCTCTACGAGGAATTCAAAGAATCAGGAGTGATCAATTCCAACGATCTCTCCAAGTCGAAAGTTGCCCTTTGCTTCGGGCAAATGAATGAGCCCCCTGGCGCCCGTATGCGCGTGGGTCTATCTGCCCTGACCATGGCTGAGCACTTCCGCGACGTCAACAAACAGGACGTGCTGCTATTCGTCGACAACATCTTCCGTTTTGTGCAGGCTGGATCCGAAGTATCTGCACTATTAGGGCGCATGCCTTCAGCTGTGGGTTACCAGCCCACCCTTGGCACCGACGTTGGTGAGCTTCAAGAACGCATCACATCAACCCTTGAAGGATCAATTACCTCAATTCAGGCCGTCTACGTTCCAGCTGACGACCTCACTGACCCAGCTCCGGCAACAACTTTTGCCCACCTAGACGCCACAACGGTGCTGGCTCGTGCCTTGGCCGCCAAGGGCATCTACCCCGCCGTGGATCCTCTGGATTCCACCAGCACCATGCTTCAGCCATCAGTTGTTGGCGATGAGCACTACCGCACAGCACGCAGCGTTCAGGCCACTCTGCAGCGCTACAAGGAACTGCAAGACATCATCGCCATTCTTGGTCTAGACGAACTTTCAGAAGAAGATCGCCGCACAGTGGATCGTGCCCGCAAGATCGAGAAGTTCCTATCCCAGCCTTTCTTTGTCGCCGAGATTTTCACCGGCATGTCTGGCAAATACGTCAAACTGGAAGAAACCATCGCCGGCTTCAACATGATCCTGGCCGGTGAACTTGACCATCTACCTGAGCAAGCCTTTTACCTGGTTGGCAACATCGATGAGGTAAAAGCTAAAGCCGAAAAGATGGCTTCAGAAGCAAAGGGTTGAAACCCTGCGGGGTGAGAGGCATCTCCCCGCTAATCACTTTCACTCCCATTCCGTTTCTTTCTATCAAACCCAAGCCCCCGAACCATGTCTCTCACCCTGCGCGTGCTGTCACCTGACCAGAGCGTCTTCGACGGCACAGCTGAAGAGGTGATTCTTCCCAGCACCACAGGCCTAATCGGCATCCTGCCTGGCCACATTTCGCTCGTAACAGCCCTAGACACCGGAGTGATGCGTGTTCGAGCTAATGGGGACTGGAACTCCATTGCCCTAATGGGTGGATTCGCCGAAGTTGAAGCAGACGATGTCACCGTATTGGTGAATGGTGCTGAACTCGGCAGCAGCATTGATGCAACCACTGCCGAAGCAGAACTGGAAAAGGCCAAAGCCGAAGTAAGCCAAATGGAAGGGCAGGCACCCTCGCCCGAAAAAATAAAGGCACAACAGAAATTCACTCGCGCCCGGGCACGAGTTCAAGCCACTAAGTAAGCAAATAAATCGGCAGCAGCTGAGGAAGTTGAATTGACTCTGCAGCTCTTACTCGACAGCGCAGATCCGATGGCCTGGCAAAGATGGTTTCCCACAGGCATTTTTGCTGGCATCACAACCAATCCCACCCTGCTAAGAAGAGCCGATCAACCCTGCCAGCTTGATCATCTCAAACGTTTGGCTCTCAAAGCCGAACAACTTGGATGTAGAGAACTACATCTACAAGCTTGGGGCAAAAATGCCAACGAGCTGAGCGAATGTGGCACCGCCTTGGCCCAATTAACGACTCGAGCCCTAACCATTCAGATCAAACTGCCAATTACCCAAACAGGAAGCCAAGCGGCGCAAAAGCTCATCGCCGCAGAAATACCCGTAACATTCACCGCCTGTTATGAGCCCCCCCAGGTGCTAATCGCTGCGGCCCTAGGCGCAAAATACATCGCCCCTTACTTAGGACGCATTAACGACCAAGGAGGCGATGGCTATACCGAGCTAGTGGCAATGCAACGAGCCCTAGACGGAGTAAAAAGCAGCTGCAGACTTCTTGTCGCCAGCCTGCGCCAAAAACGTGATCTAAGTGATCTTGCAGCAGCAGGAATCAACAGCTTCACGATCAGCCCTGCCCTTGCTGACGAGCTATTTGACGTAACTGCCACCCTGGAAGCAAGCAAAACCTTTGAGAAGGACGCAAGAAGGCTCTAAGCAGCCTCCACCACTCACTACCACCTCCTCCTTGCTTTGGTGAGATTCAGGCTGTACCGCAGAAGGTCACGTCGGGGAACTTGAGCTTGGCTTCCTCAAGACTCTTGCCCTTGCCTTCTTCCTGCCAATAGTTGATCACTTCCGTGGCCTTGTTGAGCACCTCAACGCGCTCGTTATCAGTAATCCAGCTTTTGCCTTCTAGCTCACCTTTAAGGGTTTCCCAGGCATCTTCGCGCGGCCAAAAGAAGTAAGCAGTAAGAGGGCTTGGTCCACCACCAACGATCTGATCAACGGCCAGAGCAACGTTGTCTGGCAACCAAAGAATCTTCAACAAAAAGCGACCCTCATCAGCCTTTGGGGTGTAACCAGAAGGCACACCATCAGCATCGATAGTTGCGGTCGCAAGAGCAGCACTACCACCACGCATCACAGGGCGACCTTCTTTAGCCTCCTGCTCATCTCCAGCTTCCTTGGGCTGCTCTTCTTGCTTGGCAACGGCTTCCGCGGTCTCTGGGGTGACCTCTGGGGCTGCCTCAGCCACTGCAGCTGCTGTAGTCGCGACCTCCTGGTCGGCGGCAGCACCTTCGGAAACCGTCATGCTCTCTGCGCTCAAGGAATCTAAACAAACAACTAACCTACCAGTCGCACAGCACTTTTGAGCCCCTGAACCTGCAAGGCCTACTGCTATTCGACATCGACGGCGTAATCCGAGATGTAGCAGCAAGCTACCGCCGTGCCATCCAGGAGACTGTGCATCACTTCAGCGGCTGGTGTCCCCCAGTCGCTGTTATCGACGCGCTCAAATCAGAAGGCAGCTGGAATAACGACTGGGACGCCAGCCTGGAACTACTGCGCCGTCATCAAAAAGGCCATGATCAAGCATTGGAACTACCCAAGCGCGAGCAGCTCATAGAGGTATTCAGTCGCTTTTATTTCGGTGGTGATCCAGATGGAGACCCCAGCCATTGGCAGGGCTTTATCCGCAACGAACCGCTATTAGTCCAGCGATCATTCTTTGAAGAGCTGAGTCTGAATGGCTTGGCGTGGGGTTTTGTTAGCGGTGCTGAGCCCCCTTCTGCTCGTTTTGTGCTGGAACAACGCTTGGGTCTAAAAAATCCAGCCTTGATCGCCATGGGTGATGCACCTGACAAACCTGATCCCACAGGCCTAATGCAGTTGGCCAGCCAACTCGCTGGCAGAACATTGGGGGAAGGAGCTCCACCAATCGCCTACCTCGGCGACACCGTGGCAGATGTAAAAACAGTGATAAACGCCCGCCATCAACTGCCAAATCAGCAGTTCATCAGCATTGCTGTTGCTCCACCACATCTACAAAGCAATGATCGCCTTAAGGCGCGAAACAACTACGAGCAGCAATTGCTACTTGCTGG
>MPMF02021349.1_pt1 | contig 16068 bp, 16 predicted proteins | sample 1617271 | NCBI WGS metagenome assembly MPMF02 (sample SAMN05944812, study PRJNA350692) | marine metagenome | biome: marine; feature: ODZ; material: water; isolation source: 120 m water sample prefiltered with 30 um filter, filtered on to 0.2 um... | place: Pacific Ocean | collected 2012-04-09... | reverse complement strand
TTTCGACGACCGACCATGGCTCGACCACGTTTCCGCGGGACTTGGTCATCTTCTGGCCCCCGGAGTCCCTTATCAATCCATGAAAGAGGACCGTTCGATAGGGGATCGCATCGTCACCAAGGTGGCGCATGTTGTACATCGCGAACATGATCATCCGGGCGCACCAGAAGAACATGATGTCGTACCCCATTTGCATGTCGCTCGTGGGGTAGAAGTAAGGCAGGTCCTCTGTTTCGTTTGGCCAACCGAGGTCCGCGTGAGGGGCCAGTCCGGATGAGAACCACGTATCCAGGACATCTTGGTCTTGCCGCAGCTCCGTTGAATCGCAGGCCGGACAGCGCTCGGGGTCCTCAAGCTCACAGATGATCTCGCCGCAATCGCAGTACCAGACGGGGACCTGGTGCCCCCACCAAAGCTGACGGCTGATGCACCAATCACGCAGATCCGCCATCCAGTTGAGATAGACCCGCCTGAACCGTTCGGGCACGATGCGAATCTGGTCGTCTCTGACCACACGCGTTGCTTCGGAGGCGATCGAGCGGCCCGGCTCATATTCGCGGTGAACGTCGATCCACCACTGCTCGCTGGGAATCGGTTCGACAACTGTCTTGCAGCGGCTGCAGTGACCCACGCTGTGGGTGTAGTCCTCTGTGTGGTCAAGGAAACCGCCCTCTTCAAGGTCCCTGAGGATCCGAGCACGAGCATCAAGGGCAACCACGCCCGCATAGGGCCCGGCTTCATCGTTCATCACGCCCTGAGGGTCGATGGCCACGACCACTGGCAGACCGTGCCGCTGGCCGATCTCCCAGTCATTTGGGTCGTGGCCAGGAGTGACTTTGACGGCGCCGGTCCCGAACTCCGGCTTCACAAATTCATCGGCCACGATTGGGATCTCGCGGCCAACCAGCGGAAGAAGAACCATCGTGCCGATACGGTCTTCATAGCGCTCGTCATCCGGGTGAACCGCCACGCCGGTGTCGCCGACCATCGTCTCCGGACGGGTCGTAGCAACCACCACCGCATCCGGGAGAGCCATCCCGCCCTCGCCGACAATCGGATAGCGCAAGTACCACAGCTTGGATTGTTCATCGACATAGTCGACTTCGAGGTCACTTAGCGCTGTTTCGCAGCGCGGGCACCAATTAACCATTCGCAATCCACGGTAGATAAGGCCGTCTTTGTAGAGATTGACAAAGGTCGTTCGCACAGCCTTGACGACGCCGGGATCCAGAGTGAACACATCCCGCGACCAGTCGGCGCTCGCGCCGAGTTTCTGATGCTGTTCGACTATGCGGTCGCGGTACTTTCGGACCCATATCCACGTGCGCTCGAGAAACGCCTCACGGCCAATCTCATGCCTTGAAAGACCCTCTTTGGTGAGTTCCTTTTCAAGAACGTTCTGGGTCGCGATGCCAGCGTGATCCTCGCCCGGCAGCCAGAGCGTCGGTTCGCCACGCATCCGGTGCCAGCGGACGAGGCAGTCTGTTATCGCATCCTCGAGCCCATGCCCCAGGTGCAGCTCGCCGGTGACGTTGGGCGGCGGCATGATAATGCTATACGTATCTTCGTCCGGAGCAATCCTGGGAGTGAAATAGCCGCCCTCCATCCACATCTCATAGATTCGGCTTTCGACGGATCCAGGCTCGTACGCAGATGGAAGTTCCTTGCGCGTCGGTGCGAGAGCCATGGTCGTGTCCCCAGTCAAAGAATAAGGCCGGCGCTTGCCGGCCCAGCCAGTGTATCAAGCACCGGCCCCGGCTGGGCCCGCCAGGCCGACGCAGAGTATCGTCGGTCCACCCGGTTCCAAAAGGAGGAAATTGTGCCTTATAGCCACGACCACATCCGGACGAGGCTCGATAACGGAGTCTTCTACGCGACATTCGACAACCCGCCGGTGAACATCATCACGCAGGACCTGTTCCGCGAGCTTCTCTCTTTGACTGGCGAGCTCGAGCGGGACGATGACGTGCGGGTCGTAGTTTTCGAGAGCGCTAATCCAGAGTTCTTTCTCGCCCACTTCGATGTGGAACTCCTCATTGCGGCTCCTGCCGACCGCAAGCCGAGTCGTCAAACCACGCTCGGCCCATACCATGTGATGTGCGAACGGGTTCGCTTGATGCCCAAAGCCACGATCGCGAAGATCGCGGGTCGAGTCGGGGGTGGCGGAAGCGAATTCGCATCGTCCTGTGACATGCGGTTCGGGGCCTCCGGGCAGACGAAGGTTTGCCAGATGGAGGTGGCACTCGGGATTCTGCCCGGAGGCACGGGGACTCAACGCCTACCTCGGTTGATGGGGCGCGGACGGGCGCTCGAGATAATCCTTGGGAGCGACGACATTGACTCAGAGACTGCGGAGCGCTGGGGCTACCTCAACCGGGCCCTACCACCCGCAGAATTAGACGGCTTTGTGGACGACCTTGCCCGACGGATCGCAGCGTTTCCTCCCTTTGCAGTCGCGTTGGCAAAGCAGTCAATCCTCAACGTCGAAGGTGAGGAACTCGAAGGGCTACTTGACGAGGCGTTCTTGTTCCAACGGACCATGGCCGAACCCCAATCAAAGCGAAACATGCAGGCATTCATGGATGCCGGTGGCCAGACGCGTGAGGGCGAGCTAAGAGTGGGCGCGCTCGGATTCGAAGCCGCTCAAAAAGCACTGACGGCGTGAGTTACGTAGCAAGAGGTGTGACTGCCTGACCAGGGGAGTCTCGAATGGACACGGGATAGCCGCTGGCGTTCAACTGAATGTATCAATTCGGGCATCGAAGTCCACGAGTCCGACACGGCCCTCCGATGCCCACCCAGGCGGTGAAAGATGTACGAAACTTCGCGAACCGACACCGAAAACATCTGGGAGGCCATCTACACGCAGAGGGCAATCAGGGAGTGGTACCCGGAGCCCGTACCTCGCGAGATGCTGGTCAAGATCATCGAGGCGGCTACAAGGCCCCGAGCGGAACGAACCTTCAGCCCGGGCGGTTCGTCGTCATCACCGGCAGCGGGAGAGAGGCTATCGCCGCAGCTGTCCGCAACAACTGGGATTCCAACGAAGGTCTTCGGACGATGGTCGAACAGGGCCAAACGGCGGCGGACAAGACCCAGCGGTTGATGCTGAGGGGGGCAAAGCGCCTCTTCACCCAACTCGATCTGGCACCCGTGTTTATCATCCCCTGTCTGTATCAGGTGGCGTCTCCCACGAATGATCCGAACAGCCTTCTCGCCGGCAGCTCAATCTACGAGGCGGTCCAGAATCTACTTCTCGCCACCCGTGCACTTGGCCTGGGAGCCGTTCTCACAACGTTCCAGGCGGGGATCGAACCGGAGCTTCGCGAGTTGTTGGCGCTCCCTGACGATACCAAGCCGGCAGCCCTGATTCCGCTTGGGTTCCCTGCGGCGAACTTTGGACCCACCACTCGCCGCCCGGTCGAAGAAGTACTCCACTGGGAGCGGTGGGCGGGCTAAGCGGCAACCTTCTCTAGTAGCTCTCCGACAACTCGGAAATCCCGGCCGTCACGTCGGTCATATCGGTGACCTCATCGGGCGCCGGGGCACTTATGGTGACGGGCTCTCCGAAGTCGCCGAAGTTGAAGACCGCGGAGAACGAACCCAGCCCCTCGTCAAAGTCAGCTGCATCGACAAAGACACTGAATCGCCGCAGGCGATCGGAATCGTCGATCCAGATGTCCATAGGAACGTCGTCGATGGTCGGTATAGACCCATCGACAACGACCCCGGCCACAGCAGCCGGGTCCGCGAGCGCAGCCGCCGCCATCGGGTCGAGCACTCCTGTGTAATGCGTCACCTGATCGCCGTCGATGGTCTCACGCCCGACCTCAGTGAGATCGAGTACCTCGCCAAGGACTTCAAGAAAAGCGCTTGGGTCGGCGAATTCTCCGAATCCCGTCTGAACGTCATCCATCGGAATCAAGACCCAGGGCGTAGTCACGCCAAAGAGTTCGGTAAATGCCGACCACCTGAGGTAGGCAGCTCCCTCGCTTATCACCATCTGGACTGGTTCGTCACCGCTGAACATGGAAAGGATTTCAGCATCCATTTCGTCTTCCGTGGGAAGCGTTGAAATCGCCTCGAACAGAGACGAGAAATCAATGCTGATGGATATCTGCTCACCCGCAGGATCAACCTGTCCGATGACACCGAGCGAAACTTCGCCATCGAACCCCTCAAGTCCTCCCAGAGTGATGTTCCAGCTGAACCTGTACGGCTCCAGGTTTACGTTGTCGACCGCCGCAGAGACGCGGAGTGCAGCTGCAGAGCCCGACCCCGGGAGTTGCCCCGTCTCCGACAAATCATCGTCTGCCGACGCAACGAGCCCCGACTTGGCCTCGTCTGACGAGCAGGCCGCCGCCAATGAGAGAATCGAGGCTACGAAAAAAATCAGAATCGAACGCTGCATAATGGTCTCCCCTAGGGCTTGCTCCGTCCCATTAGTATCATCATCGGCAAGCGGGCTCCACCACCGGCGCCAGCAAGGTGACGATTTGGCGTATTTCATTTACCTGTTGCCGCTGGCTGCACCCCCGGCCAGAATCTAGACTTTAGACATGCAATGTCCACGCTGTCAGGTTGACCTGGCGATAGAGCGCCACGAAGGCATAGAGATCGACCACTGTAAGAATTGCAACGGTCGCTGGATAGATCACCATGAACTCGACGAGCTCGAGGCCAAGTTCGCTCCCGATCCCGATGTGCGAAAAGGCACAATCCAGTATGCAAAACGAGGCAGTGACCTTGCTTGCCCGGTGTGTTCGAAGCAGATGGTTGCCTTCAACTACCGGGCGAACCCGTTGGAAATCGACACATGCGAGGAAGAACACGGATTCTGGCTTGATGCTGGCGAGGAAGGAAAGCTCAAAGATCTCGTTGAAGACCGTGTCAAAGGATTCGCCAGGGCGGTGAATGCTGAGCAGGCCTGGGGCGAGTTCCTCCACGGCGTCGGGAGCAAGTCCGTCTGGGATCAGATCAAAGGAATGTTCGGAGGACGCCGGCGTTAGGCAGTCTTAGACGGGTTGCCGGCCACACCGAGAGTTGACGCCGTCTCCTCTGGTCCAAACGTCGGTCGGTTGGTAACAAACGTGAGCCCCCTGAGCCCGGTTTATGCAATCCTCTAGCAACTTCCCCAGATCCTTGCGGGGGTTGGATCGCACCTTGCCCGGTCTCCCGGCGACCGAGAAACTCAAATGGACATGAAGGAACTGTTGATCGCGACTGGCAACCCTGGGAAGGTCCGCGAATTCAAGCGTCTGCTTTTCTCGACAAGCCTTCGGCTACTCACTCCCAACGATGTCGGCCTGACCCTCACGGTAGACGAGTCCGGGGATACCTATCTCGAGAACGCAACACTCAAAGCGGTCGCCTTCGCGACGGCAAGCGGTCTCCCCTGTCTTGCTGACGACTCCGGGCTTGAGGTCGATGCCCTTGGTGGTAGACCCGGCCTCAGGTCGGCGCGCTTCGGCGGCGGTGAACTCGATGACAGGGGACGAAACGCCCTTCTTCTGCGCGAGCTCGCCGGAATCCCGATGTCCCAACGCTCGGCCCGCTATCGCGCAGTCGTTGTGGTCGTGGTGGGGGACGCCGATATGCGCTCGTTTGAAGGAGTCCAGAAGGGCTACATCGCCGAATCGTGCCAAGGGGCCGGGGGCTTCGGATACGACCCCGTCTTCTCGGTGGACGGGACCAGAAGCCAGGCGCAGTTATCGCCGGAAGAAAAGGATCTCATCAGCCATCGGGGAAGAGCTTGCAGACTGGCGGCAAGATTTATCGGGGAGCGAGCGCAGTGAAGGCCCTTGTTCTCCTCATGCTGGGCTTTCTTGCGCTCGCTGCGACTTCCTGCAGCTCGAGAGGGATCGCCCTACCGTACCGAGAGGCTTGTGAAACGCCGACGGCACTTGCCAACCCGTCGAGCGTTGGCGACTACCTCGATGCAGTGTCTCAAGGTGAGTCGCTTATCGGCCTCCCGACGGGTCGATTCCTGCAGAAATAGCCCTCCCGGCAGTTCTCTCGTAACGCCAAGTTCAGGGGAGACCTAGCGATGGCGGCGGATGGGTCGACCTGCGCCGCCAAGCAACTCGCGGCGTTGGACCCGCCAAGCGAAAGCTACCGTGTTTTCGACGATGCCATGGACACCGCCTTGGCCGAATACATTGACGGCATGAGGGTAGGCAGACAAGCTGCCGAACAGCGGAACGTGTCGAAGCTCCGTGAGTGGTTGACCACTGTCGACAGGTTCGGGTCCACGATGCAGAGCGTTCGTCTATCGTTGCCGACTCGCTGACCTCAAAGCTAAGTGGATCGCTCCAACACAAAAGAATTGCTCGAGCCACCAGTTCCGGTCACCAAAACAACGGCACAATCGATGCGCATCGGCTCGGCCTTGGTAGCAATGGCAAGTCCGACTTCGGGTCGAGAGCCAGGTCCCCGCGCCACCGGAAAGACCTCCTGGTGAACCATTGCCTCAACCGCGGCCGAGAGAGCAAGAGGGCCGCTGGCCGCCAAAGTCGATCCGAATGACCCGGCCGCAGTGGACACTACGGGATGGTCGAACGCGCGCTTGCCGAAGACCCGTCTCAGGGCCGTAGATTCGCAGCGATCCACTGCCGGTCTCCCGTCAGCGCAAATAACTACAAGGTCGACCTGGTCCTGGACGATTCCCGCCTCGGCCAGGGCCGACTGGAGAGCGAAACCCACCGATCTCGCAGACGCGCGAGCCAGCGGTTCGGCAGCCGGGTCAAAAGCTTCACCTATCCCAGTGAGATAAGCACTCACGCGGGCCCCGCGGGTCACGGCAACGTCGGGTGCCTCGAGAACGAAGAATGCAGACCCCTCCCCGGGAACACAGCCGGGATTAGCTTCGTCGAAAGGAGTGCTGTGCCCTGAGGTGAGTTGGCCTTGGTCGCGGAGGTGCTTAATAAGGCTGGGTTGGAGCACCTGGGCGGCTCCGGCGATGACAGCATCGGCAGCGTGAGATTCTATGAGCCGCATCCCGGCGGCGACGGCAGCACCTCCACTTGCCTCGCCACCACCCAGTTCCACAACCGACCCATTGACCCCCAGCATGCGGGCCAGAGCCTCTCCGTAGGGAACGAAGAGCGTCCCCTGTCCGGGTGCTCTGAAAGCGAGGCCGTCGGCGATCGCAACCCGACCCGACCCTCCGGGGGGATTCTCGAGGCTCGCTTCGTCCAGGGCCTGAAGGGAGGACTCCACAGCAAGCAGCGCACCCGCGTCCATGTCACCAATCGCGGACGCGGGGATAGACGAATGCGGCCTGTATGCCGAAGGAATGCGAGCGGCGAATTGAGCGCCATCCGCAGCCACAGGATCGCCGCCCGGCAGACCCCGTAGCAGAGCTTCCCAGGCCCGATCAACTCCAGAACCGTGAGTCGTGACGACACCCCGGCCTGAGATCGCGATCCTCATCGTTGGGATCGCATGGAGCTGAGGCTAATCAAGCTCCTCGTCGAGGAACGCATCATCATCCTGGCCTTGACGCCAGAACATCAAGAATCCGCCCACCAGGGCGATCAGACCAAAAAGGCCGACCAACTTCTTCACGGACTCACCTCCTGTGCGCGACGCGCACCCCGCCGACCAGCGCCAGCATTATGAGTATAGGCAAAGGATGGGCATCCACACATCTTTGCTTCTTCGGCAAGCCACCCCTACGCTTTAACCCACTACAACCGAAAGGCCCTGATGGCTCACTCCAAATCCGCGCTCAAGAGGGTGCGCCAGTCCCTAAAGAGGCGCGACCGCAATCGAGCACGAAGGTCTCTCGCCCGAAACAGTGTCCGGGAGCTGCGCGAAGTGGTTGATGGTGGAAAAACCGACGAAGTGCCCGCAGCATTGAGCGCTGCCTACTCCGCGTTGGACACCGCCGCCAAGCAAAGCGCCATTCATACACGCCGGGCGGACCGCACAAAGCGAAGGCTGGCAGCCCTGGCAGCCCGGAGCGCCGCGGCGAGCTGACACAACGACTCGCACTTCTTCCCGCGACCCCGCATTATGCGGGTCAGTGCTCTACGTTCTCTACGGCGGCGATGATCTAGCCATTCGAAGACGCATGACCCAGTTGAAGGAAGCGTCTGTAGGGAGTGGCGCCCAAGATTCAATGGGCTCGAACCTCACGCAGCTCGATGGGCGAGACGCCACGCCCGAGGCCATCCTCGCAGCAGCGATGACAGTACCTTTCCTGGCGGAGAGACGATTGGTGGTCGCTGCCAGCCTGGTCGATCGCTTCAACTCCTCTCACGGGAAGTCGATGATCGAAGCCCTGTCTCCCCTACTCTCAGTCCTGGAAAAGGGGGAACTCCCCGAAACGACCGACCTCATCTTGATCGGAGGCCATGTACAGGGAAGAAACGCACTGCTCGACCGCATCAAACGGATCCCAGACGCGGCACTGGAGGAGTACCGCCCGCCTCAGAAGGATGACCTAACCCGCTGGATCAGGTCCGAAGCTCGAGACCGCGGCATCACCTGGAGAACCGGCTACTCGCGGGACCGCTCCACACAACGCGTGGGGAACCGCCCAGAAGTCAGTGATCCGGTGGGGCTCCTAGCCCTCAGGTTCCAGTCCGACACGCTCGCCCTCAGTGGGGAACTCGACAAGCTCGCTCTCTACACGATGGGGAGGGAAGTAACCGTCGAAGATGTGGACCTGGTATGTGGGGGCGAACGCGAGTCGCGGATATTCGATTTCGTGGATGCGCTCATGGACGGGGACTTACCGAAAGCTCTGGCTGCTCTCGACTACCTTCGCCGCTCGGGGGGAAACAGCCAGGCCATGCTCGGCCTTCTCGGCGCCTCCTATCGCCGGCTGGCACCGATCATCGACCACCTCGCAGCAGGATCGAGTCGAGAGGAAATCGGGAAGGCTATAGGCCTCCCGTGGCGAAACCTGCGGGACAAGGCCATAGCACGGGCTGAGCGCCACCAGATCGAGGGCATTCTCGTCGCCTACGAGCTGATCATCAAGTGCGATCGCCGGATAAAGCTCGGCGAGATCGACGAAGATCTCGCCATCGACACGCTTGCTCTGCGCCTCTCCCGGCTCGCTCCGCTCCGGCGTTCTCGTCGCCCGGCGAGTTGATTACCTCTGCCAGACCGATTTATGACAGGCCAGCGCTCCGGCCAACAACCGTCTTATCGGAACCCGATTCACCGACGAGAGCAAGTGTCTCCCCGCTCGGAAGACCTACCGAAACGTTGTCGACCGCGTAGGCCGCACCCTCTTTGCTGAGCTAGCGGACGCTCGGCCGTTGAATCCGGGAGCATGCGTACCAAGGCGGATTGCGGCACTGGGCCGCTGAAGAGCGAGCTAGCCGCTCGGCCTCAATGACGAAACGAAGCGTCCCTGGACTACGACATTCTCAGCTTCGCTATAGATGGGTTGCATTTCCGAGTTCGCCGGTTGGAGCCGGACCTGTGACCCCTCACGGTAAATCCGCTTCAAAGTCACTTCGCCGCGGTCTTTGAGCCAAACGGCAACTTTATCCCCATCGTTGACCGACCTTACCGGCTCGAGAAATACGATGTCGCCGTCGTCAATCAGGTCCTCGATCATCGACTTTCCGCGCACTCGAAGAGCGAACACGTTTGTCTTACCTTGGACCATATCCTCGGTGACCGGGACGACTTCAGAGGCATCGCTGTCCCAGCGTTCACTGCTCAGTTCAGGAATGGGCTGGCCGGCGGCGATGCTTCCGAGGACCGGAACGTCGATTACTCGCAGCCGTCGCCGGTTCGAGAGCACTTCGATCGCACGCGAGACTTCGCGGTCGCGTCGGATGAACCCCTTCTCTTCGAGCTTCCTAAGATTGTAGTCAACAACCGATGTGCTGCTTATGCCGCAGCCGACCTGAATATCTCTGATGCTTGGGGGATAGTCCTTGTCGTCGATGAACTTCTGCAGAAACTCGAGGATCAGAGTTTGTTTCGTCGACAAGTCCTGCATGCGTCACCTTCGAACGGATGTTCGATCCGAACCTTATCAAGCGCCAGACATTATCGTCAAATCTGTTCCGAACACCCTCACCAGGTCCGCGCTAAGGGTATGCCATATTCCACGAGCAGCCGCTCCACACGAGCCTGAATCTCGTCGCGCACCTGCCTGATACCGTCGAGCCCAAGTCCAGTCGGGTCTTCGATCTCCCAGTCAAGATATCGGCGCCCGGGGACGACAGGGCATTCGTCGCCGCATCCCATCGTGACGATGATGTCTGCCTGACGAACGACCGAATCGTTAAGCTTGCTCGGGGTCTCCTCACTAAGGTCGACTCTACTCTCCCTCATTGCTTCGACAACTCTTGGATTGACGCCGCTCGCCGGAGCGGAACCAGCTGACAGGGCCTCGACCCGATCGGCGCCAAGCTCCCGAGCGAACCCGGCCGCCATCTGAGAACGCCCCGCATTGTGGATGCAGGCAAACAGCAGTGTCAGTCGCTCGTCACCAGAAGGCGGGTCAGGGACGGTCACTGCTCTGCTCCATCAGAATCCTGGCCACGAATGCGCCGAGGATGGCCCCGGCAATGGGCCCTACCCAGTAGACCCAATGCGCGTTCCAGACATCGGCCGCGACAGCCGGGCCGAAGCTCCTCGCAGGATTGAGTGAGGCGTTCGCAATCGGCCCCCAGCCTGTGGCGGCCACCCCGATGTAGCCGCCGATGGCCAAGGGAGCAAGAGGCCCGTTGCCCCTAGGATCAACAGCAACCAAGAATACCACGATCACCAGGAAGAACGTCAGAACAATTTCGGAATACAGCGCGGCATCTGTACCGCCGATTCTGGGGGCGGAGGCCCCTGCATCCCCAGCGTCACCAACGATTCCAACGATGACAAAGCCCGCGGCTACCGCACCAAATAGCTGAGCGGCGATGTACCCGGCAGCCTTCGATGTCGAGATTAATCCGCGCACCCAGAAAGCGACGGTCACGGCGGGATTGATGTGAGCGCCGGAAATCGGGCCAAAGGCAAAGACCATGGCCATCACCACGATGCCAAACGCAATCCCCACACCTACAGTCCCGACTGCGCCATCGCTAGCGGCATCTACAGCAGCGGCCCCGGGACCGCCAAAAACGAGACCAAACGTACCGATAGCTTCGGCCACATGCTGTTTCGGTAGTCGTGGTGAAGTCAGCATCGCGGCAGAACGAGAGGTTACGGCAGCCGGGCCTGTCCCTCAATCGGCGCTTCGAAGAGCGGCTCTGTAGCTTCGTGAGCGCCCCTGAAGACCGGCGTAGGCCAGATGCCGATAAACACCACGCCGAGCAGGAGAGCACCACTCGTGAGCGTGAGCAGAGGAGATGGACGGAACCGCTTATCACCCTCCTCAGGATCAAAGAGATACATCTGTTTCATGACCATCAGATAGTAGTAAAGACTGATAAAGCTATTTACGGCCCCAAGTCCGACAAGCCAGAGCATCCCCAGACTGACCGTGCTGGCCTGGAACAGAAACAGCTTTGTAGCGAAACCTGCGAAGAACGGCAGCCCCGCGAAAGAGAAGAGCGAGACAGTAATTACCAGGGCCAAGAATGGCGATGTTTCCGCCAGCCCGCGCAGCCCCGCGATCGACTCGCGACCGGTACGATTGTAATAGGCCGTCAGTGCCGCAAACAGTGCGAGCGTCGAGATTGCGTAGCCGGCAAGGTGGAGCAGCAGCGTCGACGAGGCATCACGCGGTTCGTCGCCTTGGCCATAACCGACTGCGGCAACCACGACCAACATATATCCGACTTGGCCGATCGAGCTGTAGGCCACAAGCCGCTTGAGGTTCGATTGCTGGATGGCAACGACGTTACCGAAGGTCATCGTTACGGCGGCAAGCAGAGCGATGGCCCACCGCCATTCCTCTGCGCTTGGCAAAAGTGCACCGGAGAAGAGCCGCAGTATCAGTGCGAACCCTGCCACCTTCGAGGCCGTCGAGAGGAATCCTGTGATCGGGAGCGGAGCCCCCTGGTAGGCATCCGGAGCCCACATATGGAACGGGACCGCCGAGACTTTGAATCCCACGCCGACGACTATCAGCATCAGACCGACGACGACCGCCGCGCTATTCTCGCCTCCGCCTGCGCTCAACCCTTCCGCGATGCCGGCGTATGTCGTGCTGCCCGTGATGCCGTAGAGGAGGCTCATGCCGTAGAGGAACATCGCGCTGGCAAACGCCCCGAGCAGGATGTACTTAAGGCTGGCCTCGGCGCTGAGCCTGTCGCGCTTCAGGTATCCGACCAGGATGTACAAACAGAAGCTCAAGAGCTCGAGGGAGATGTAGGCGGTAATCAGTTCCTCCGCAGCGGCCATGTAAACGAGGGCTGAACCAGCTACCAGTAGAAGTCCGTAGTATTCGCCCGCCGTCTGGACACGCGTGCGGAGGTAGTGAGCGGAGATCAGCGATGTCGCGAACACGATCCCGGCACCGAGAAGTCGGAAGAAGGTAGTGTAGTCGTCACTGAGAATCAGACCCTGGAATTCGACCGGGTCTTTGCCAATGTAGAACAGCCCCGCGATGCCCCACGCCAGCGCCCCCGCCGCGGTTAGATAAGCGAGGTACTCACGCTGAATCTTCGGCCACATGAGCTCGACAAATATGACGAACACGGCCACGCCACAGGCAATGAACTCGGGAATGAATATCGTGTAGTCGCGTTCCATCAGCTTCCCATCCACATGGTCACGGAATGCGAGGCGCGGTCAGTGAACGGAGCCCACCAGAGTCCCATTACAACGATGGATGCGATCAACGTCCCAGCGGCCATGGTCTCCATTGGCGTCAGGTCGTGCAGACTGTCTTTCCAGCGCAGCGTAAGCGGGCCGAAGAAGACGATCGCGAACATTCTCAACATGTAAGCCGCTGCCAGGCCAGCGGCGACGATCGCCAGCGCACCAGCGATCGGGTAGGACTGGAAAGTGCCAACAAATATGTGGAACTCGGCCGTAAATCCCGACAGCCCCGGAAGTCCGACATTCGCAAGGCCAGCGATTCCGTAGCAGATGACCCACAGGGGCATCACCTTCGCTATTCCGCCGTAGTCCCTTATGTCGCGGGTATGAGACTGGTCGTAAATGGCTCCAATCATGAGGAAGACGAGAGCCGTCATGACGCCATGGCTGAACATCTGGAGCACAGCTCCGGTAACCCCGATGGCGTTCATAGTTGCGAGGCCCATAAGGACGTATCCCATGTGGCTGACCGAGCTGTATCCGGAGATCAGCTTGAGGTCGCGTTGCGTCAATGCACCCACGGCGCCGTACACAGCACCGATCGTGCCGAGCACCATCAGAGATGGCATCCAGAACTCCGCGCCTTCCGGAAGTAGCTGGATTCCCAGTCGGATGATGCCGAAAGCACCCAGCTTCATGAGGACGCCCGCGTGCACCATCGACACAGCAGTTGGCGCGGACATGTGGCCATCCGGCGACCAGGTGTGGAGCGGCCAAAGCGCTGCCAGCACTCCACATCCGACGACCATGAACGGGAAAAACGTCTTCTGGAAGTTCTCGTCGAGCGTTCCGTCTCGCCCCGCTTCCCAGAGGACCGGGAGATCGAATGTCCCGAGTCCGGCCTCGTAGACCACCGCAAAGATGCCGATCCAAACCAGCACTGATCCAGCAACCAACATCAGGGTCAGTTTCGCGGCCCCGTACTCCTTCCTCGTTGAACCCCAGACGCCGATGAGCAGGTACAGCGGCACCACCGCGAGTTCATAGAAGAAGAAGAAGAAGAAGAGATCGAGCGAGAAGAAGGTGCCATACACACCCGCCACCAGAGCCCAGAACAGGATGAAGAAGTCCTTGGTCCGGTAGTCGAGCTTCCAGCTTGTGAGCGTCGCCGCGAACGCGACTACGCCTGTCAGCAGGGCCAGCAGCGACGAGTCACCGTCGACTCCCAGGTGGAGGGTGATGCCGTTCTCGCCCAAGAAGCCGATATTTTCAGCCCAGGCCCACTGCAGTTCCATCTGGATCGTGTCGAGGGACTGGAAAGTCACCGACTCGCCGAATTGGTAGGCCACAAAGACGTAGGTCGAAAGTCCGAGCGTCGCGGCCGCGAACACCAACGAGATGACACGAACTGCCATCTTCATCGATCCCGGCACCATAAGCAGGATGGACATGGCAACGACGGGGCAGAGGAGGGTCGCGAGAATTACGTAACCCTGTCCTTCGTCGAACGTCATCTCACCAGCTCCGCAACACAAGGCCCATGAATGTGAGTCCCACGACTCCCAGCGCGAGTGCTAACGCGTAATTAGGCATCCGTCCGGTCTGAAGGTGCTTCAGCAGGAAGCCTGAGTAGCCGGTGACCTGGGCCGAACCGTCGACACCAGTGTCGTTGACCACGTAGCGGTCGAACCAGCTCACGAGGTAGCTAAACCCGAGAACACCACGATCAACGGCGGTCTGGTAGACCTCATCGAAGTAGAACTTGTTCTTGACGGCACGGTAAACGAGCGGCTGTGACTCGGCCAATGAAGTCGCTCGGTCGAGGCGCCCATTCCAATAGAACCAGCCGCCGATCAGGATTCCGCCTGCGGCGAGCAGAATCGACAAGAGCGCCAGGCCGACATCGAACTCGTAGATTTCGGGACCTTCCTCGATGTTGAAAACGAATTCGGTAATCCCGCCCGGAAATCCCAGGGCGTCGCCAACGCCGCCGAACACCACGAAGCCGGAGATAGTCCCGAGAATGGCCAGAAAAACTAGGGGCAAGGTCATCACGGACGAGGACTCGTGAGTGTGGTCGTGTACCTCCTTGTCCCGCGGGCCCCCCATGAATGTACGGATGAAGAGACGAGTCGTATAAGCAGCGGTCATGACGGCCGCAACGGACAGGATCACGGTCGCCCAGGCACCATCCCAGTGGTGGATCGTGGAGTTGAGAATTTCATCCTTGCTCCAGAACCCCGCGAGGGGCACGACCCCTGCTAAGGCAAGGGAGCCTAAGAAGAAGGTCGTGCCGGTGACCGGCATCTTCCGCCACAGCCCGCCGAGCTTGTCCATCTCCTGGTTGTGGTGAGTCGCGTGAATGACCGAACCGCTCCCAAGGAAAAGCAGAGCTTTGAAGAATGCGTGGGTCATCAGGTGGAACATCGCCGCCTGAGGGCTGGCCGAGCCAAGGGCGACAAACATGAATCCAAGCTGGCCTACGGTCGAATACGCAAGCACCTTCTTAATGTCCGTCTGCGCGAACGCAATCGCTCCGCTCAGGAGGGCGGTTACGAGGCCAACAATCGTAATGATGAGGAGCATGCCATCGGCAGCCTCGAACACCGGAAGCATCCTGGCGGTCAGATAGACGCCCGCCACGACCATCGTCGCTGCATGGATGAGAGCACTGACCGGCGTCGGGCCTTCCATCGCGTCGGGAAGCCACACGTGGAACGGAACCTGGGCGCTCTTGCCCATCGCACCGAGGAACATGAATAGCGAAGCCCAGAAGAGCGTCCCATCGGCGACGTGGCCTCCTTCGACCTCGTGAATCAGCTCCTGGATGTTGAACGTGCCGGTTGCACGCCAGAAGAGAATGATTCCGATCAGCAGGCCGATGTCGCCGATCCTCGTCGTAATGAATGCCTTCTTCGCGGCCTCAGTTGCGCTGCGCTTCTCCCAATAGAAGCCGATGAGCAGGAAGGAGCAGACGCCGACGAGCTCCCAGGCGATGTAGAGGAGCAGCAGGTTGTCTGCCATGACCAGCAGTAACATCGAAGCCGCGAAGAGTTGGAGGACCGCGAAGAACCAGAAGTAGCGAGGCTCGTTTTTCATGTAGCCGATGGAGAAGATGTTCACCATCAGGGCGACCGTTGTGATCACGGCGAACATCACGATCGTGATTGGATCAACGAAGGTGCCCTGGTCCAGCACAAAGCTCGCGCCTACCTCGGACCATTCGACCGATTTAACGACCGGTCCGAGTCCCCCTGACGAGTCCAGGAGGTCGACCACCACCGGAAAGCAGAGAACGAAGGCCGCTCCGGTGGCTGCCACCCCGAGGAGATCTCCACCACGCGGTAGCCACCGCCCGAACAGCGAAAGCACCACGAACATTCCTGCCGGGAT
>MPMF02220497.1_pt1 | contig 16073 bp, 16 predicted proteins | sample 1617271 | NCBI WGS metagenome assembly MPMF02 (sample SAMN05944812, study PRJNA350692) | marine metagenome | biome: marine; feature: ODZ; material: water; isolation source: 120 m water sample prefiltered with 30 um filter, filtered on to 0.2 um... | place: Pacific Ocean | collected 2012-04-09... | reverse complement strand
TCAGGTTAAGATCGACTGTCAGTCAACATAGATATGTAGAAGGACCATGTTCAAGAAAATAAAACAATGGTTTTCGCAAGAACAACAGAGTACCCGAAAATTAGAGAGAGTACTCTGTCAATGGCTTTGACAATGACTGGCCCCCACTCCCTCCACCCACGATAAACTACAATCAAAATCACGGCCGTACCATTGGTGAATATAAGCATGATGTTTCTTCAGGTGCGATCAATAACGAACTGCCTTTGTTGCAGCGTATTGCTCAGTTAAACCCTAACAGTGTTACTCTAGATTTCGGTTGTGGGCTTGGGAGACTCGCTGCTGCATTTGCACAACTCGGTCCATCGGTTGGTCGGTACTTCGGTTACGAGCCCGAATCCGTTGCTCGGAAGTGGCTCGTCTAGGCGTATAAAAAAGACCAACGATTTTCTTTCGGCGGTGTAGATTTGCCGAAGGAGGCAAAAGCCTTTGAAGACGCCATCATCAATGGAAAAAATGTTTTAGAAATGAATATGACAGGTCTTAAAAGTTAGCAGCATAAAGATAGTGCGATCGAGGAACTACATGCGTTACAGCATCAATGCCGTCGCTTAATCCATTTTGTTTGTACAGGTAGGGACGATCGGCAAGCAGATTTAAGGTCCTACTCGTTACGAAAGTCAGCATCAAATTCAAATATACGGAACGCACAGGCTCCCTCAAACATTGAAAGACAGATTGTCGCCAATAGCGCACATATTGATTATTTTTATCAGGGAAAAACCTACCAACGATTTTCCCCAATGTTAGTGCGACTGATTCAGATTGCGTTTCCAAATGAATGGGAAAAAATCGTGACCGTGACGATGCAGAAGTTGGCCCCGTCAATAAATGTGCATAAAAATAATAATTATTTGAAATGCAGTTCATTAAGAGCACTTAGCCGATCTCACAGTTCATTTCAAACATAAGACGCTAGTAATCGCGGGACAAAGCCGTCTGGAAATCATTGATGCTTGGTCGATGTGTGGTGTCATCTACACAATAAAGGGGCGTTTCTCCATAAAAAGAGGCCCACTTAGAAAAAGTGCTTCCCGGTGATCCAATCAAATAGTCGGTCGCAGCGAGAGAATATAAATCTTCCACCAAGTGCCCCGTTCCAGTTTGGTAATCGAATTGCTTGAATAACTCGTGATTAACCGATTCATCCGAACAGATTAGAAAGCGCACGTGATACTGAGTGAATAACGCGATTACATCTTCCATCACATTTGCAAAATCCTGAAGCGAACGCAGAAAAGTTCCCCCGGCAAAATCGTGAAAATCTTCTTGTCGGATATGTACTCCAACAATCAGGTCGCTGTCAGCCCGTAATTCCTCAAACAGCGCATTTATTTTTGTTTGATGGTATTCAATTGGCTGTAGATAGTTGCGAATTGCTTGCACCGCACAATCGTTGTGATGAGAGGAGTGATAGTTGTCACCGATAAATGCAAGAAAATGGTTTGATGCATACGTATCTGTTAATTCCTCCAGCGAGATAATTTCGCGACCCGATTTGACCACAGAGAAAACATTTGGCATCCGCTTGGCTAGGCTTGTTATTTGATGGCGCAACCAATCATGGGCGGACATAGGGAAATATGAGATGAGTCGGCCGACTTTTTGCGGAAAGCGACATAGAGGATCCCGACAAGACCCCAGAAAATATTTTCCATATCTGTGGAAAGCCGGATTAAAAATGTAGGCGCCTGTTTCCGTAGAATGAGCAATCAAATGTCCGAAAGTGAAAAGCTGGTTTGCAAGTCTTCCGTGATGTTTTAACAGAACCACTGGAGGGTGTTCCGTTTTGTTTTTCGATGTGTGTAACGGATGATCGAGCGTATCGTCTCGGACCGGAGATTTGATAGTGTTGACGACCATATTTTATTCTTAATTAAGCGAGCGACCTATTTAAGCAATGATCGGACAAACAAATGGATAGGCGATAAATTCAGTGACGCCGACGATACAGGATGTCGTGATGTGAAAGTTGGGCGTGAACTTCATAGTGTTGTTCAAGATGATTGTCGATCTCTTCCCGATACCGAGCCTCAACTAAAATGAACAGCGGTTTATGTTTGTCTAAATCGAGTCCCTTGAGAACCGGAAGTTCAAATCCCTCAACATCTAGACTGAGAAGATCGATGCTCGTGATATTATGCTGGTCGAGGATTGCACTGAGAGTGCGGGCCGGTACTTTAATATCGTGGGCTGTGATGTCCTGGACCGCGCACCCCCGCTCAATGTGCTGGAGCTCATCCTCTCGGGTTTTCATAGCTCCTTTAACCTGACTCATCAAATCGCAATATCGCATTTCGATGTGACTGGATGGAAAATCAAATGGCACAAGAGCGGCATTTTCTACCACGCAGTGAGGTCTGTTTTTTTTACATTGTGCGGCCAACTCAGGCACCGGCTCAATCAGCAATCCACGCCATTTTCGATATTTTTCAAAATAGAGTGTGTTGCTTTGTTTGATACCGTTGTTAGCGCCTGCTTCGATGAAAAAGCCATGATTAAAATCGACGTATTTCTCGAGTTTCCAGTCGAGCCCATCGAGACCAAAACTCCGTGTCTTGCCGATGCTCTGCAGACGATTTATCCACCTGCTGACAACGCTCATGCGACTTTCCTCATAGTACAATCTGTGCAACTAGCAATCACTCTTACTTGAAATACAGTACGGTCCCAATGGGCGTAGAGTCGACAGCAAAAATCGAAGAGTCGTCGCCCACCCCATCGCGCAATCCGTCGATAATTTTTCGGTGGCCATTGATGGTAATAAGGGGCTGATTCTTCAACAAAATAACCAGCTTCTGTAAAAAGATTTCCCAAGCACATAGGACTCCAAGTGAAGAGATGTTGGTTGACATCGTCATGTCGATAGGACAGGTGGATCGATTCACACGGCACATAGAACACAATCTTTCCAGTGGGTTTCAGTAAAAGTTTTAGGTTCTGAAGTTCGAGGAGAGGATCGGAAACGTGCTCAAGCGCGTGATTAGAAATGATTAAATCGGCCCATTGGTCGTCAATGTCCGTCGGTGATGCTACGGTCCGAATGCCATTCCGCTGAGCTTGCTCTCGGGCAGAATCGTTTACTTCAATGCCAATTTTTTCTTTGCACTGAATATTGTTTAGCAGATAGCCACCTCCACAACCAAAATCAATTACATTGAAATCGTTGTGGATAAACGGTTGAAATTTAGTAAGATTGGCCCATCCACCAAACTCACCGATTGGAGATTGCCAATCGAAATATTTATTGTCGTAGTGGGTGTCGGAAGTGGCCATGACAACGAGTTTCCTGTTTTTTATTGGATATTATGCAGCAGGTTTTTCCCATGGAAGCCGTTTTTGAATTTTCAGTTGCAGTCTGCGTAGGCGTGGAGGACGTTGATAGCACCGTTTGAAGCAGTGTTGATCTGCCTCCTTGTTGCGCACACACAAGGGAGGGTGGTTCATCGATGTGAGTGGCCCGGTGGGTAGGTTGGCTAAGTGGCTGTCGCCGGTGGTATGTGTTGCATCTGTGCCAAAGCCGATATTGCTGACAAGATTGACATCAGGTATTGCCGTCAGGCCACTTTGGGCCCAGCAAGAGTAGAGCCATGGATAGGCCCAACTGTTGATCTGGCCCTCGTATTGCAATCCAAATACCCGTTGCCAATAGATCTTTTCTGCGTGGCTATCAGAAAAAGTACTCAAAGAGTCTGCCTCACTAAAATCAGGCCAAGTCACCATTTCCGGATCAAAATTTTCCCAGACCCGTCGCCAGGATGCCCACCCCCAGCAGTGAAAATATTTGGAGAAGTAATAACTGTATCTGCTTTGCAATTGTTTGTCCTGAAAGTTGTTGCCACTGATCGAAACAACGCGTTGATCATCGCGATAATATTTCAGCAAGTCTTGACAAAAGGTGAAAAAAGTAGGTTCAGGAAGACAATCGTCTTCTAGAATAATCGCCTCTTGAACGACTTGAAAAATCCAGGCTAGTCCACTCGTAATCCGGCGTTTGCACCCCATATTCTCAGAGGAAAAATTAGTGAGCACTTCACAGGGCCAGTCGACCTGATCAATGATTGCCCGCGTGGCCATCACTTGTTCTCTTTCGCCTGTTCGATCGGTTCTTGGACCGTCACAGACGACCAACAGCATTTCGGGCTTGGCGCGGGCTATTTCATCGAATACTCGTTGAGTGACCTTTGGGCGATTGTAGATGAGAAACCCAACGGGCGTTTTTAGTGGCATGGTCTGGTCGCTCGACGAATATGCTGTCACTGCTATCGTTTTGACATGGGTGGGAAGATTGATATTTCGGGATACTATTTTTGATGTCGAATTAATGCAACAACAGTTCGACCAAAAAAACAATGTTGACCATATAGGTCAATGCCTTCTAGGTTACAGCGATGTGAGTCATAGGAGAGAAATGTATGAAATTAGTTAACGTGGGTTGTGGACAACATATCAGTACCGAATGGATCAATTTGGATCTCGTTTCGGGGGTTCGGGGTGTCACCCGACATGATTTGCGCCAGGGGTTGCCTTTTTCCGCTAATCAGTGCGATGTTGTCTATCATTCCCATCTGCTTGAGCACCTAACACCAACGGAGGCTCGTGCGTTTCTGCTGGACTGCTATCGTGTATTGAGGCCGGGTGGGATTCTCCGTGTGGTAGTTCCAGATTTAGAGGGTATTGCCCGTGCCTATTTGCGATCCCTCGAAGCATCTGATCAAACAGGCAACACGGAAGATCTCGATTGGATGCGGATCGAGCTGCTCGATCAGATGGTACGAGAATATTCGGGTGGCACGATGCGGTCTTTTGTCGACCAATCAAATTTTTGCAATCGTCCATTTGTGCAATCTCGTATAGGCGATGAATTATTTCCGCCTGACAAAGCGTTCAGACAGCGGAATCGCAAAACCTTCGTGCAAAGATTAAGGAGATTTCCCGCAAAGTTAACCAAGCTTCGTCGAGCGGTGACTTTAGGAGCAGTAGCGGTATTGGGCGGAAGGAGTGATTACCGGGCTTTGAAAGAGGGACAGTTCCGGCAATCGGGTGAAATCCATCGCTGGATGTATGATCGGATCTCTTTGTGTTGTTTGCTTGGCGAAATCGGTTTTATGGAAGCGGGCCCTTGTCGGCCAGATGAAAGCCAAATTCCAAATTTTGAAGATTATCAACTCGACTCGGTCGGCAGTCGGATACGAAAACCAGATTCTCTCTTTGTTGAAGCAATCAAACCGGAAAAATTGATTGCTCAAGCGGCATGAAGTGAATTGTTGAACTTTGCAGCCAGTAAATTGCGGTAGAGCGAAATATATTTGGCCGCTTGATGGCGGTGGTGAAATTCATTGATTACCAGTGCTCGTCCATTCTCAGCCATCCGCCTCCGTTCCTGGGGTCTGTCGGCGAGGTAGTCAATCTGATGGGCGAGATGTGTGGTATCACCTGTCTTTGCCAGTAGTCCTGTTTTGTGGTGATGGACATAATCTGGAACGCCTCCTGTTTCAAAGGCAACGACCGGTGTCCCGCAGGCAAGAGCTTCAAGGCCAGTTTGCGGCAGGTTGTCTTCGAGCGATGGCATTACAAAGATGTCGGCAGCCGAATAGATTAAAGCTTGTTTTTCCGGATCGTTTACATAGCCGGTTGTCACAATATCTGGGATTCCTGGCAGAGACTCATCGATGGCCCCAACTCCAAAAGCAAGCCCAGTGATACATTGCGTCGTGGCTAATTGGGGCAATGCTTTGAGCAATTCCTGAAAACCTTTTCGGTGGTTCTCAAGAGACTCGGCTCCAAACCCAATGATCAGTCCCTCCTTCTGGATGCCGAGTGTGTGGCGAGCTAACTTCTTGTCATAGGGTTTGAAAATATCAGTATCTAAGCCATTGTGTATGGTTTGGAAACTTTGTGCGTTTGCAAATATTCGACTCTTTCGAGCTTCATTTTCTAACCAGTGGCTAGGTGCGACAATGTGGATATTCTTTCCTTCGATTGCCGCCAGTTTTTGGTTGAAAAACTGCCACGATAAATCGTTTGAGCGCTGCCGACCGAGTTGCGGGCAATTTTGACATTCATCGTAATAAGCGGTGCAATTTCCAGAATAATGGCATCCGCCTGTAAAAGGGTTCATGTCATGCAATGTCCATACAATAGGAAAATCGCTGGGGATGGATGCAAAAAAGGATGCGTAGTCGATCAGCTTGGCCACCCAGTGCAATTGGATGATATCGGTTCCCAAGTTGGCCACATCGATTTGGGTGTGGGGAAGTACCTCTGGGCAGCTAAACATTTCCAGGCCCGGTGGTCTGCCTCGCAAAGCGTGTTTGAATTTTAGTCTCTGTAGTTGCTTTCGGGACCACATGCGCGGGGTGAGGCCACGGCTACTCCAGGCGGAGTGTGCTGGCAGGTAGCTTTCGTCTTGCACCGTTTGCCGCTGTTTTTGCTGGAGATAAAAGAGCCTGCTGGAAATACCACTTTCCAGCAAGGCATGATGCAAGCGTTTGGCTGCAACGGCAGCGCCGCCTGAAAGGGTGGTGTTGAATTGATCAACGATCATTACCACAGTTCCAGCGTGGAAAATGTTGGATAAAGACGGGGAATAAGTAACATAAAGCATTGTGATGGACAACTGGAAATTGGGATAAAAGGCCGAAGTCGAATTATTGCTACTTCGTGGCAGGATGGCTGTGGACTGCTGGCAATGATATCGGGCCTGCTGAAGTTCTTTTGATGGGACAACGTCCAGATGCGGAATTACGTCTGACCAATCCGAAGCGAACACATATTGGAAAGAACGCACGTTGACTCACGATGTGCAAATGGGTACCGTTTCGTCTCGTTTTATTGGTCCCATGCTATCACTCCTAAATCGATACGGCTCACGGAATATTGCAGCATGAAAAACTTAGGGCGTGCCATTAGGCAGGCGCTGCGACAGCGTTTCACGATTATCGGTATCATTCTCTCATCGCTCGTGGTTGCCTTTTTCTGGGGTGCCAATATCGGTGCGGTCTATCCGTTCGTTGAAGTGGTTGTTCAGAACAAGTCTATGCACGACTGGGCGCGAGAAAGAGTCGCCGAGAGTGAAAAAGCGTCTGCTGTTGCCAAGCAAAAGATTCATGAGCTTGAACAACAACAGAATGGTGTCGAAAACGCCAAGAGCCTTAATAACAAAAAAAATGAAATTGACGCTCTCCGTTTGCGCATCGAAGCTGAGCAAAAGGTCATTGCTACGACGAAAAGTTTGCAGCCCTACATTGAGCGCTATCTTCCCAATGATGCTTTTCAGACGCTGGTTCTCATTGCTTCGTTTTTGGTGGTTGGAACAATCATCAAGAACTTGTTTCTGGTTGCAAACATGTTGCTTGTTCAGCGGTTTTCGGAAATGACGACACTCGAACTGCGAAATCAGGTTTTCGCGCATACGATGAAGATGGGACTGGGAGTCTTCAACAAGAACCGCACCGGCGATCTGATGAGTCGTTTTACGGGAGACATTGCAGCGATTGGGAGTACGATTGCATTTCTCTTTGGCCGAGCACTTCGGGAACCTCTCAAAGCTACGGTCTGTCTACTCGGTGCTCTGTGGGTTAGTTGGCAATTGATGCTGTTTTCATTCATGGTCGCGCCGCTTGCATTAATATTGACATACGTACTTGCCAAATCAATCAAACGGGCGAATCGTCGGTCCATGGAAGAATCGAGTCAATTCTTCAGGCGACTGCTGCAATCTTTTAGCGGGATCGCTGCGGTCAAAGCCAATACCATGGAAAAATATGAATGCAATCGATTCCGTCGCACGACTCGCGAAATCTACCGTAAGTCAATGAAGATTATGTTTTACCATTCGCTGACCAAGTTCAGTGATGAGGTTTTGGGAATGGTTGTGGTCAGTATTTCAATCCTGGCGGGTGGTTATCTAGTACTCAATCAGGAGACCCACCTGTTTGGGTTGGCAATGACAACCCGCCCTATGAATCTGGCCTCTTTGTTGATGTTTTATGGATTTCTGATTGGGGCAAGCGATCCCCTTCGAAAATTATCGGGTTTCGTAAATACGGCGCAATCAGGAGCTGCTGCTGCGGATCGTATTTATCCCTTGCTCGACCGAAAACCTGCCATTATTGAAAAAGAAAATCCCATTCCCGCCAAAAATTTGGCGCAGCCAATCGTTTTTGATGGGGTGAATTTTCATTATGACAAAAAAGAGCCGGTACTGCGCGATATCAATTTGAAGATACTCTGTGGTGAGACGCTCGCGATCGTTGGGCCCAACGGTTGTGGCAAGACAACACTGGTCAATCTTATCCCTCGTTTCTACGATCCCGTTGATGGTGAGGTTCGTCTCGGTCGCTCGCCATTTTACGATCTTTGTATTCAGGATTTGCGGAGACGGATCGGTATCGTGACCCAACAGACGATTTTGTTTGACGATACGGTTTTAAACAACATTCGATATGGGTCACCGAGAGCAACGGATGAAGAGGTATTCGCAGCCGCCAAAAAAGCGTATGCCCACGATTTCATTATGCAGAAGCTAGAACATGGTTACGATACTAATGTGGGTGAATCGGGAGGCCGATTGTCAGGTGGGCAAAAGCAAAGGCTTTCTCTAGCACGGATCATTTTACGCGATCCGCAGATTATGATTTTGGATGAAGCGACTAGCCAGATTGATCCGGAAAGCGAGCAACTCATTCACAAGGTCCTTGAAAAATTCATAAAAGATCGCACTACGTTTATTATTACCCATCGACTCTCAACGCTTTCTCTCGCGGATCGTATCTTGGTGATGAATGAAGGCCAGATCATCGATGTGGGTAGTCACGAAGAGTTGGCCTCTCGGTGTGAACTTTATCAGAAGCTCTATCAAGTTTCCTTCAAGGAATCGGCCTGAGAAATAGGTGTTTTGATAAACTGCTGCAGATTACACTTGCTCTATTTTTCAAAATATTGGACGATTTCTCAGCACACTGTTTTCTCAGAATGAACTAAAGGATAGTAAAGTGACTGTACTTCAGAAAAAAACGGTTGTTGTGACCGGTGGTGCCGGCTTTCTCGGTCGCGAGGTATGTCGACAGTTGGAGCCGTTTCATCCTCGAGCCATTATTGCGCCTCGCAGCAGTTCCTATGACCTGCGCAACAAGGATGCAATTGAGCAATTACTCGCTGATAGTCAGCCCGATGTGATTCTCCATTTGGCAGCTGTTGTAGGTGGGATTGAGGCCAATCGACTTAACCCGGGAAAGTTCTTTTACGAAAATGCCATTATGGGGATTGAACTCATGGAGCAGGCTCGGCAATTTGGTGTCGATAAATTTGTTGCCGTGGGATCCATTTGCGCATACCCCAAATACACACCGGTACCTTTCCGGGAAGATGATCTCTGGAACGGCTATCCCGAGGAAACCAATGCGCCGTATGGACTGGCAAAAAAAATGCTGCTGGTGCAGTCTCAGGCTTACCGCCAGCAATATGGAATGAATGCAATCACGCTTTTTCCCGTAAACCTGTACGGCCCGTACGACAATTTTGACCTGCAGTCGAGTCATGTTATTCCAGCATTGATTCGCAAAGTCTGTGAGGCCATGGACTCAGGAAAACAATGTATTGAGGTTTGGGGAACCGGATCGGCATCCCGAGAATTTCTTTACGTTGCAGATGCTGCTGAAGGGATTGTGCGGGCAACGGAACAATATGACGGGGCCGAACCTGTCAATCTGGGCTCCGGCAATGAAGTCTCGATCCGGGATCTTGCAGATCTTATTTGCGATGTTTGCGGATTTGAGGGAGAGATTCGCTGGAATGCAGAAAAACCGGATGGGCAGCCACGAAGATGTCTCGATACAACCCGCGCACGCGAGGAATTCGGTTTTGAATCCAGTACGAGCCTGCGTGAAGGATTGCTACAGACAGTCCAGTGGTATCGAAAAAACCGTGTCTGCAAGGCAGCCTAGCTATTTTGCAACGTGCGAAAATATTTGATCTTCTCTCAAATCGAAGCCTTGGTATCGACCAATGTTTCTCGATGAGAGCCGATTGGCGATTTAAAACAGTTTAATCAAATTTGCTTGACGATTTCTTATCCGCGAAGACGTGATTGCCGTCAAATCGTATATTCTCAAATCCTGCTCTTCCGAGCGTGATTCGTAGCCCCCTACGACTCTGAAACGATTCAATGGTCCCATTTAGATAGGGGACAATATACCCAGTCAAGTAAAATAAGATACCGTTCATCAAAATATATAATCTGTGTATGACTACCTTGATTTGAAGTTTAGTCAGAGCGCGTAGCATGAATTTAGTAACATCTTTCCACGTCTCATACGATGCAGAGAATGTGCCTCCAGGGACTAAGACACGGTAAACTTCTCTCACTACTTTAGGAATCTTTATATACATCAGTGTAACGCCAGATATGACTTTATCAAATTTGTTGGATTCGAAATGGCGCAAATCTTCAGCGGGACACACTAAGAAAAAACGATTCGGTCGATCCTTGTAAAGTAGTTTTGCTTGCTCAATGACTTCAGCATTAACGTCAATGCCATATATGGCAACATGATCGGGCACTCCATAGGTATCAACCGTTGAGCCGAGACCACAGCCCACATCTAAGACAGACTTGTCATTTTCAAAACACAGAGAAACGTTCATTTAAATATCAGGATTCTCTTTTTGATGATTTCAATATACTGCCCATAGTGTGTTCATTTTCATCGACGACATTATATCCGATGTAACTCCTTAAAGTAACGTGTGGGGCCAGATTTAGTCATCGCAAATGCACTTAGTGTTTCTATCATTCTTAATGGCAGCGAATCAACTTGGGTGTGCTGATTTGTAAACCTTCAATGGCACCATACTGTTTTTGCAATTCTGCAAAGGACATTTTTAAAAAGCCGTAGATGGTAGGCGATGGGGCTCGCGATAGCCAATCATCTGCTAACGCTGCCATGGCAGCATCGTATGCCTTTTCACTCTCGGAATGGACGTAACAGCGTCCCCGAAGCCTCCGTAAATCACCATTGAAATATGGGCTGATGTGCCATAATTCGTGCAAGATGGTCAGCAGTTTTTCGCGAAACGGCTGGTTTTGAAAACGGGGCATATAAAAACTCAGCAGGTAGAGCATCTCCCGACCCTGTTGGTCTCGTATCTGCTGGACCTGCCATTGCTCGTCTTTCTTTACCAGGTCGCGCTCGCCTCCCTCAAAACGCATGGGGGTGAGGGATGCCTGTAGTCCGTGACGGACATTTTTGCGCGTTTGGCAGAAGCTGACTGCCACATACTGCATATCGATATGTGCCAACTGTGGAAGGCGCGACACCATATCTTCACAGATATGCCGCATGTGACGGGTGAAATCAAATCCAGATTGCGACTTGAGTAGAGGCGCTTTTCGAGAATGTTGAAAAGGCGTGGCCATCCGTGACCCAAATTCCGTATCTTGCCAGCTTAGAGAAGCGGACAGGTGTTCTTCATAGCGGCAAAAAGAGAATCGGCTTGCTGTTGCCGGTTACTCCTCGTTGGCAGATTCTTCGTTTTCCTCAGCATCGACGTTGCCAGCCTCATCGGACTCCGCAGGGGTTTCGCCGTCCTGGGCCTCATCGATGATTTCCTCCTCCTCAGTTGCGCTGTCACTAGTTGCGCTGTCACTAGTTGCGCTGTCACTAGTTGCGCTGTCACTCGTCGAGGGGGTTTCGTCTTCAAATTGTTGGGGTTGGACGCTGGGGCCTTTAACGCGATCCCGCTCACCAACAAATTCCAGAATAACCTGGATCCCCGCATCGCCAAGTCGTGGTTTGGCTAAACGCATGATTCGCGTATAGCCGCCGGGGCGATCTTCAAATCGGGGAGCAATATCATCGAAAAGAATGGAAACAGCTTCTTTATTTCCCAGCAGTTGGATCGTCCGGCGACGTGCCGAAAGAACGGGCGCGATTGCCTGATTCCATTCTTTCCAACGGTCGCTTGCACGCCACTGTTTCCATTCCTCGGAATTCCTTTCCGCATCGGGCGCTAGAGCATCCGCATTTCGTTGGTTTTCAAGGGTATTGCGGGCGATTGTAATACAACGTTCGATAAGCGGTCGAACCTCTTTTGCCTTCGCCATTGTTGTAATGATACGGCCCGTTAGCTGAGGTGCATTATCATCAAATTCTGCGTCTCGCTCCGTCAAAAGCAGGCTGGATGCCAAATTTTTGAGCATAGCCCGCCGGTGGCTCGGTGAGCGTCCCAAGATTCGACCCCGTCTTCGATGTCGCATGACAAATCACGATCGCTAAAAAAGTGCAGAAAATTAAACCAACGGGTTGCAGCCTCAAACCAATCCAACAACGCGGGCGGCTGCTAGAAAGAGGGTGCGGAGGATGATGGTAGCCGCATGCCCAAACGCAAACCGAGTTCTCCAAGTTTGTCGTAAACTTCCTGTAGTGTTGTGTCACCAAAATTGCGTACTTCCATGAGCGAGTCTTCGTCTTTGAGGACAAGATCGCGCACGGTCAGGATACCCTCAGATTCCAGGCAATTGCTGGCCCGCACCGAAAGATGCAACTCAGCAATATTCATGTTCATTTTTTTCTCGAGTGCCGGATCGACTCCGTCCGGACTGGTCCGCACATTGCTGTGGACCTCGGCACCGAGTTCGCTGTACTGGACAAACGGATTGAGGTGTTTGCGGAGTATTTTTGACGCTTCGACCAGGGCGATTTCGGGTTCGATGCTGCCATTCGTCCAGATTTCCATGGTTAGCTTATCGTAATTTGTTTTTTGCCCGACACGAGTTGCTTCCACCTCGTAACGAACGCGGACGACAGGGCTGTAGACAGCATCAATCGGAATGATGCCTACTTCCTGCTGACTGGGAGTATGCTCCGAAGCTGGAATATATCCTCGTCCATTCTCGACAACCATTTCCATGGCAAACTCATTGTCGCCACTCATTGTCGCAATTTTGTGTTCTTTATTGACCACTTCAACGGAGCTATCCGCTAGAATATCCGCCCCGGTGATCTCGCCGGGCGAATTTTTTTCAATCCGGATAACTTTTGTTGAGTCAGCATGATTTTTAACAACCAGGGATTTGATATTTAAAACAATATCAGTTAGGTCTTCCACAACACCGTCGATGGTTGTGAATTCATGCAGTGCACCCTGAATGCGGATCTGTGTGATCGCGCTACCTTCAAGGCTGGATAACAGTATCCGCCGAAGACTATTCCCGATGGTAACGCCGAATCCCCGTTCGAACGGTTCAGCGACGAATTTCCCGTAGGTTCCCGAAAGAGTCTCTGCTTCACATCGGACCTGACTGGGAAGTTCTAGACCGCGCCAACGAATATGCATGGTTTCTCTCCGTAACCGCTACTACTTTGAACACAATTCAATAATCAACTGGACTTGGACCGGGATTGAGATGTCTTCCACCTCAGGTAGTCGGGACACCCGGCCTTCTGGAATGGCACCTTCGACTACACTCAGAAAATCAGGCACATCGCGCTGATTCTCTGAAACATTGGCGACCACCGCCTGGAGGCTCTTTTTGCGATTTTTAACTTGTATGACATCACCCGTTCGCACTTGGAAACTGGCAATGTCCACAAATTGGCCATTGACTGTGAAATGTCCATGGGAAATCAGTTGCCGGGCCTGAGATCGACTTTGACCAAATCCCAAACGATGAACAACATTGTCAAACCGTCGCTCTAACAAACTGAGCAATACATCGCCCGTATTTCCCGAAGCTTGCGTCGCTCGTTTAAAATAACTGCGAAATTGTCGCTCCAGGACTCCGTAATAATGTTTAACCTTTTGTTTTTCGCGAAGTTGGATCGCATATTCGGTAAGCTTTCCTCGGCGAAATTGGTGCATGCCGGGAGGAGCGTCTCGACGATCGTAACCGCACTTAGGCGTGTCGCAACGGGAGCCCTTCAAAAACAATTTCATTCCGTCTCGCCGACAAAGCCGACATACGGGGCCTGTGTAACGCGCCATGCTTCTATTCCAGCTTATCTTAAAAAATGTTGGGTATAGGAACGACAAAAATTGTCGATCGGTCTGTCTTTTTGCTTCCGCCTACTTAGACCCGTCGTTTTTTGCCCGGACGACATCCATTGTGAGGCATCGGTGTAATGTCTTCGATCGATTTGATGTTTACTCCAGCCGATTGCAATGCGGTGATCGCACTTTCTCGCCCCCCGCCCGGTCCATTGACGCGAACATCGACATCTTTGATGCCGAATTTCTTCGCCTTCTCCGCTGCCTGTTGTGCTGCACATTGGCCGGCAAAGGGTGTGCTTTTGCGGCTGCCTTTGAAGCCGGATGTCCCAGCACTGGCCCAGCAGAGCGTATCACCTTTGATATCGGTCACCGTGACCGTTGTGTTGTTGAACGTTGCCTTGATGTAAACAATGCCAACCGGAACGTTACGTCGAACTTTCTTCTTTTTGCCTTTTGCCACTGCCTTACGGACTCCTCATTACATGCCGATACATCTTTACATTCCGAAGATCAAACATGATGTTCCAAAAAGTATTTCTAAATTAACGCAGATCTTTCACACCCTTTTTGCCCGCCACGGTTCTCCGAGGTCCTTTGCGAGTTCGTGCATTGGTTCGTGTTCGCTGCCCTCGGACCGGCAGGCCGCGTCGATGCCGAAGGCCTCGATAGCAGGCGATGTCCCGGAGCCGCGAAACATTCTGTGCAACTTGACGCCGAAGTTGGCCTTCAACGACGTAATTTTTGTCGAGTAAAGCTGCAAGTCGCGCAACCTCATCTTCATGAAGGTCGCGGGCACGTTTTCTCGGATCGATACCAGCATCTTGGCATAGCTGCCTAGCACTCTTTGGGCCGACACCATAAAGATACGTCAACGAAACAACCGTGGGACGATCGTTCGGAATGTCAACACCGAGCAAACGAGGCATATGTCTCTTGTCTCTCCTGACACTGCATCACCGGTTTGCAGTGTATCGGGATGATTGATATTTTGGCGAAGAATTACCCAGCGGCTGCCGCGCCGCACTATCGAAAAAATGCCTTAGCAGGAGATGGCTCGTCCAGTTCCATACAACTGGAGAAACCAGTCATATGTTGTCACTGTTCAACCCTGTCGCTGCTTGTGACGGGGATTGCTGCAAACGACAAAAACAACTCCCCGACGTCGAACCACCTTACAGTTCTCACAGATGCGTTTGACGCTGGCGCGGACCTTCACGGCTTTGGCAACCCTTCCGAATAGCTGGATAAACCACGAAATATATACCCTGTAGGGGTTTCCAATCAAGGGGCCAGCCGAATTTTCGACCCCATCGGCCTGTTGTCTCCTGGCAAAGCGGGTCTGGCAAAGCGGGTCTCGGGAGAACTGGCATAACAGCTGCGATTTTTGGGCACTCCGGCGCCCAAATGGTCCTGATCCTTCCCCCAGTGGCTCACTCCGGGGCTGGGTGCCGGGCGTCTGAAACGGGTCATTCCAGAGGATTTTATCGAAATTTTACGGATTTTATCTCTCTTTTTCCGTTGGTGTTGGTCGTGGAGAGAATGCATTGGCACCTCAAGGGGTTTAGTGATTTGGCAAGCGGTCTGGATAGATCTTCGATGAGAAAAATGGCGTCTGCAGCCTCCAAAACCGATTTCATCGAGTCGGGCTCCTCTTTAAAACGTTCAAATAAAAACCCAAAAATCTGCCCAACCCTTTGAAATTGCCGAGAGCCGGTGGCCTGCTTTTTCTCCTAGGTTGCCCGTTGCGTGTCCGTCATGCCGGGCGGATGATTCGGGTGCTAAGATGAACCATCCTGCGGAAAGAAAATTTTACCAATGGATTATAGAGAGTCCAAAAAAAGACTGCTTTCTGAGAACAACGCAAACCATTGAACATGTCTTCTCACTGGAACAATAAAGTTGTCATTATCGCGGGTGGCTCGATGGGTTTGGGCAGGGCCATTGCCACAGCCTTTGCGGAGCAGGGGGCGAAGATTGTACTTGCTGCTCGCAACGAAGATCGTCTTGCACATGCTGCGAACGATTTGCGAACTCTGGCTGTG
>MPMF02023488.1_pt1 | contig 16089 bp, 17 predicted proteins | sample 1617271 | NCBI WGS metagenome assembly MPMF02 (sample SAMN05944812, study PRJNA350692) | marine metagenome | biome: marine; feature: ODZ; material: water; isolation source: 120 m water sample prefiltered with 30 um filter, filtered on to 0.2 um... | place: Pacific Ocean | collected 2012-04-09... | reverse complement strand
GGTTGTGAAGGATATCAAGCGCCAGACGCGGCGGCGGTTCTCAGCGGAAGAGAAGATCAGGATCGTGTTGGCCGGCCTTCGTGGCGATGAGAGCATTGCAGAATTGTGCCGCCAGGAAGGCATAGCCCAGAGCCAGTATTACTCATGGTCGAAGGAGTTCATGGAAGCGCCGGGAAGAAGCGGCTGGCCGGTGACACAATGCGTGAGGCCAATTCCGATGAAGTGAAGGGGCTTCGCAAAGAGGCTCGGGACCTGAAGGAAGTGGTGGCGGAACAAGCCCTGGAACTTCGATTGCTCAAAAAAAGCATGACCGGAGATGGGGGAGACGGCGAATGAGGTATCCCGCATCTGAGAAGCTGGAGATCATCCGGCTGGTGGAGCAATCGCATCTGCCTGCCAAACACACTTTGGATGAGCTCGGCATTCCCCGATCAACCTTCTACGCATGGTACGACAAGTATCTAACCGGCGGCGTAGATGCGCTTGAAGACAAGGCTCCCATGCCTGCCCGCGTATGGAACCGAATACCCGATGATGTCAGAGAGCAGATCGTTGATCTGGCGCTAGTGGAACCGGAACTCTCCCCCAGAGAACTGGCTGTCAGGTTCACCGATACCAAAAGTTACTTCGTCTCAGAAGCCAGTGTGTACCGGCTATTGAAAGCCCATGACCTCATTACCAGCCCGGCTTTTGTCGTCATCAAGGCTGCAGATGAGTTCAAAGCCAAAACAATAGCGCCCAACCAGCTTTGGCAGACAGACTTCACCTATCTCAAGGTCATCGGTTGGGGGTGGTATTATCTGTCGACCATTCTGGATGACTACAGTCGCTACGTAATCGCCTGGAAGCTATGCACGACGATGAAGGCTCGTGACGTCACCGACACACTGGAGCTCGCTCTGCAAGCTTCTGGATGCGATCAGGTCAACGTTCGACATCGACCGCGATTGCTATCTGACAATGGGTCCAGTTACATCGCAACTGAACTGGCCGAATGGCTCGATGACAACGGCATGGATCATGTTCGTGGGGCTCCATACCATCCCCAGACCCAAGGCAAGATCGAGCGGTGGCATCAGACCTTGAAGAACCGCATCCTTCTGGGAAACTACTTCTTGCCCGGTGATCTAAAGGGCCAGATTGGCAGGTTCATCAGCCACTACAATCATCACAGATACCATGAGAGCTTACAAAATCTCACCCCGGCTGACGTCTACTTCGGACGCGGGGATCAAATCCTCCAACAAAGAGAAAGGATCAAGGAAAAAACAATCAACCAACGACGCTTGCAGCACCGAAAGCAAGCCGCTTAAAATGAACAAACAGATGAGCCAATTCCTAGCTTAGGTTAAGCTGCAATCTGTCCAGAAATCCCTGACGACGGACAATCTCAATGCGCGATTTGTTCTGCAAATAGGAGACAAGTATGCTCGACACCACGGTGACGATGAATTTAGTCGAGAGCGACCGCCGCCGTCATCGGCAGGCTGGGGTCGGCGGACCATTCGGCGAGAGAGCCATCGTAGAGCTTGACCGCGCTATTGCCCAGCTGGGCGCCGAGGGCGAGCCAGCCGACGGCGCTTTCGAGGCCTGAGTTGCAGAACAGGATTTGCGGACTCTCTGGATTAAGGCCGGCAAGGGTCCAAAGCATGCGCAATTGCGTCGGCGCGCGAAAGCGTAGGCCCTCATTCACGGTTAGCCAAGTCATGGGCAAGTTGGCGGCGCCGGGGATGGTGCCGGAACGCACTACGACGTGGGTCGAATTGATGCCGAGGTAATGGTCGTTATTTCGCATATCAACTAGAGTTTTTCCGCTTGCCATGGCCGCGTGTACCTCAGCTTTGCTTGCTACCATGTCAGATCGCGGCCGGGCGCTGAAGACGATTGGCACGGGCTCGGCTTCGCCTACTTCGACGTCGTTGTCCCACTCAGCGGTCCAGGCGTCCATACCCCCGTCTAGGATCGAGACCGCCCCGTGGCCGAGATAACGAAAGATGAAGTAGACCCGCGCTAGCTCGGCGGCTGAGAACATATCGACGGCAGCTGTTACCAGCACTACGTGGTTGTCGTTGCCGATGCCCAGGCCGCCGATCAGCGCCTCTAAGTGCGCCACGGGGGGCACCATGTTCTCGACACCATCGCGGCTCGCGCGCCAGCCGCCGCCATAGTAGTCACTGTGCACGCTACACGGCACATGCTGGGCGGCAAAATTGCGCACAGAGCGGCGCAGATCAAGCACAACGATGCTGCTGCTGCAAAGATGCTGTTGCAGCCAGGTCACATCGACAATCGGCGGGGCCGGCGCGGCAAGCCCGGCGGCAGGGAAAGCAAGAATCAGGCCGGCAAGCCAAAGCCGCACGGCGCAAAAGTACGCTCTGTTCACTGGCCCGCGGCGCTGGCCATGGCGGCCTCGATAGCGGCAAGGGCGGCTGGGGCGGCCGAGGCGTCCGGCCCGCCCGCCTGGGCGAGATCAGCTCGGCCGCCGCCGCCCCTGCCGCCAAGCGCCTCTGACGCTGCGCGCACCAGCGAGACCGCATCCAGGCGATCGGTGAGATCGTCCGTCACGCCGACCACGACTGCGGCCTTGCCGTCCGCCACGGCGACCACCGCGACCACACCGCTGCTGAGCTCCTTTTTCATGGAGTCGGCCATGCCGCGCAGGTCCTTGGCGGGCACGCCTTCAAGCTGACGGGCGACGAGCGAGATGCCGGCCACGTCCTTGATACCGGCGGCGCCGCTCCCGCCACCGCTAGTGGCCAGGGCGCGGCGGGCGTTGGCCAGCTCGCGCTCCAGGCGCTTACGTTCGTCGAGCAGCCCGGCGATACGCTCGGCAAGTTCCGCGGGCGCGATCTTGAGCGCGCCTGTGGCATCGCGCAGGGCTTGCTCCTGCCGATTGACGTAGGCCAGGGCGCCTTCGCCGGTCAGCGCCTCGATGCGGCGGATGCCAGCCGCGACTGCGCCTTCGCTGATGATTTTGAACAGCCCTATGTCGCCCGTGCGCTCGACATGAGTGCCGCCGCACAGCTCGACCGAGAACGGCTTGCTGTCACTGCCCATGGTCACGACGCGCACGCGCTCACCGTATTTCTCACCGAACAAAGCCAGCGCACCGGCCTCGACCGCCTGCTCAGGGCTAGTGACGAGCATCGTGACGGTGGTGTTTGCCAGCACCTGACGGTTGACCTCGACCTCGACTGCTGCCTGCTCCTCGGCGCTCATCCCTTTGGGATGGCTGATATCGAAGCGTAGCCGCTCGGGTGCTACGAGAGAGCCCTTTTGCGTCACATGGTCGCCGAGGTGGTTACGCAGTGCTGCGTGCAACAGATGGGTTGCCGAATGATTCCGCTGTAGGGCAGCCCGGCGGTTTTCGTCGATGGTCAGTGTCACCTCATCGCCTTTGCGCAGGCTGCCCGTGATGACCACGCCCTGGTGGATCACCATGTCGTCAAGCTTACGCTGGGTGTCGTCGAGGCGCACTTCGAGGCCGCCGGTCCCTCGGAGGGTACCGCGATCACCAACCTGGCCACCAGACTCACCATAGAAAGGTGTCTGGTTTGCGAGTAGGCTAACGGTTTGGCCCTCTAAAGCTCTATCGGTTGCTTGGCCGTCGACGACGATCGCGGTGACGGCGGCGTCAGCACGGTGCGCTTCGTAACCGAGGAACTCGCTGGTGCCGACCTCATCGCGAAGCGTGAACCAGACCTCTTCGGTAGCTGCCTCGCCGGAACCCTTCCAGGTGGCGCGGGCAGTCTCGCGCTGGCGCGCCATGGCGGCATCGAAACCGGATTGCGCGACGCTGCGGCCCTCGGCACGCAGCGCATCCTCGGTCAAGTCGAGGGGAAAGCCGTAGGTATCGTAAAGCTTGAAGGCGATCTCGCCGGGAAGCGGCTCGTCTTCCCTAAGCTTATCTGTTTCCTTGGCTAGCAGGCCTAAGCCCCGCTCCAGGGTTTCGCGGAAACGTGTCTCCTCGAGCTTGAGGGTCTCCCCGATTAAGGATTCGGCGCGACAAAGCTCGGGAAAGGCCTGTCCCATTTCGCCGACCAGAGTCGGTACCAGTTGCCACATAAGTGGCTCGCGGATGCCCATGAGGTGGGCATGGCGCATGGCCCGACGCATAATCCGCCTGAGCACGTAGCCGCGACCCTCGTTCGACGGCATGACGCCATCGGCCAGTAAAAAACAGGAGGCGCGCAGGTGATCGGCGATCACGCGGTGGGAGGCGCCGTGCTCTCCCGCCGGGTCGCTGTGGGCACAATCGGCGATGGCGTTAATCAAGGTTGCGAACAGGTCGGTGTCGTAATTGTCATGCTTGTTCTGCATGACAGCAGCGATGCGCTCGAGCCCCATGCCGGTGTCGATGGAGGGGCGTGGCAGATCGATGCGCTCGTTTATCGTGCGCTGTTCGTATTGCATGAAGACGAGGTTCCAGATCTCCACGTAACGGTCGCCGTCCTGGTCCGCCGAGCCGGGTGGGCCGCCGGCTATGCCAGGGCCGTGGTCGTAAAAAATCTCAGAGCAGGGGCCGCAGGGGCCGGTATCGCCCATAGCCCAAAAGTTATCGGAGGTGGGGATGCGGATGATACGCCCTTCCGGCAGGCCCGAGACCTTGCGCCAAATGTCGTAGGCCTCATCGTCAGTGTGGTAGACTGTGGCCCAGAGGCGATCCTTGTCGAGGCCATAGTCGCGCGTCACCAAGTTCCAGGCCAGCTCGATGGCGAGATCTTTGAAATAGTCGCCGAACGAAAAATTTCCCATCATCTCGAAGAAGGTGTGGTGGCGGGCAGTGAAGCCGACATTGTTGAGGTCATTATGCTTGCCGCCGGCACGCACGCATTTCTGGCTCGTGGTGGCGCGGCTGTAGTCGCGATGCTCGACGCCTGTGAAGGCGTTCTTGAACTGCACCATGCCGGCATTGGTGAAGAGCAGGGTCGGGTCGTTGTGTGGCACCAGCGGTCCTGACGCCACGATCTCGTGATCATTAGCGGCAAAATAGTCGAGAAAGGCTTTGCGAATATCGTTGGTGCTGACGCTCGCCATCGCTCTTCTTGCTCCCCGAAGGTGGGTCGCTTTTAGCGGGCAGGGCGGGCTCTGTCCAGGAGCTGGGCGAAGGCGCTGGGGCGTCTCATCTTGCGCTCCGGCTCGGGCCGACCGTTAGGCGCTTTCGGCGGCCTCTTTATCATCGAGGGGCTGGCCGTCGAGGTTCTCGGCAATCAGGCCTGCAGCCTGGCGTATGGTCTGCTCGATCTGCATCGCCACCTCGGGCGTGTCGTGTAGGAACTGCTTGGCATTCTCGCGGCCTTGACCGATGCGCTGGCTATCATAGGAGTACCAGGAGCCCGCCTTCTCGACCACGCCGGCTTTGACGCCGAGATCGATCAACTCGCCCATCTTGGAGATGCCCTCGCCATACATGATGTCGAATTCGACGACTTTGAAAGGCGGCGCCACCTTGTTCTTCACGACCTTGACGCGGGTCTGGTTGCCGACCACCTCGTCGCGGTCCTTGATGGCGCCGATGCGGCGGATGTCGAGGCGCACTGAGGCATAGAACTTGAGCGCGTTACCGCCGGTGGTGGTCTCGGGGCTGCCATACATGACGCCGATCTTCATGCGGATCTGGTTGATGAAGATGACCATGGTGCGCGAGCGTGCGATGGAGCCGGTAAGCTTGCGCAGCGCTTGGCTCATCAGGCGCGCCTGCAGACCGACATGGGAATCGCCCATCTCGCCCTCAAGCTCGGCACGGGGCGTCAAAGCCGCGACGCTGTCCACCACCAGCACGTCGATGGCACCGGAGCGCACCAGAGTGTCGGCGATCTCCAGCGCTTGCTCGCCGGCATCGGGTTGGGAGATCAGCAGCTCGTCGACATCGACGCCGAGCTTGCGCGCATAGATGGGATCGAGCGCGTGCTCCGCGTCGACGAAAGCGCAGGTGCCACCCCGGGCTTGAGCTTCGGCTATGACATGTAAAGCCAGCGTGGTCTTGCCAGAGCTTTCGGGGCCGTAGATCTCGACCACCCGGCCACGCGGCAGGCCACCGATGCCGAGTCCTATATCGAGTCCCAGAGAGCCGGTTGAGATTGCCTCAGTCTCGACCACGGCGTCACTATTGCCGAGCTTCATCACCGAGCCTTTGCCGAAGGCCCGTTCGATCTGCGACAGCGCCGCGTCCAAGGCTTTCTGTTTATCCATCGAGTCCTTCTCGACGACCCTCAAGGTTGGATTCGACATCGCCTGACCCTCTTATTTCATAACCCAGATAACCGTTCAACGGGTCACGTGTACATGATTTGTTCTTATACGCCAAGAAAATTCGTAACTCTATATTAAAGAAAGGGAATATCTGTTATGTTCTAGCAATGTTCGCATCAATTTTTCAAGGCAAGGGCCTGAGTCCGAATATTAGTGGATGCAGCCAAAGCATAGCGAGCAAAAGGGTCAGGCTGACGATTCCCGGCCACCAGCCGATATCCCCGGGGCTGAGACGGGCACGACCACTGATGAGGGCCACCAGGGGAGCGAGCGACGTCGCGGCCGCGTAAGCGGGCCAGGCTTCGTTGTGGTAGGCGCGGGCTTTGCGGTCCTGGGACAGTGCACCGGCTATGCCGAGTACCGCGAAACCGCCGAACAGCAGCACGGTCGCGGCGTCGCCGCGCACCAGCATATGAGCGCCGGCCCACAGCACGATTGCGACCATGATCGGTTGCCGCGTGACGGCATAGGCGGCGATGGGCGGTGGCAGCGTGGGACGGGCGCGCAGACGGGCTACTAGGCCATCGACCAGCAGCCATAATGCGATGGCGATGAAGGCCATGCTCAGCCAGCGCAGGCCGAGGGGCGGCGACCATACCTCTTGCCACGGCGCGGCACGGAAGCTCAAGCTCACCCATAGCATGCTGCCGACTGCGAATAGCGTAAACAGCACGAGATAGGCGATCTCACCAATGGCATCGGTCGCACGTTGTCGCAGACCGGTTCCAGAAATCAGGATATGGCCGCCGACGAAGACAGCCAGGGCGGCGCATAGCTGCAGCATAGCCGGTTCGTGCTAGGGGGCCTTCCGTCCCTTGATGTCGCTGTGGCCGTTGCTGCCGCCCGTGACGATACGGCCACCGGCCCCTGTGGTGATCACGACGGGCTGCGCCAACTTGCTCTTGACGATCGCCACCGCGGGGCTGCCGGGCTGGATTGCGGGCGGTTGGTAGTGACCGCTCCTTACCCGGCCCAGACTGCTTGAACCACCGGGGATGCTGCCGTCGCTCCGCAGCGTCCTGAAAATTTCGGTCCAGCCCAAGCCTTCGGCCTTTAACTCTGCGATTTGGTCCAGCGTCAGCTTGGTCTCGCTGTCGCCTTGCGAATCGAACAAGGCCTGGGCGATGCGTTGATTGCTCTCGGCAAGCGTGTCAAAAATGGAGGATTCTGTTTCCTCTGCCTGGGCGCCGAGCGCGATGCAGGCGGTACAGACCAGACCCAGAAACGGCATTTTTCGGGTCATGGTTTAGCCTCCCAGGTTTTCCGCCGTAAGCAGGATTATCTCCGTTGCGGTGGCGCTGTCCTTGAAAAATATCTTACCTTCGTTGGCTACGACGCGCATGCGCGTCGCGCGTTTCGTCAGCCGCTCGAGGTCGATGTTGATCTCGCGGTGGGCGGCGATCGCAATAATCTTCCAACCCCCGTCTGTGGCATCATCATCAGTCACTTCCATAGCCATTTGCTCGAGCGTGATCAGGGTTGCGATGCGCAGGGTCTTGATATCATCGTTGAAGGTTTTGTAAGAGATTCCGCTGAGGGTATGGTTGACGCCAGCGCCCGCCCCGATGCTGCCGGCCGTAAGCGCCACCGCAGCACACCCGCTGAGCGACAGCGCGGCTACCAGGGCAACTATGGAGGAACGCACACGCATCAGCGAACCTTGGTCCGGAAAGGGCCTTCGGAGAGAAAGGTCAGACCCTCGAGCATGGCGTGGTCGTCCCCACCGTTGATCAGCAGATCCCCCTTGCTGACGGTGAAAGGCGTATCGGGAGCCTGATTGTATTCACGGTGCATGAGGCGCGCATCCAAAAGCCCGAGAGCACGTGTACGAGAGAATGCAGCCCATCGAGAATCTCCTCTAGCAAGTGTGATCGATCCTAGCCAAGCGTCGTTTGCGAGGCAACTTACTCTTAAAGTATCCTTTTTTGGATTGCCTTTGCCGGGCTGGCATGATGATCGGCGTGGTAGCCAAGCGGGTCGGGATCGTTGCCATTGACCGCTCGGAAGTATGGACGGCAGCTGGCGTCAGCGTGAGGCAGAACGGTGAGCGAGTGGATAGCGTCGCGCTGCCAGCGGTTGTAGGGATCGTCCGTCGGCGCGTCGCGAATCTCGAAATGCGGGTGGTCGACGCCATGCATGGCAGGCAGGGCAGCTAGCACGAATAGGCAGACGAATATAGTGGCGATGGTGTGAACGCGGCTGTTGAGGAAGGCGGCGATGGTCGTTAGCGCCAAGGCAGAGGCGAACAGAAGTGGCAGAAACTCTAGCCTGTAGGGTAAGAGGGCGGAAACGCTAGCCAGAATGGCCAGCAGAAATGCTTAGACCCTCGGCCGATTGCCGATAGATTCGGCGTTGGCCGTATTCCTGTTCAGGCTTGCGTTCGATTCTGTAATGCAGAACCCAAGCGTGTCATAACGCTGACAAAATTGTAGATTTGGAACGAGCCTGTCCGGTATTGGCGCGACGCGCGTACAAATAAGGCTTAGATGGTATCAGCTCAAATTTCGATTATTACCCTTTCAAATTACACTATTTTTACACGTTGGACGTAAGGATTGATGCAAGTGGTCGAACCGGGAGGCGAAAAGAAGTGCGACAGCGCGTGAGCAGAGGCGAAGGGCGTCATGGCTAATCCGGCCATCGGCGAGACGACGGTCGGGCAGACCGCCGCACCAGTCACGCCCTTGCCCGCCGCACAAGCGCCCCCGCCCAAACCGCGGCGGCAATGGGGGCGGGCGCTGCTGCGCTTCCTTTTGCTTGTCGCCGTACCCGTGGCCGGCGCCTGGGTCGGGGGGCATTACTGGGTGCTCGGCGGCCGCTACGTCGAGACCGACAATGCCTATATTCGCGCCGACAAGGTGGCGATCGGCGCCGAGGTGCCGGGCAAGGTCATTGAGGTTCTGGTGAGCAGCAATCAGGTGGTGGCTGCCGGCGACCTGTTGTTCCGCCTCGACGATCAGCCCTACCGCATCAAGCTGGCGCAGTCCGAGGCACAGCTCAATATGGTGCGCACCGAGATCGCGGTGCTGCGCGCTAAATATTGGCAGGCGCATGAGGAGGTGGTGCTGGCCGAAACGCGTGCGGCCTATCTTGAGCAGGAATACCGCCGGCAGCAGCAGCTTGCAGAGCGCAACGTGGCGGCAGCGGTGAAAGTCGACGAGGCACGCCACGCCCTTGACATTGCCCTGCAATCGGTGACCGTCAGGGAGCGCGAGCTGGGCGAGATCTCGGCGAGGCTCGGCGGTAATCCACAGACACCCGACGAGAGCTTTGCCCGCTTCATCGCGGCGCGCACCAAGCGTGATCAGGACATTCTCGATCTCAACAACACGGTGGTCCAAGCGCCGGCGGACGGCATTATCGGCCGCGTCGATCTGCGCCCCGGCACCATCGTCGATCCGGGTCGACCGATGATCAGCCTGGTCGAGACAGCCGACCTCTGGTTCGAGGCCAATCTTAAGGAAAGCCAGCTGACCCATGTGCGCGAGGGCCAGCCCGCGACGGTGCGCGTCGATGCCTATCCCGACCACCTCTGGCAGGCGCGCGTGGCGAGCTTTAGCCCTGCCACGGGGGCCGAGTTTGCCGTGCTGCCGTCGCAGAACGCTACCGGTAACTGGGTCAAGGTGGTGCAGCGCGTGCCGGTGCGCTTGCGCATCGATCGAGATCCAGCGGACCCGCCGCTGCGCGTCGGCATGAGCGCCGTGATCAGCATCGATACTGGCTACGAGCGGCCGACGCCCGAGATCGTGTTGCGGGCGCTCGCCTGGCTTCCGAGCTTCGAAGGGCTCGGTCTCGAATAATTCATGACGGACGTCAGGGCGAGCGGGTCGTTCGTGCCGGCCTCAGGCTGGCGTCGGCGCTTTATCACGATCTCGGTGATGATGGCGACGATCATGCAGGCGCTCGACATGACGATTGCCAACGTCGCCCTGCCCAACATGCAGGGTTCGCTGTCGACCACCCAAGACCAGATCGCCTGGGTGATCACCTCCTATATTGTCACCTCGGCTATTATGATGCCGCCGACCGGCTTTCTAGCCAGGCGCTTTGGACGCAAGCGTCTGCTGGTGGTGGCGGTGACCGGCTTCACGGTCACGTCCATGCTTTGCGGCATTGCCGATTCGCTGCAGGAGATTGTTATCTACCGCATTCTGCAGGGTGCCTTCGGCGCCTTCCTGGTGCCCCTGGCGCAGGCGCTGATGCTCGACAACTATCCCCGCGCCCAACACGGCCAGGCCATGGCTATCTGGGGCATCGGCACGATGATCGGGCCGATCCTCGGGCCAACGCTGGGCGGCTACCTCACCGAGTATTATTCTTGGCGCTGGGTTTTCTTCGTCAATCTACCCTTCGGTCTGCTGGCGTTGGCGGGCATCCTGCTTTTCGTCAGCGAGACGACGCGCGACCGTGAGCGGCGCTTCGATTGGTTCGGCTTCACTCTGCTGGGGCTCGCGGTGGGCGGCTTCCAACTCATGCTCGACCGTGGCGAACTCAAGGACTGGTTCGAGGCGCTCGAAATCATTATCGAGGCTTCCGTCGCCGGTATGGCCTTCTACATGTTTGTTGCCCACAGCCTGACCACCTCGCGCAAACCGTTCCTCGATCCCCATATCTTCGCTGACCGCAATTTTGTTGCCGGCATCATGCAGATCTTCGTTTTTGGAGCGCTACTACTGCCGGCGCTGGCGTTGTTGCCGACCTTCCTACAATCGGTGATGGGTTATCCCGTGATCACGGTCGGCCATGTGCTGGCGCCGCGCGGCGCCGGCGCTATGGTTGGGATGTTCCTAGTCGGCCGGCTCAGCCACCGGGTAGATGTTCGTGTGATTCTCATTGTATCGCTGCTGCTCATCGCCGTCTCGGCCTGGGAGATGACCGGCTTCAACGCCGAAGTTGACATGTGGGCCGTGCTCTGGACTGGGGTGGTGCAGGGAATTGGGCTCGGCGCCTATTACGTCGCGCTCAACGTCATCACTTACACCACGTTGCCGGAGCATTTCCGCACCGAGGCTGCCGGCATCTTCAACCTTGCGCGCAATGTCGGGGCCAGTGTGTCGGTCAGTATCGTCGTTGCGTTAGTAACCCACTACACCCAAATCAACCATGCGGAGCTGGTCGGCGGCGTGACGCCGTATTCTCTGATGACCCAGGCCCCCTATTTGCCGGAGGCTTGGTCGCTCGACAGCGCTGCAGGACTCGGTGCACTCAACGCCGAAATAACGCGCCAAGCTGCGACGATTGCCTATCTCAATGATTTTAAGCTAATGACAATCGTTGCCCTGGCGGCTATTCCTTTGGTTTTCTTGTTTCGCCTGCCACGGACGGCACAAGTGGACCACTGAGCAAGACGACAATGTTGCAAGCGGTTCAAAAGCGAAAATCGTTGGGTTTTAGGGCGAAATGGCTTTCGCGGATACGTGCATGGACGAGCCGCCATGTCGATGTCGAAAAACTGCCGAGCGTCGTAACGCCGGTGGCTCGCCGTGGCGAGATTGCCTATCTCGACGGGGTTGGTATCCGGGAGGTACACAGTGGTGCGCCGTGGATCCAGAACACCACTCTGCACTTCTACTCTATGACCGAGCCGATTCCCTCCGTGCCGCTGATGATACTCTATGAGGAGGGCGTCGTTGCGGAATGCCTCAAGATGCAGATGCTGAATTTCTTGTGGATGAACGTGTCTCTAGCAGCCGGCCACGCGGAGCTCCGTCGGATGATTGAAGCCAACTAACAACCGGAAGAGCTGTTACGCAACTACCCTGAATTTCCAAATAAGACTTGCAATCTCTGAGGGCCTATATTTTCTCGGACGACGTTGTACGCGACTTCATCAAGGCCCTTCGGGAAGCCGATCTTGCCATTTCTGACGAGCCGAGTTGAGCGCATAAACCACTCTGCATAGCGAAGCAGTGCGGATAATTCCCATAACCTCGGTTAAAGTGTTGGGGGCGGTCTGGCACATTTCTAACCTTCCGCCGTGGTAGCCGTTGGGAGTGACGATGGTAGAGGGCAGGACGGCATTGGTGACGGGGGCGGCGCGGGGCATCGGTCGCGCTATCGCCTTGCGCTTGGCGCAGGACGGGGCCGATCTAGCGCTGATGGATGTCTCCGAGGATGTCGCGGCGACCGCCGAGGCCGCGCGTGGCCTGGGTGTCAAGGCCGCGACAGCGTTGGTCGATGTCAGTGACGGCAAGGGCGTCACCGTGGCGGTAGGCAAGCTGGTAGGCGCGATCGGGCCAATCGCTATTCTCGTCAACAATGCTGGGCTGGTGAAGAACATAGCTCCGGTCGGCCGGATGACCAGTGAGGCCTGGGAGCGCGAGCTGGCGGTCAATCTCGGCGGGCCGTTTCATCTCATTCGGGCGCTGATCGGGGCCATGGTTGAGGCCGGCTGGGGGCGCATCGTCAACATATCGTCAGTGGCGGCGCGTGGGGGCTTGCATTACCAGGCCGGCTACGGCGCCTCCAAGGCAGGTCTGCTCAGTCTGACCCACACGGTGACGCTGGAATATGCTCGCCACGGCATCACCTGTAACGCCGTGCTGCCGGGGGTGATTGAGACCGAGAACGTGCAAGCTATGCCGCGGGAGATCCGCGATAGCGTCATTGCCGGTGCGCCCGCGAGGCGCCTCGGCAAGGTCGAGGAGGTGGCGCACCTCGTCGCCTTTTTGGCCTCGAAAGAGGCCGGCTATCTCAGCGGTGCGGAGATCGATATAGACGGCGGCGCACGGCTTTGCACCCTAACGCTTGGTAGCCGCAGCGAGCTGAAAGCCCGCGCTGAGGCCTTTGCCAAGGCATTCGAGGAGAGCGAGCTATGAGCGATCTGACCAGTTATTCCGGCATTCCGCTCGAGCCCTTCTATGCGCCTGAGGGTGAGGGTGAGGCACCCGGCAGCTATCCTTATACACGCGGCAAGCGTCTGCCGCGCCCTGGCCAGTCGTGGATCTTGCGTGAGTTGTCGGGCGAGGGTACTGCCGAGTGCTCCAACGCCCAGTTCAAATCGCTCATTGCAAAGGGCCAGCAGGGGCTCGACGTGATCGGCGACTCGCCGACCATGGCTATGCTCGACCCAGACCATCCCCACGCCGAGCATGCGGTCGGTACCCAGGGCGTCTCGTTGTGCTGCCGCGCTGACTATGAGATGCTCTATCGCGACCTGCCGCTCGACAGCTTGAGCTTTTCGCAATCGCTGCCATCGGTGGCGGCAATCGGCGGGCTCTATCTGGTCGCTACGGCGCGCGGCGTGGCGGCGGAGAAGCTGCGCGGCTCAGCCATCCAGGTTGCTTTGTACGAGGACGATTGCTGCTATTCTCGCCATCTTCCGCTCGCCCTGCGCACGCGCCTGGCCACCGACTCGATCGCCTTCGCCACGGAGAAGATGCCCAAGTTCCACGCCTTGCTCGAGGACACCTACTATTTCAGTGAGAGTGGGCTCGAGTCGGTCGAGGAGATGGCGCTTGGCTTCGTCGAGTTGCGCTTTTATATCCGCGCATTGATCGAGCGCGGCATTGATGTCGATGCCTTCGCGCCGCGCATCGGCATCTTACTGACCTGTCGCATGGACCTGTTCGAGGAGATCGCCAAGATCCGCGCTAGCCGCCGCCTCTATGCACGCATGATGAAGGAGGAGTTCGGTGCCCGTGATGCGCGCTCCATGGCGTTGACCGTGACGGCGCATACCTCAGGCCTAACCATGACAGCGCAGCAACCGGTCAACAATGTTGCGCGCGGCGGTATGCAGGCGTTGGCAATGGCGTTGGCTGGCGTCCAGGCGATGGAGGTCTCGACTTTCGACGAGGCCTACCGAACGCCCAGCGCAGAAGCGCATCTGGTGGGCCTGCGCACACAGCAGATCGTGCAGTTGGAGACTAATGTTACCAAGGTGGCGGATCCCCTCGGTGGCTCCTACTACGTTGAGGCACTCACCGACGAGATGGAGCGGCGCATTGCCGCCGAGGTCGTACGGATAGAGGCCGCGGGTGATATCGCCGAGCTTGCCGAGCAAGGCTATTTTCGGCGCATCTTCGTCAACGCCATGGAGCGTCTCGGTCGCGATCTTGCCGACGGTACTTTGCAGCGTGTGGGTGATACTTGTCACACGGTTCCTGAGGATGAGGATCGCATGCTAAAGGATGCAGCGGAGCGCAAGATCGAGCCTTGCCACGAGCAGATTGATCGCATTCGTGATTTTAAGTGCAGTCGTGATCAGAACCGCGTTAAGCAGGCGCTCGGTGCGCTGCACGATGCTGCGCGCGACGAGAGCTGCAACCTCATGGTGTCCTATATCGCCGCTTTGACTGCCGATGCAACAGTTGGCGAAACTGCTGGCGTGTTGCGTCAGGCCTATGGCCAGGCTTATGATCCGTTGGCGGGGCTGCCTTCGCCATTGGATGGTTGATATCGCGCGCCCGATCAAGATTCTGGTTGCTATCCTCGGCACCGATCAGCATGAAGTTGGTGCGCTGGCGATCTCGGCGCTGCTGCGCGATGCTGGCATGGAAGTGATCTACAGTGGCCGCTTCAATCTGCCCGCGGGAGTTGTGACAAGCGCCGTGCAGGAAGATGTGGACGTGATCGGCATCAGCGCCCATTCCTGGGAATATCTGCATTACCTGGACGATATTTTTACCGAACTGACGGAGGCAGGTGCATGCATTCCTGTCGTCGTCGGCGGCTCGGTGGTGACGCAGAGCGACAAGGCGGGGATGTTAGCGCAAGGCGTTGCTGCCGCCTTCGGTCCGACAGAGAGCGCCTCGGAGATTGTTGCGGAGATTCGCCGGCTCGTGATGCGGGAAGGAGAGAAAACGCGATGACCGATGAGGAAGTGGCTGAACGCCTGCGCTCCCTGCCGGCCCTGGTCAACGACAATGCGGCGCTGGTGCGCTGTGGGCGAACCCTCACCTTCCTCTTTCTGCTGAGTGGTGTTGCTTGTGCCTAATAGGATATGAGCGCGAAGTGCAGAACGCGACTCTCGTCTCCGTAGAGCCGAAACTAACATCAGCACCACGTTCACAATTTGGTATGGAGAGGGAGAATCATGAGTTCCCTACAACGCGCCATCGCATCGCGCCTTCGCACAGACGCCTCAACCTCGCGCCCCGAGTGTTTGAATCCCACAGTTCCGGGCGAGCGTGAGCGACTACATGAGCTACTGGCATCCAATGCCGTGCGCGAAGTCATCGACACCCTCGATGACCAACTCCTGGAGCTGGCCCGGGTCCGAGAGCCAAAGCTTCGTAAGGGATCTCCCGAGCTGCTCAAGAGCATAGGAGCCCTGCAGGGTGAGCACGCCCCTGAAGACTATGGGCTCTGGGTGTTCTACCCGTGGTCTGGAGCTCTGGTACACCTCCTGGCGCAAGAAGACTTTATCTTCCTGCGCAGCAATCGGAATCAGTACAAAATCACCGCCGAAGAGCAAGCCACGCTTCGCAAGGCCACCATCGGAATCGTCGGGCTATCGGTAGGCAATTCCATTGCGACGACCTGCGCAATGGAAGGCATTGGGGGCAGTTTCAGGCTCGCCGATATGGACAGTCTGGGGCTGTCTAACCTCAACCGGCTCCGCGCCCGGGCTCAAGACCTCGGGATGCCAAAGACGATACTCGCCGCGCGTCAGATGTTCGAGATTGACCCCTTCTTGGACATCGAGCTCTTCGATCAGGGGGTTACCGATGCGTCTGCTGATGCCTTCTTCGGAGACGGACTCTCTATGCTCTTTGATGAGTGCGACGACCTCTACGCAAAGGTCAAGCTTCGAGAGTGGGCACGACAACGGCGCTGCCCAGTTGTCATGTGCACCGACGACCGAGGTCTGGTTGATGTGGAGCGCTTCGACCT
>MPMF02099355.1_pt1 | contig 16098 bp, 11 predicted proteins | sample 1617271 | NCBI WGS metagenome assembly MPMF02 (sample SAMN05944812, study PRJNA350692) | marine metagenome | biome: marine; feature: ODZ; material: water; isolation source: 120 m water sample prefiltered with 30 um filter, filtered on to 0.2 um... | place: Pacific Ocean | collected 2012-04-09... | reverse complement strand
GGCATCGGCCGGGATCACCGGCGGCTGGACCTCGGTAGCTTCGCCGCCAGGGAGCTTCACCCAGCACGGCTCGCCGCCGGCGAGGCCGGCGATGTCGACGCGATGGTTGTTGCACTCAGCCGGTTCGGGCGCTGTCGTCTTGCCCAGCGCATCCGTGGCGCCCCATTCGACGCTGCCGATGCTCGGCTCGGCCGTCGTCCAGCGGGCTTGGACCGTCCAAGTGTTGCCGGCCCCCGGCCGCGCGACGAGATGCGTGTTGCCGGGCGCTTGGGCCCACGACGCGGTCGCGATCGCGGCGAGCAGTAGCGGCGTCATCATTCGCCTCCGGGGTGGTGCTTGACGGTGCGTTGGCCCACCGCGTGGGCTCCCGTGTAGCTCGTGTGTGGCACGTAGACGAAGGTCGACTTCTCCCCATCGGCATCCCAGTCAAAGCCGGGGTCCTCGACGACTCCGATTTCCGTCGCGTCATCGCTCACCGAGGCGACCGCATACGCCGACACTCGCCCGCCCGCGTGATCGACGGTGATGGTGCTGCCGATGTCGGGAGTGAACGCATCGGCGACCGTCAACGTCTTCGTGTCTCGGTCAACCGCGACCAAGTCCACCTCAGCCGACGACGCATCGAGGGAGACACCGCCCCAGGCTAGCGTCCCGCCGACCGCGGTCGCGCGCTTCGATCCATCAGCGCCCGACGTCAGTACCACAAGGTCAGCCGTTGCCGTCAGCGCATCACCCAGCCACTCGGCATCAACGCCGGCGGGCCCAAGCATGACGAGATCGCGGCGACCGGACGCGCGCTCGATCTCCATGGCCTTCTCAGTGCCAGGGATGTCCGCCACCTGAACGGAGACAACCTGGGCCTCGCCTTTCACGGGCTCGATCACTGAGGCAAAGACGGACTCGCCTCCCAGCCGCCTCACCATCGCGAAGGCGCGCCGGTGGTCATCGATGAAGCGGTCGTCCTCTTTCGCCGGGCGCACGGCGGGGTTGGTGCCCGTGATGAGTTCGTCGCCCTCGTTCAGCAACACGCGCGCCGTCAGCGACACGTCGCCCTCGGCGTAGGTGTAATCGAGCATCGCGACCTCATCCTCGGCTACCGTCCGCCCCCGGAGATCGATGAGGTACCCGTAGGGCACGTCGTCCTTGATGACCATCCCCGCCTCGCCCTCGTTCATCGCCGGGACGAACTCGACGCCATCGGGCACGAGGGTCTCGATCGCCGCCAACTCCGCCCCTGATGCCGTCAGCGTCTGCGGCTCATCCGAGCTGCCGTGCAGGAAGTAATCGTGCTGATTCCCGCCCGTCACCTGGAACAGATCCACGAGGATCCCATCCAGCATCACGAGCGTCCGGCGATAGAGACTCACGTCGTCCGGATACACTTCCGGGTTGTCCACCGAGACGACCTGACACGCGGGATCGGAGGCATCGAAGTAGCGCAGGCTTCCCAGCGTGCAGGCCTCGCCACGGTTGGCTGTCTGGATCTTGTGGTCGACAACGACGAGATTGTGCGATGGGGTGCAGATGGTCCAGCCTCGACCCTTCGTGTGGGTGTAGCCGAGGTCGCTCAGCAGCTCCTTGCCATGTGCGAACAGCAGCATCGACAGCCCATCATAGTGCGTGTGACCGTAGCCGCCGGACCACGTTAGGTGTGCCTGCATCTGCGCATCGCCCGCGCCGGTTCCCAGACACGCGTGGCCCAAGGCCGGGAGAAGCCATGGCGATGATTCATCCAAAGCGGAGCGCCGATTCGTGGACCAGGTGTCGTGCACGGGCACGAAGCGCCCGTTGGGCAGGCGCATCTGCATCAGCGTGGCCGCCGAACGCTTGACGAACGGCAAGTCGCGCTCAGTGTCGAGATCGTCGAACCGCTCGCCCGTCTCCGGGTGCTCGTAGCCTTCGGGATCGGAGTACCCAAGCGTGGCGCGGAAGACGGATCCCAGGTTGCCGACCACCTGCGAATGGTAACTCGGCGCGCCCTCTTTCCACACGCCATCATAGAAGAACTGCGACGTCATCAGGCGCCGGAGCCGCCCGACGGCGGTGTGGACGTACTCCGGCTTCTGCAGCACGCGGCCGGCGCGGATGATCGTGGCCCACGTGCCCATGCTCATGTTGCCCAAGTCGTCCTTGTTGGTCAGGATCTGCTCCGAGGCGGTGGTGAAGAAGGCTCTGATCTGCTCGCGCTCTTGGGCGGTGACGGCCTCACAGGGCGAGATCAGATCGTAGGCCTCCACGAGCTGATCTGGGATGTCCATGTAGGCCCACCACGTCCAACGCGAGGTGCGGAAACCGGTGCGGAAGTCGGCCGGGTCGACGTCGCCGTCGTAGAAGACCTTCTCGCGGAACGGGTAGTCGAACTTGTAGGGATAGCCGGGGAAGACCTCGGCGAAGCGCGCCATGATGAGCGCGGATCGGCGGGCATAGCTCTCGTCGCCTGTGATGGCATACAGCCGCGCGAACGAGTTCGCGCGACGCTCCATGTAACGAATCTTCCTGTAGTCGAGCGTGGCGGCGAAATGGTGCTTATACCCGTCGGCGTCCTCGTAGTAGGGGTACTTCCACACCTCACCGCGCGGGGAGACCACATCCAGCGCCTGATCCATCGGATACTCGGCGCTCGGGTACTCGTGCCCGCAATAGGCGCATCGCAAGATGTCGGGCTCCTCGACTGACCAGGGCGTGAACTCAGCCCCCGCCTGGTCGTGGAACTGGCCCTCCTGGCGCCCCATTTCGCAGTTGACGCAATCAGTGAAGTAGATCCCCGACTGCTGGGGGATCAAGGCGAGCATCTCTGCTTCGCTGAGATTCAGCAATGGCTCGACGGCGGCTTGGTAGCCATCGAGATACTTCTCATCGACCACGGTGCCCAGCACGGGATCATCCGCGAGGGCATGCGCGGGGAGCAGAACGGGAACGAGCAAGCATAGCAGTCGGTCGATCGGCATGGGAGAAGCCTCCACGATAGTGTCGCGGCATGGGTCCATTCTACAGAACGCCCGGGCGGGCCTGTCTGTGCGGGAGACGACCTCCAGTCGTCTGTAGGAGGGGTTTCAACCCCGACCGGCGTTGCCAGGGCCACCGTCGCGCGCACGGCGTCGGGGTTGAAACCCCTCCTACAGACGGCGAAGGACACCCTCGGGAGGGCGGCGAATCGACACTGCGACCGCGCCCGGATATCAAGCCAGAAGGGAATCTGCCCATGGTCATCAGTTGCCACGAGCACTTGGCGAACCGTCAGAGCGACCGGAACTGGGAGGCGAGCGATCGGCTGGTCATCGATGCCGCTGATAAACTCGGCATCGACCAAGTCGCCTGCTCCATCCTCACCCCGACCCGGCCCGCAGCGATCGAAGGCTGCATCGACTGCAACGAATGGGTCCTCGACTCCATGAAACGCTACCCGGACCGCATCCTGGGATACTGCTACGTGAATCCAGGCTACCACGACGCAGCCCTCGATGAAATCCGCCGGCGTATCGACCAGGGCTTCATGGGGATCAAGATCTACAACGAGTATCCCTGCAACGAGCCCGTCGTGTGGCCGGTGATAGAACTGGCCATCGAGCTGGGAGTGCCTATCCTCCAACATGCGGGGAAGTCCCACTTCTACAACCCCGCGCAGCCGCGCATTACGGATGCCACGATGATCGCCGAGGTGGCCAACCGCTACCCCGAGGCGATGCTGATCTGCGGACACATCATGGGCGGCGGTGACTGGGAATGGGCCATCAAGGCCCTCCGAAGCGCGCCCAGCGCGTATGCTGATACGAGCGGAAGCGTCGTCGACGATGGCGTCGTTGAGATGGCCGCGAGCGTGCTCGGCGCGGATCGATTGCTCTTCGCCTGCGACATGTCGTACACGGCGGGCATCGGCAAGATCCGCTCCGCCGAGATTCCGGAGAAGGCGAAGCAGAAGATCCTCGGCGGCAACATGCAGAAGCTGCTGGCCGCGCGGAAGGTGGCATCAACATGCTGATCGACATCAACACCTACGTCGGCCATTGGCCGTTTCGCAAGCTCCGCCACAACACGCCCGCCAAGCTGCTCAAGCTCATGGACGCCAAGGGCATCGACCAAGCCTGCGTCTCAAGCGTCAGCGGCGTCTTCTACAAGAACCCACAGACCGCCAACGACGACCTGGCGAAGGACACCAAGCGCTATCGCGATCGCCTGCATCCGTTCGCGGTCATCAACCCGACCTACGTTGATTGGGAGCATGACCTGCGCGCGTCCGCCGAGGCGGGCTTCAAGGGAATCCGCATCTATCCGAGCTATCACGCCTACACGCCGGACGACGCGTGTTGCAGCGAACTCGCGAGCGCGGCGGCGGAGATCGGCCTGATCGTTTCGATCCCATTGCGCCAGACGGACGCGCGCCAGCGGCACTGGCTGATCAACATTCCGGACATGTCGGCGGGGTCAGTGGCGGGGCTCGTATCGCGGCACCCGAAGACGCGGTTCATGCTCGTCAACGGCATCGGCTTCACGGGATCGGCCCTGGGCCAGGCAGGCAACGGCCTGCCCGACAACTACCTCATCGGGATCTCCCGGATGAGCGCGCTGGGACACTCGGAGATCCGCGCGCTGATCGACAACGTCGGCGCGGAGAGGCTGGCGTTTGGTACGGGCGCCTGCCTGAAGTACCCCGACCCGCCGCTCGTGAAGATCGAGGTTACCAACGCGACGCGCGCCGAGAAGGACCGCATCCGATTCCGCAACGCCGCGAAGTGGCTGAAGTAGGGGCTCGCGCCCGAGGAGATCCGCGCTCATGATCGCGCTCGCATTCCTGCTGCCCATCGGCCACGCGGCCAGAGCCGCCGAGCCCACCGAGGCTGTCGCCTGGAACTTCGCCGATGGCGTCCAGGACTGGCAGGGGAACAGGACGTCGCCGCTTGAGATCGTCGATGATGCTCTCACCTTCCGCGCTACCGGTTCAGACGTCCTGATCGTAGGCCCGCTGTTTGATATCGAGCCAGCCCTTTGCGATACGATCGAGATCACGCTCAAGTCGACGACCGAGGGCATCTGCGAGTGGTTCTGGCGCTCCGATACCGAAGGTCCTTACGGAGGCTTCAGCGGCGAGAGGCGCCTGCAAGTCGCGGTTGAGGCTCATGATGACTGGCAGACCCTCCGCGTTCAGCCATTCTGGCAGGACGCGGAGCGCGTCGTCGGGCTGCGCTTCGACCCGCCCGAGGGCAAGCCAGGCACTTATGCAATACAGAGCATCAAGGTCCTGAAGTTCGACCGGCCCGGTCCCGTTGAGGCCGACTTCGACTTCACCCGCGGCGACGAGGGCTGGGTGGTCCCGGCGGGTGACACCGAGCAGCGCCAAGCCGGGCTGCACGTCATGCCCACCTCGCGCGAGACGCGGGCGATCTCGCCCCATCTTGACCTGGACGCCGCCGACGCGCGGTACCTCATCATCGAGGCGACTGCCCCGGCGATCCCCGGCCCGGACGGTCACGTGCCCGCGTTCATCGAGTTCATGGCCAAGGGCGACTCGACGCGCCACGCCGTGCCGTTCACCATGGCGCCCGCGGTGAGGTCCACCTACAACATCCGGGTCGGCGACCACCCCGGCTGGCGGGGGGGGGCATCGAGACGATAATGCTCGGGCTTGGGTCAGCGGGCGACGTGACGCTTCATGCCGTGAAGGCCTCCGCGTCCGCATCCGCCGGTGAAGCCCGCCCCGTACCGGCGACGGGTCTTGAGTTCCAGACGGAACCGTGGCGTCGCGAGTACCGACTGCCGGTCGCTCCGAAACGTATCGATGTCTCGCAGGAAGCGCCACCCGAGACCGTGCCGGTCGCGAGCGATTACACGGTCGCCATGTGGTACTTCGCCGCGTGGGAGCCTGAGTACACGTGGGACGGCTGGAAGCAGGTCGCCGAGCGCGCGCCGTGGCGTCTGCCGCTGCTGTACGATCCCGCTGACGTCGAGATGACGCAGAACGGCATCCACTTCTACCGAGCCAGCGACCCGCGCGTCATCGACTGGCACGTGCACTGGATGCGCGAACATGCGGTGAACCTGATGATGTGGGACTGGTATCCCGGCACTGACGATGATGGTGCGATGGACCCGAGCTTCTTCGGCAATCGCGCGTTGGAGATCGGGTTCCTGGGCAAGGACGAAGTCGGCGCGCCGCCCACGGAGACGAACCGGTTCGCCGAGACGATGCCGTTCGCGGTCATGATCACCAACCACCCGCCGTTCGCCGAGTTGCCGACCGACATGCCCGAGTACATGGCTGACCATTTCTTCAGCCAGCCCAACTACCACCGCATCGACGACAAGCCGTTCGTGCTGCTCTGGGACACGGGCCAACTCGTCACCGTGGCCGGTGACGAGGAGAAAGCCGCCGCTTACATCGAGCGAATCCGTGCCGTCGCAAGAGATCGGGGTTACGCGGATGTCTACATAGCGGCTGTGAACAGCACGAGCGGCAATGTTCTGGACCGGCTTCGGGCTAGACGGCGCTACGGGCTACGTGCTCGCGCGCACGGGCGGCGAGAGTCCCGTCCAGCGCCAACTCGGCGAGCGAGCGGTCACGGATCTGTTGGAGGACTTCCCGACTCAGACGATCTCCGGACACGTCGAGACCTGGATCCATGGCGCCAACGCCCACGGGCGCGACTACCTGCTTCCCACGACGCCCATGCAGAATTGGGAGCCGACCTTCCGCTCGACGGGCTTCGTCTTTCAGCGACAGACGCCGGATGCGTACCGCGAGATGCTTCGGCGCGCGAAGGCGCTGATCGAGGAACGCGACCTGAGGAAGTTCGTCACCGTCGAGGCCTGGAACGAGTGGCTCGAGGGGAGTTACGTGGAGCCCAGCACCCAGTGGGGAACGTCATACCTGGAGGCCATCCGCGACATCTTTGGCGAACTGCCCGCACCCGATGACGGGTGAAGGAGGTTTAGACTCGCGAAGCAATAATACGCCATTCATGATCTGGAGCCACGCATGACCTCCGATATCAAACCCCTATCCAAGCTCCCCCTGGGGCCGAAGTTTTGGACCGGGGTCATCACCATCCCATTTGTCATCCTGCTGCTCTACTTCGGCGGCTGGCCGATGTTCATCGTCGCCACAGCCGCGATGCTCGTGGGGCTGCACGAGTTCTACCGCGGGGTCGCGCGCAACGGCATCGTCGCCGTGGCGCCCGCCGGCTGGGCCTGCGCGACGGGCATAATGGCCGCGACCCACTTCGTAGCCGAGAATCCCGCGCTCCGCTCGGGTATGATCACCGTCTGCGTCGCGGGAGCCGTGCTGCTCGCCTTCATGGCCCAATTCTGGCGGGCGGGGCATACCAGCGTCATCGCCAACACCGGCGCGACCGTTTTCGGCGTCGTATGGGTAGGCCTGCTCTTTTCGTTCCTACTACGTCTTCGCGCCGTCCCGCTGCATCACGTGGGGGGCATCCCCGAGGGGGGCTTCCTGGACCGCTGCGGCGCGCTGGTGCTGATCATAACGACGGTCTGGATGCAAGACACCATGGCTGCGCTTGTCGGCAAGTCCCTGGGCACGCGGCGCTCCTTCCCCGGCATCAGTCCCAACAAGACCTGGGAGGGCCACATCGGAGGACTGCTAACGGCCGTAATCGTCTGCGTGGGTCTCGGCAGCTCATTCGGCCTGCAGCCCTTGCACATGATCTCGTTAGGGATTGTCATCGGGGTCTTCGGCCAGCTCGGCGATCTGGCCAAGTCAATGATCAAGCGCGAACTCGGCATCAAGGATTTCGGGACGATCCTCCCCGGACACGGCGGCATCCTCGATCGGTTTGACTCGCTGCTTTTCACCATGCCAATCGCCTACATGTACTTCCGGCTGTTCGTCATCCCTACCTAGACGCGGACCGAGGAGATCTCGCCATGAGGCGCAGTGGCTTCACTCTGATTGAGCTGTTGGTTGTAATCGCTATCATCGCCATTCTGGCATCGATTCTGTTCCCCGTGTTTGCGAGAGCCCGCGCGAAGGCGCGCCAGGCGAGTTGCGCCAGCAGCCAGAAGCAGCTCACGCTGGGGCTACTCATGTACGCGGATGATTACGACGAGATACTCCCTCCGCGCTACTACGATGCCGGGGGCGGCGTCTTCATGCATTGGGACACGCACTATGCTCAACCGTACATTACCAGCACCGACATCCTCACGTGTCCGGAGACGAAGCAGCGGTCGTTCGGCTACAACGACACGTACGTGCAGGGGCAGTTCCTGGGCTCCGTCTACTCGCCAAGCGAGACTGTGATGCTCTGTGACTCCAAGAAGTGCTTCGACAGCTCGGGGGCCGTGGTCGGACCGGACCATCGGATCGACGCCCCGTCGAACTTCGGTTCGCCCCCCGCCAAGCCCGCCAACGACACTGACGCCGAGCCCGTGGCGGGAGACCCCGGGTGGGTTACTCGTCCCCAAGCCGCCCACAACGACGGGACCAACATCGCGTGGGTCGACGGGCACGTGAAGTGGAAGAAGACGGACGAGTTCTTCTACGGGCAGAACCCAACGGACAAGTTCTTCGACCTGTTCTGATGGTATCAGGCGTGGCGGATGTCGCTGCCGTCACGCCGGCAATTGCCCTACACGTCCGTGACCTGGGGCGTGGTCCCATACTCATCCAGGAGTATCAGCTCCACGCGCTCCGTCGTGAAGCGTATCACCCCCAGACCCGGGTCCTCCGGGCCCGAGGCGTAACTCTTCAGCCCGGGAAACGCATCCCACACCCTCTGCCTTTGCTCCGGTTCCTCCACGATCTCGCACGTGCCAGTCAACGTCACCACGCTGTGATGGTCCTTCGTCTGGAACATCAGTTGCGCTCGCGGATTCGCGCGGATCTGGTCCATCTTTTTCGATGATGACAGCGCGGCCATGGTGGCCGTCAGCGGCTCATCCAACACCGATCCCCCCATCCACCGCATCCACGGCGCGCCGTCTTGGCCGGCCGTGGCGAGTACGAAGACCTTGTTCTCCAAGATGATCTTTCGAGCTGTTTCGATGATCGCGTCGCGTTCCATGTGTAGCCCCCAAATGTTGGCTGGTCTCCAGCTTGGCCAATTCTCCCTCGCGGGGCTGCGTTCCTACATGCAGAAGGCGTGGTCGCGTCAATGAGCGAACCTCTCAGGACCACACCGATGGTCGGGAGGCGTAGCCCATGCTACTGATGGCCGGAGTCACGTTGGCAATCGCATGCGGCGTGCTCGCGCAAGACATTGAGCCCGCCGACGGCACGTTCTTCGTCGCGACGGATGGCAACGATGCGTGGTCGGGGTCCTTGCCGAAGGGCAGCAAGGCAGCCGACGATGGCCCATTCCGCACGCTTGCCGCCGCGCGTGACGCGGTGAGCGCGAGCGAGGCAAGTAACCGGCGCGTGATCATACGCGAGGGCACTCATTGCCTCGACGAACCGCTCACCCTCGGCCCCGATGATTCCGGCACGGCTGCTAGCCCAATCGTCTGGATGGCCCACCCAGGGGAGGAAGTCACGCTCAGTGGCGGACGGCCCGTCACTGGGTGGGAGCAAGGCGAGGGCGGCGTGTGGGCGGCCCCGCTCGCGGACGGCTGGACGTTCCGCCAACTCCGCGTCGGGGATGAAATGCAGACCCTCTGCCGCTATCCCGATGCAGTGCCTGACGAGCCCGCCACCGGCGGCTGGCTCTTCTCCCGCCCTCGGATGATCAAGGAGGGGCAATGGGGCGCGACAGTCTCCAACATCCACACGCGTGGCGACTGGATCGAGTGGAAGGTCAATATCCCCGTCGACGGCGACTATGCCCTGTGGATGCGGTATGGCGCCAAGAACGAGCCGCACGGTCGCACGGACATGAACGGACGAACGACGTTCCAGGTCGACGGCGGCGAGAATGTCCCCCTGGAGAATCTACCCGACACCGCCGGCTGGCGCAGCCATGAATGGAGCAACTGCGCGACGCTGTCGCTGACCACGGGCCAGCGAGTGCTGCGCTGGACGAACCGCGAGGGCGGTGGGATCGACTTCGACGCGTGGGCGATCACCACCGATCCCGCATGGGAGCCCGTCGGCACGGAACTCTCCGAGCCGGCGGACGGCGCCCATCTCATCATCCGGCAGGCGGAGGCGTGGGAGGCCGCCGAGGGCCGGGAGATGAAGCGCGAGATTCACTTCGCCGCCAGCAAAGACGCCATCCCCTTCGCGGAGGGCGACATCCCCGCCGATTTCACGGTCCCATTCGCGGATGTGATGATCTTCCCGGCATGGGGCTGGGTCGGCGGACCAGTTCAGGTGGGCGGCATTGACTTCGCGGAGAGCATGGTGCGCCTGACCGGAGCCAACGCCCAGCAGGAGGTCCGGCGAGGGAATCGCTACTACTTGCGCAACGCGCGCCAGGCGCTGAATCAGCCGGGCGAGTTCTTCGTCGACGATGGCGCGGGCGAAGTGCTCTACATGCCGCAGTCGGAGGAGTTCGGCGCCATCGCCCCCGTCCATGACCGGATCATCCAAGTCGAGGACGCCGAGCATATCCAGTTCCGCGGCCTCAGTTTCCGCGACACGACCTACTCGCGCGAAGTGGGCTCGCTGTACCAGCCTGATGACGCTGCGATCCACCTCGCCTCGGCCCGTGACATCGTGATTCAGGACTGCACCTTCAGTCATCTCGGCGGGTATGCGGTCAATATGTCCGGCACGACGACGCGGTGCAAGGTGCTGGGTTGCCGCATCACCGACATGGGCCAGGGCGGCGTCATCGCCACCGGTAACGAGGTCGGCAACAAGCCCACCGACTGCACGGTCGCCGGATGCCACATCGACTTCCTGGGCCGCGTCTACAAGCACGTCGCGGGCGTCTACGTCACGACCGGCGACGGCTTTCGCGTTGCCCACAACACGATCACCGACGTGCCGCGCTACGCGATCAGCTTCAAGAGCTACGACGGCGAGCGCTTCAGCCACGACTGCATTGCCGAGTACAACGAGATGATCCGCACCAACACGGAGACCAACGACACCGGCGCGATCGAGACGCTCGGACGCGACCGCAAACCATCCGGCAACATCATCCGTTACAACGTGATCCTCGATGTCATCGGCATGAAGCACAGAGACGACGGCGGCATCATCTCCCCATACTACACGTGGGGCGTCTACCTCGACGACTACTCCAGTGGCACCGAGGTGCGCGGGAACATCGTCGCTCGCACCTATCGGGGCGGCTTCCACAACCACCTCGGCTTCGATAACATCGTTGAGAACAACGTGTTCGTCGACGGGCAACTGCAGCAGGCCGAGTGGAATGGGAGCGCTGCGATGCGCAACAACACCTTCGACCGCAACATCATCGCCTACTCGAATCCCGACGCGATCTACCTGCGGTCCAGCGGTTGGGACCGCGCCGTCTTGTCCTCATGCGACAAGAACGTGGTCTGGTGGTCCGGCGGCGACGCCGAAACAGCAGTCACGCCCGAGGGCCCGATGGCGAAGTGGCGCGAGGCCGGCTTTGCCGCGGCGTCAGTGATCGCCGATCCGCTGTTCGTCGACGCCGAGAACGATGACTACCGCCTCCAGCCCGGTTCGCCGGCGCTGAAGCTGGGCTTCGAGCCCATTCCAGTCGAGAAGATCGGCGTGAAGGGCTACGTCGCAGGCGAGTGGTAAGCCGGGCGAAAGGACTCCCGAACGTTGAAAGACCACCGACACCCCCATCCACATATCGATCCGCGCCAGCCACGTGATGGCTCGAGTCCGAGCACGAATCCGCCCGTCTTCACATGGAAGCCACTCGACGACGGCGGGCCCTACAGGCTGATCGTATCCAGAGATGAGGCGCTGGCCGATGAATGCACCTGCGTAGAGGGGCTGACTGAGCCCGCCCATCTGCCCACTCGCGCGTTCGAGCCGGGCACGTACTACTGGCGCTGGGAATCCGGTGCCGGCGAGGGCGAGGTTTTCAGCTTCACGATCGAGGCCGACGCCGCGGTGGTCGAAGTGCCTCCAGCCTCGGAATGGCTGCAGGCTCTCCCAGACGGACACCCGCGCGTGTATATCCGACCCGAGCAACTCGACGAGCTGCTGTCGTCACGTGACGACAAACGCGCCGGACTGTGGTCCGAGCTGAAAACCATCGCGGATGAGTTGCTGGATGAGCCCCACGAGATAGAGGAGCCGGCGTTCCTGCCGGACCGCCAACGCGACTACAACGGCTGGTTCGCCCTGTGGGCCAATATCATGTGGGAGTCGCGCCGCTTCGTGAAGGGCGCCGAGACGCTGGGGCTCGCCTACTTGGCCAGCGGCGACGTGCGCTATGCCCGGGCGGCCTGCGAGCGCATGGCATCCATATCGCTGTGGGACCCGGAGGGCTCCAGCAACATCCCCCACAACGACGAAGCCCACATGTCGGTCATCTGGCATGGCGCGAAGGCCTGCGACTGGGTGTGGGATCAGTTCACCGATGAGGAGCGAGCGCTCGTCATCAACCAGTTCCGGCGGCGCGGCGAGCTGACGTACGAGCACATGCACGACCGCGGATCGTACGGAGTTACCCGGTTCGATTCCCACGCCGGTCGCGAGGTCGTCTTCCTCGCGCTCATTGCAATGGTCTTCAGCGACCACATTCCCGACGCGGCGAAGTGGCTCGAGTGGCTGCGCCCCGTGCTCTGCGGGATCTGGCCGATATGGGCCGAGGATGACGGGGCGTGGGCCGAGGGACCGTCTTACGGGATGGCCTACGTGCAGATCATGACGATGTTCTGCAGCGCGCTGAAGGCGGCGACGGGCGTCGACCTTTACAGGCGACCGTTCTGGCGTAACCACGCCCACTGGCGGCGCGTCATCCTCCCAGCCTACGCTGAGTGGATGGGCTTTGGCGATCATTCGGAGGTCTGGGAGAACACGCTCACAACGAACGCGGAGCTGGTCGCGCTCATCGACCGCGAGGTCGGCGACGGAGAGTTCGCCGGCTACATCGCCCAACTGCGCGACACGGCCAAGACCAAATCGACGCCCGCAGCACGCGCTCAGAAGGGCTACTCCGCCCAGCGCTACCTCTTCGCCGAGCCTGCATCGAGACCCGCCGCCGATGCGGCCAGCGTCCTCCACACGTTCCCCGATGTCGGGTACGCGGCCATCCGCACGGAAATCGATGATCCCGAGCGCGACGTCGCGCTCATCCTCCGCTCATCTCCGTATGGCGCGGTGAGTCACTCGCACGCGAACAACAACGACTTCATCATCCACGTGGCTGGCAAGGCCATGGCGATGCCCAGCGGCTACTACGACGGTTACGGCTCGGACCACCACTCCCACTGGGTCTGGCCGACGAAGTCGCACAACTGCATCACGCTGTCTGACGCGGGGCAGATACTGAGATCGCACGATTCCCGCGGGGAAGTTGCCAATGCCTTCGAAGACGACCACCTCGCCTACTTCGTCGGCATCGCCGACGCCAGTTACGCAGACCGAGCGGAGCGCTGCCGTCGGCACGTCGTCTTCCTCAAAGGCAACCAGTGCTTCGTGATGGTCGATGAGTTCATCGGCAAGCCGGGCATCATCTCATCGCTGCAGTGGAACATCCACTCGTGGAACGAATTCGCCGTCAACGAGGCCGCGCGGAGCTTCACCATCGAGCGAGAGGTCAGCGCGCTGACGGGTCACTTCCTGTGGCATCAGAACGGTTTCTTCTCACTCAGCGACGGCTGGGATCCGTCGCCATCGACCGTTAAGAAGAACGATCAATGGCGTCACCAGTACCACCTACGCTTCACTCCCACCCACCAAGTCTCCCGGCGAACTCTCGGAGTGGTGCTGTGCCCGAGCCACGGGCAGCTCGCGCCGCCAGCCGTGCGGACCGAACTCGTCGATGGCGTTGAGATCGCCCATATCGGCAACGACGTGGTCCAGATCGGCGCCGAGGGAATAGCCGAGTTGGTCGTCGGCGGAACGACATATACCATCACGGACGAGGGGATCACATGCTGACAATCGCGCTGGTAAGCGCCTGTACCGGCCAGGGAGGACCAAGCCTCAGCATCGCCTGGCGAGAAGGCCCGGAGTACCCGCTCGGAATTCAGGAATCGGCGTGTGGCATCATCGACGGTCTGATCGTATCGGCGGGCGGGTTCACGCGCCATCCCAAAGACATCGTGGAGCAGTACCCAGAGGCGTTCGGCGGCGCGGCGAGCGGCTTTACGAGCATCGCGTTCTCCTTCGATCCCACGGATGAGGCGGCCGGATGGCAACGCATCCCCGACATCCCCGGCCCGCCCCGGCAGGGCGCCGCGACGGTCGTGGTCGACAACGCGCTCTATGCCGTCGGCGGGTTCAACTACGACGTCCCGAACAGCTACCGCGACACATATCGGCTCACGCGCGAGAACGGCGACTGGACCTGGAGCGACCTCGAGCGCGCGACGCCCTGGCCCGTCACCGAAGGTAGCGCCGTGGCGATTGGCGAGAGGATCTACCTCTTCGCGCCCGCGGATTTCTACCAGGCAGAGGGAGACGAGAGCGCTGACTTCCACGCAGACCGAGGCCGCGGCGGCGATCCGGTCGGGCAAGCCCTGCTGATGCTCAACACGGGCGACCTCGACGCGGGATGGCAGCGGCTCGCGGACTGCCCCGGCACGGCGCGCTTTGACGCCGGCGTGGCCGCGGCCGGCGGCAAGCTCTACGCGCTCGGCGGGATCTTCGCGCAGGCGAAAACAGACGGAGTCCATCCGTACACGAACGTGGTTGACAGTTGGGTCTACGACCCACCGACCGACATGTGGACGCAACTACCCGACATGCCCGACGGCGCCAACCGGCGCGCGCTGACGTATGGCGACCGCTACATCGTGCTGGTGAGCGGCTACAAGTATCCCATCACCCGGCGGCTCGACGGGAGCTATGTCGACGTCCTTACCGACGACGAGAAGGCGCTGGATTGGAAGCAGTTCTTCGAGAAGACGGTCCTCGTGTTCGATACAGAAAGTCATGCGCTGACCTCGGCCGATCCGCTACTCGAGCGCACGTCGTGGCCGTCGGCGGCCATCATGGGCGACACGATCTACTCGCTCGGCGGCGAGGGCGGGCGGCTGTGGCATCCCGCCACATTCCAGATCGGGACCATCACGGAGCTGACCCCATGAGGCCGTCACGGATGCTCGCCGGACTTGCTCTAGGCCTCTGCCTGACCGCGACCTCGGCGGCCGATCTCACCGTCATCGTCCGCAACGGGCGGCTGAAGAAGGCCAGCGACGTGACGGAATCGTGGAGTTACGGCGATGGGTTCGTTGAGGGCACCGCGCGCGGGAATGACCTCTTCGCGGGCCACGGAATCGGCGAGGGCGACTTCCACGTCACGGCCCGCCTGCGCATCAAGGGGATCGAGAAGAGCGCCGCGGCGTTTCGCATGGGACCGAGCTACTTCGGCTTCGAGGGCGCGACAGGCGAGACATTCCTCAACGGGCCGATGTTCAACACGAAGCTGAGCTTTCTAGGCCCCGCTCGCGAGCATGTCCCCGCCAACACGTGGTTCCGTTTCGAGGCCATCCGCGAGAATGGCGACATCCGTTTCTTGATCGACGGCCGCGAGATCCACTCGGTCCATTACGAGGCCGGCGGCCTCGCGCCGGTTGGCTTTGTCCCCACGCGTTCCACCATGCAGATCAGCGATTTCTGGCTGGAGGCCGAGAGCATGACCGACTACGCGCCGATGCCCGCGGGCTACACCATCCCCACCATCGATCTCAACGATGACGCCCACCGTCAGGTCACCGTGGACCGCGAGGCGGGCCAGTACCTCGGCCACCCGACGACCGTGCTGCTCGCCGACAACACGACGATGATCATCGTCTATCCGAAGGGTCACGGACGTGGCGCGATCGTGATGAAGAAGAGCTTCGACGCGGGGCTGACATGGACCGACCGCCTGCCCGTTCCAGAGACATGGGCGACATCGCTCGAGGTGCCTACGATCTACCCGACTGTTGACGCGAGCGGCAAGAAACGGCTGATCATGTTCTCGGGGCTCTACCCGATCCGGATGGCTGTCTCCGAGGACGATGGCGAGACGTGGTCGGAACTCGAGCCCATCGGCGACTTCGGCGGCATCGTCGCGATGGCCGACTGCTTCTCGTTGAGTGATG
>MPMF02033162.1_pt1 | contig 16133 bp, 15 predicted proteins | sample 1617271 | NCBI WGS metagenome assembly MPMF02 (sample SAMN05944812, study PRJNA350692) | marine metagenome | biome: marine; feature: ODZ; material: water; isolation source: 120 m water sample prefiltered with 30 um filter, filtered on to 0.2 um... | place: Pacific Ocean | collected 2012-04-09... | reverse complement strand
TTTATGAGGGTAATCGAAATAGAACCCAAAAAAACTATAAACGGTTATACCAAATATAACCCAAAGAAGAAATATAATTTCAAGGCTTTAACGGTAACAGATTATTTAAATGTCCTGCCTGGATTTAAAAAAGAAAAAAAGGATGGCTCTTATTTGTGCCATTGTCCGTTAGACTTTAATCATCCAAACAATGATGAAACACCCTCGTTACTAATTTCTAAAGGCGAGAATCAAGTTGTTGTTTATTGTCAATCTCATGGTGGTGGCAACGGTCATTTTAACGATGGTGTTTGTACACAAAAAGAGATTCTTAAATGGTTTAACAGGCAGTTTAAGCTTAACGGAACGCTGGACAGAATAAGAAATCGTGAACAAATACAATTTGCTAAAGATAATAATCTTTTGCGTACTGTTCCAGAGTCAGAATACAGAGCAAAAGGAGCGGAAGTAAAAAATCGTAATTTACTTTTTAAATTAGATTTAGCAGACGCACTTTACGGGGAATACGACAACCTTACTATCTCCTTTTCAGCAATCATTACATTGGTTAGGGCAGGATTTACCAATGAATATATTGCTAAGGAATTAGACCTGATGTTGCAGCAACACGCTACGCGTGTGTTTAAAGCAGAGATCAAGGAGAAAGAAAGACAAGTCATTAAAACTAAATCAAAAGATGACTTAATAGATGATTTTTTTACGGCCCAGCATGACTTAGCTCTGTACCAAGCTCATGACGGTACGCACCCCTACGCTCACTTTAACAACATTGATCCAGAAAAGGACTGCTATGAATAAATATAAATTAGAATATCCTAAAACCATTTTCCCCTTTCCAGACGATAAGTGGAAAAAAATTAATAACCTTTTTACAAATAAAAACATCGATAAAAAACACATTTGGAAGTGGTCCGACGAGCAAGGGCGATTGTTCTTGATTACTTATCGGGTTGATAATGATGACGGAGGAAAAGAAGTTTATCCTATCTCTTACGGTTATAACGAAGATAATAAATTAGGTTACGATAGAAGTCATCTTGGTTGGAGTAATAACTCACCCTTATTTAATTTAGATAAAATTATAAATAATAAGGAAGCTACAATAGGAATATTTGAGGGCGAGAAAACCGCAACAGCAGCCGAGAGCCATTATCCTGATTTAATCTGTACTTGTTATCTTCATGGGGCAGGTGCTTGGAATAATGTTGATTGGCGACCGTTAAAAAATAGAGAGATAATTTTATTCCCGGATAATGACACGCCAGGAAGAACTGGATTTTTAAACTTAGCTTCTTATTTGAAAAATAAATTAGGGTCCAAAATAAAACTTGTTCAAGTGCCGGAAACTTTTCCAAACAAATGGGATGTTGCCGATCCGATGCCGAGGGATACGGATCATTCTTACCAATCTCTATTAGGGTTAACAAAAGATCCAGCTGATCCTGTTTTTTTTAATGATCTTGCAGAGGATTTAGAAAAGAAAAGATACATTATCATTGAAGATTCTAACGGTAAGCAATTCTATGATCGAATTCAGCGAAGAGTGTTGCACAAAGATTTAATCAATCTATTGTATCAAGCTGATCCAGATTTAAAAAAAGGTTTAGCAACAAATTTAATTGCTGAATCTTCTCCTCAGAGAATTAGATCAACGGCATTTAGACGCATCAACAAAGATATTATTGAAATTGAAGGCGAGAAATATCTCAATACTTATTATCCTGTTAAATTTGATCCGTTACAAGATAGTGAAATTGAAACGCTAGAAAGGGATATTGAGATTTGGAAAAAGCATCTGCTGATGATTTTTAACGGTTCAGTTACTGCAGCAGAAAACTTTGAAAGCACGATAGCTCATGACTTGCAGAGACCAAATTACAATAGAACATTTGCTTGGTTGCTGCAATCTTCTCAAGGAGTTGGGAAAGGTGTAATTTTTAACGTTATAAAAAAACTAAACGGGGAAAAAAACGTGGCTCATGTATCGTCAGAGATGCTGATTGATAGATACAGGCAATATCTGAGAACAACGGATATTGTATTTTGTACTGAGATTGAAATAACAGGAAGAGATCAGAGCACAAAAATGAATAAGTTAAAGGAATTAATCACTGAAGAGGTGCATCCTATTGAAGAAAAATTTATTCCAACAAATTATCATCATGGTCATTTCAAATTGTATTTATCTTCTAACGCTAAAGTTCCTGTAAAACTTGAGAATCATGATCGACGGTACTCTTTTAATCAGACGTTAAAAACAAAAGCTGAAATCTTAGATGATGATCCAGAATATTTTGTTAAACTTTGGAAATTTATTAACGACGATAGAAATATACAAAAGTTATATCATTATTATAACCATGTATTCAGCATCCCTAAAAGCTACGATCCTCATGAGCCGTTAGAAACTCAATCAAGACGACAGCTGATGAAATATAGTAGGCCACAAATCTATTTGGATTTAGATGATTATTTAGAAAGGGCTGAAAACGATTCTTACAATACTTTCTTTTTCAAGAATTGTGATTTTGTTAATACCAGGCAACTTCTTAACGCCATTAGAGCTTATGAAGATGAAAAAGCATCCATCCACAAAAGTGGTTATGAAAGAAGATTTAAAACTCTTTCAGAATATATCTTAAATAATTGGCTAGGAATGATTAACGCTAAGCCGTTAAAAAAAGGCAGACCAATTAATATTGATAACACAGGAAAAAGGCATTGGTGGGCTCTTAGAAATCAAGACCATTGGATCGGTATAGAAGAATTGCCTGAGCTACGTTCGCACATTCAAGGAAAAAATCCTGCTCCAACGGATTTGTTCGCCTACAAAGAAACCAAAAAGGAGATAATCAATGACTGAAATTGAAGATGATATTTTTGATATTAAACCAACGCCCTTTTCATCTTTATCCATGAAACAACGGCACCTCGTTAGAAAAATCATGAGAGAAGAACAAAAGCGGCAGAGAGTTAATGACAGAGAAAAAGAGAAAGAAGAACAAAAGAATTTGAGAGTGATGATTAAAGAAGGGAAGATCGAGCTTCCAAAAGACAAAATTGAAATTCCGAAATTTTATTACGGAGAAGGTTATTTACATGGCTACAAGAAAAACGATAAGCGATAAAGACCAAAAGTGGATGAACAAGCTCACGGATAAAATAAATAAATTATATCCTAACGCTGTTTCTCCCTTTGATCATCTACAACTCATGCAAGAATTAGTTAGATTAAGACCAGGATTTGAGATTACAAGTTCAAAAGAATACAAAAGAGTATTTGAGTGGGCTTTTATTAGTGGCTATTTCTGTGCAATACAAAATGAAATATTAAAATCTGAAAAGAAGAGCGCCATTAAGGGTTTCTTACAAACTGATTTTATTCGCAGACAAAAAAAGGAATTAGAGAAACAGGATAAATCTAAATTACAGCCCCCAGATCGCAATAAAGGAATTTAAAAAACTGATCTTCGTTTGTCTAAAACTCTACCTTTAGACCCTTTCTCACGAAGCACGGGGTCAATTTAAGCCCTCCCCCTAGCGGGTTGGGATCAAATCTCATTCAAGATTATTTCTAAGTACCTAACCCTGGTTCACGACTTGGAAACCAAGCATCCAATGATGCAAATTTTTCTTTTGGCACAGCTGTGGCACAGTGATATTATAAATCTTGATTAAACGTAAAAGTGTGCTGAGAAAATTTTTCTTGGATTACCTTTTGTTTATGGTGGGTGCGACAGGATTTGAACCTGTGACCCCTGCCGTGTCGAGGCAGTGCTCTACCGCTGAGCTACGCACCCTGATCTTCTAAAAAAAGAATTAATTAAATATTCATTTATTGCAAAAAATATATAAAAAATAAAGTCTTTTGATAAACTTTAGTAACTTATGTTAATTAATTATAATTTATTAATTAAACTCTTCATAACTATATTAACAATTTGTCTTAGCGCATATTTTTTTTACGTAGGATATTTGTCATTAAATCTTTATAAATCAATTAATCCTAACCCCTCAAACTCAAAAACTAACATAGATGCAATAAAAAATAATTATTTAAGTAAGCCAGATAATACAGAGTTTTTGAATGAATCAAAAAAAAATAAAATTAGTACTGAAAATGAAATAATCATTGAAATAAAAAAGAATGATACATTTAGCAAAATAATCGATCCATATTTTGAAAACTACATAATTAAAAACAAAATTATTAATGAATTAAATAAAGAATTTAATTTAAAAAATCTCAAAATTGGTCAAGAAATTTACATTTATCAAAACAGTAAAAAAATTGTTAAAACAATTATAATTCCAATAGATTTTTCAACTGATATTGAGATCGAAATTAATGAAACTAAAATTACATTAACTAAGAAAAAAATAAAGATAACGAAAGATTTTGAATCTAACAAATTTTTTATTAAATCTTCTCTTTATGAAGATGGTAAAATAGTTGGAGTTCCACTTGAAATTTTGTCCGAAGCAATTAAGTTGTATAGTTTTGATGTTGATTTTCAACGTGATATTCAAAAAAATGATGAATTTGAAATTTTCTATGAAGTTTTTATTAATGGCAATAAAGGAAATATTTCCTATGGAAAAATAAAATATATTAAATTAAATTTGCATGGAAATATTCTTGAATATTTTATTTTTAAAGATGAAGATGATCATTTTGATTATTTTAATAAAGAGGGGAAAAATGCTAGGAAAGCTTTAATGAAAACTCCAATTGATGGAGCAAGACTTTCTTCTTCATACGGAGTAAGAAAACATCCAATTTTAGGTTATAATAAATTGCACAAAGGAGTAGATTTTGCAGCTCCAAAGGGAACTCCGATATATGCTGCGGGAAATGGTGTCATAGATTTTGTGGGGAAAAATGGCGGTTATGGAAAATACATTCGCATCAGACACAACAGTTCCTATAAAACTGCATACGCTCACTTGAGTAATTATAAAAAAAATATTTATAAAGGGATAAGAGTTAGTCAGGGTGAAGTTATTGGGTATGTTGGATCAACTGGAAAGTCAACTGGGCCACATTTACATTATGAAGTAATATATCAAAACAAGCAAATTAATCCTATGAAAATGAAATTGCCTTCCGGAAAGATATTAAAAGATAATGAATTGAAAAAATTCAATAAAGAAATGAAAATTATATATTCAGATTTTTTATTTTATCTCTATGAATAAATTAAGCAGAATCTTTTTTAGTTTTTGCAGATTTTTTATTAGCTGGTTGTGAAATAAATGGAACAGATTCAATTGAACCGTTATCATTTTTATCTTCTGTATCTGTGAATTCATTGTCTTTATCAGTTTCTGCCACTTCATCTAAATTATTGTCATTTTTAGATTCTTGATCAATAGATTTCTGCTCTACAGGGTTTTGGTTTTCTAAATTTTCTTCACTTAATAATCCTAATTCAAGCATTAATCTCGAATAATGATCAGCAAATTGATAATAATATTCAGATTGTATTCTATCCCCTGAAGAGGAAGCTTCCTTAGCAAGCTTTAGATATTTCTGATATTGTTGAGTAATATTTCCTTTATTACGTCCTCTATCATTCGAGAAGCTATTGTTCCTTTTATGCCCATGTCTTCTGTTTGACCTAAATGTCACACGTGTATTTTTTTTTACGTACATACTCTTAATTATTTAATAAAAATATAAATTACTTGGAAAACTCTAAAACATTAAATAGTTTCCACTTTGTATAAGTAATCTTCTTACTACATTCTTAAAAAAATTAATCAATCTTTATTTAATATTTCTTTTAAAAATCAATGTTCTCTCATAATTTTGATAATCAACAATAATATCAATACAATACATATCAAATTCTTCAAATATTTTGATACATTTATCTCTTTGATAGTATCCAATTTCTACAAAACATAATGATTTAAAATGGGTAATTTTCTGAATTTTATAGGCAATTTCTCTAAAACAAGATAATCCGTCTTTTCCTCCTCTAAGAGCTATTTTAGGTTCGTGGAGTTTTATTTCCTTACTTAAATTGTTGTATTCATTATTTGTTAAATATGGGGGATTTGTTACAATAACATCAAAATTTTCTTTTGTTTCAAACCAGTTACAGCATTTAAATTTAATTTGCTCGCATACATTAAATTTTTTTGAGTTTTTTTTCGCAACATCTAAAGCTGATTTAGAAATATCAGTTGCAGTAATCATAGAGTTTTTATATTCTAAAGCTAATGAAACAGCAAGACAACCTGATCCTGTTCCGATATCAATAATTTTTAAATTTTCTTTTTTGTTTTGAAAACATTTTTCAACAGCTTCAATTATTAGTTCTGATTCAGGTCTGGGATCAAGAACGTTTTCATTAACAATAAAATTATACTTCCAAAATTCTTTTTCTTTAAAAATTTTTGCTAAAGGCTCCATTTTTATTCTTCTTTCAAATGCTGGTTGAAATAGATTGAGATTGATTTGGTTTATATTAAAATTAGCTAAAATGATTTCTTTTTTTAAAAAAGATGTTTTATTAAGTAAGGCTCTGAGTTCAATTACAGGATCAGTAAAATTCTTTTCATATAAAACTTTTAAATGAGTTTTTATAAAATTATTCATTTTCAAGATTAGTTATTTTTTTAGATTCATCATCCGCAGTCAAAGGATTTATTATCTCATCTAGATGTCCCTCTAAAATTTCATTTAATTTGTATAGTGTGAGATTAATTCTATGATCAGAAACTCTTCCTTGGGGAAAGTTATAAGTTCTAATTCTTTCTGATCTATCTCCTGTACCTACTTGAGACTTTCTTTTTTTTGCCCTCTCCTGTTCATTCATTTGAATTTCTTTGTCTAGAATTCTTGAACGAAGAATTTTTAAGGCTTTAGCTTTATTTTTGTGCTGTGATTTTTCATCTTGTTGAGAAACAACTATGCCAGTAGGTAGATGAGTTATTCTTACAGCGCTATCCGTTGTATTTACTGATTGGCCTCCTGGTCCACTTGAACGAAAAACATCAATTCGCAAATCCTTTTCATCAATTTTAACATCAATCTCTTCTGCTTCAGGCAATACTGCTACAGTAGCAGCTGAAGTATGCACTCGTCCACTTGTCTCGGTTAACGGAATACGTTGCACTCTATGAACTCCAGACTCGTATTTTAACTTTGAAAAAACACTTTTTCCTGAAATATTACAAATAACTTCTTTAATCCCATTAAGCCCAGTCTCAGATATAGATAAAATTTCAAAACTCCAATTGTTAAGATTTGAATATTTCTGATACATGCCAAATAGATCAGCTGCGAATAATGAGGCTTCGTCACCTCCAGTCCCTGCACGTATTTCTAAAATAGAATTTTTTTCATCATTAATATCTTTTGGAATAAGAAGTTTCAATAAATCTTGTTCAAGTGATTTAATTTTTTTGTTTTTTTCTATTAGCTCATCTTCCGCCATCTTGCGTATAGAAATATCTTTGTCATTTAATAAAGAATTTAGATTTTCAATATCTTTTTTTACAGAATTATATTGATTAATTGACTTTACAACAGGCGTTAACTCGGAATATTCCTTATTTAATTTAATTAGATTATTTCTATCTAAATTGTCTTGGTTCGATAAGCTTTTTTCAATATTTTGATGCTTTTTGACAATTATGTCAAACTGATTTTCAAAATTATTCATTAACTTAATTTTTTTATTAATTCTTCTAGGGATAATGTTTCTTGAGAGGAATCAAATAAATTTTTTAATGTATATTTATTATTTTTATATTCTTCTTCTCCAATAATAATAGCGAACTCAGCTTTTTTATCATCCGCAAAAGCAAGAGATTTTTTCAAGTTATACTTATAACTCCAATAAATAGGTATCTGATTTTTATGCAGTACACTTAAAACTTTGATGCCATAAGTTTTTATAGACTCATCAATTACAATGAGATGATTTCTAATCATATTATTTTTAGGCAAATCCATAAGTAACATTAATCGCTCTATTCCCCCTGCCCATCCAACTCCAGGTATATCAGGTCCGCCTATCATTTTGACTAGGCCATCGTATCGACCGCCCCCGATGACAGTATCTTGTGTACCTAAATTATTATTTTTAAATTCAAAAACAGTATGACAGTAGTAATCCAGTCCTCGTACTAGGGTCTTATCAACAACAAATGACATGTTTGTTTCATTTAACAAGGCTTGTACTTCTTCAAATTTTTTCTTTGCATCACTTGAATATAAATTCGTAATGTCAGGAGCATCTTTACTAATCTCTATATCTTTAGGATTTTTTGAATCTAAAATTCTTAGAGGATTAGTATTTATTTTGCTTTGACTATCTTCGGATAAATCGTTTTTGTATTTACTGAAGAAAGAAGATAACTCTAATTTAAATGATTTTAATGTATCTCTATCACCAAGAGAATTGATATGAAGTTTAAATTGTTGATTAGGAAGAGTATTTATTAAAATTGAACTAGCAAGTAATATTAATTCTGCATCTGCCAATGCATCATTTGTGCCAAAAATTTCAAAATTCATTTGATAAAATTCTCGAAATCGACCCTTCTGGGGCCGTTCCCTTCTAAACATCGGGCCAATTCCAAAGAACTTTGCAGGAAGTTGATTAAGCAGATTGTTTGATATGGCAGCACGTATTATAGGTGCTGTGTATTCTGGTCTAAGTGTTAAAGATGAGTTATTTCTATCATTGAAAGTATACATTTCTTTAAGCACAACATCACTTTGCTCACCTAATGGCTTGCTAAATAGATCAGATGACTCAAAAATAGGGGTGATTATTTCGTTAAATCCAAAAGAATTTGCTGAAACTTTTATCAATTTTTCAATAATATTAAATTTTTCCAAATCATTTCCATAAATGTCATGCGTTCCACGAACAGGTTGGGGTTTCATAATCTATTCACTGTTTGGTTGTTTGTTTCTTTACGTATGATGTCTTCAAGATAAGTTGATAAATCCTCGTTTTTAATACGATGATCTTTTTTACCATTAATATATACCATATGAGTATTATTTCCACCTCCAGTTATTCCAACGTCAGTCATTGTAGCTTCACCAGGGCCATTAACAACACATCCAATTATCGAAATCGTTATAGGGGTTGTAATATCTTCAAGAGATTTTTCCAATTTTTTTATAGTCTCTACTACAGGAAATTGTTGACGAGCACATGAAGGACAAGAAATAATTTTAACACCTCTATGCCTTAGACTTAAACTTTTTAATATATCATATGCAACTTTTACTTCTTCTTCCGGCTCATCAGATAACGAAACTCTTATTGTGTCTCCGATGCCCATAAGTAACAGTTTACCAATTCCTATGGATGATTTGACAGATCCTGATCTTCTGCCTCCTGCTTCCGTAATACCCAGATGCAAAGGATAGTCACATTTGTTTGCTAAAATTTCATATGCTTTTGTAGCCAAAAAAACATCTGAGGCCTTAACACTGATTTTAAAATTAAAAAAATTGTTATCTTCTAAAATTTTTATATTATCTGTAGCACTTTCTACCAAAGCTTCCGGGACAGGTTCCTGATATTTTTCCAAAATTTTTTTTTCAAGACTCCCGCTGTTAACCCCTATTCTTATAGCGCAATTATAATCTTTTGCTGCTTTAATCACATCTTTAATTTTTTCTTTTGAACCAATGTTGCCAGGATTTATTCTTAAGCATGATGCTCCGTTTATGGCTGATTCTATTGCTCTTTTATAATGAAAATGCACGTCTGCAATTATTGGAATTCTGCTTTTTCTGCATATTTTTTTTAGTGCCAGTGAAGATTCTTGATCGGGAATAGATACTCTCACAATATCGGCTCCAACATTTCTGACACGATCAATTTGAGAAAGAGTGGAGTTGACATCAGAAGTAATAGTGTTTGTCATTGTTTGAACGGTAATTGGAGCTCCCCCTCCTATTTTAATATTACCGAGATGAATAACTCTAGATTTTCGCCTATCAATTTTTTGATATGAACGATGCATTAATGATTTATATCAATTAATTATTAAAATCAGAACTAATGATAAAAGAATCTATTACTTCGCCTTTTTTCCCCAACTTGCCTCTTATATTTCCATTTATTAAAACAAGAATATTGCCAGCATTGCCAGTTGTAAGAGTAAAATTATCCGCAACAGAGTATGAGTATTCTTCATCGTCACTCATCAGCCTGCTAAATACGATTTTGTTTTCTTTGTTTCGAAGATGAATCCAGGTTGCGTTCAAAAATTTTAATGTTACTACATTATTAGATTCAATTAGATCATTATCAGGGACAGATGCAACTACACTAGCTTCATTTACAGAAGGATTATTATCAAAAAATATATCTGTTGGTGTTGAAGTTAGTATTTCTTTCTTACTATCTTCTGAATTAATTTTATTAACGTTTTTAAGAGCTAATTGAATTTCAATTTCTTCAATTTCAGATTCTAAACTTTCAGGTAAATCAGGAAGAATAGAATAATCCGGATGTATGTCATTTGTTCTAATAAATAAGAAATAAAAACCAAAAGAAATCAAAAAGATTGAAAAAACGGAAAAGGTTTTTGTTGCAGAAAAAAAATTACTTCTTTCTAGGGGTTTTGGTAGTTCATCAATTAAATCTTCTTTATCAAATAAATTTTGATCTTTAAACTGCTTTACCACCTCATTTTCGTTTAAATCTAATAATTTAGCATATGCACGAATATGCCCAATTAGATACACTAAATCCAAACGATCAGAAAAATCATTATTTTCAATCCTTTTAAGAACACTTACTTGGATATTTAATTCCTCAGCAACAGATCTGAGATCAATTTTGTTCTTTAATCTTGATTTTTTTAAATGTTCACCAACAAATTCCATCACATACTTATTTATATATAAAAAAAATCAAATCAATTGTTAATACCAAGTCTATACGCAGAATGAAGTGAATTAACTGCGTTATTAGTATATTTTTCCTCAATTAGAACACTGATTTTAATTTCTGAAGTTGATATAGCTAAGATATTTATTTTTTGATCTGCTAATGTCTGGAACATTTTTTCAGCAACACCAGATTGTGACATCATACCCATACCAATTACGGATATTTTAGCAACTTCAGAGTTGGTTGAAAGTTGCTTATAAAGGATCCCTTCACTATTTTTTTCTAAAAGATTTTTTGATATTTTCATATCCTTATTTAGTACTGTAAATGTTAAATTAGCACTAATGCCATCTTGAGATATGTTTTGAACAATCATATCAATATTAATATTATTTCTTGATAAAATCCTAAATATTTTCGCAGCAATTCCTGGCTTATCAGGTATGCCTGATATTGTAATTTTAGATTCATCTTTGCTATATGAAACTCCACTTACTACTTCTTTTTCGATTAATTTTTTCTCATTTACAATGAAGGTGCCTTCTTGATTTATTAAAGAAGATAAAACTTGAAGTGTTAAATTGTTTTTCATTGCAAGCTCAACAGATCGAGTATGGAGAACTTTAGCACCCATAGATGACATTTCCAACATTTCTTCATAAGAAAATTTATCAATTTTTTTTGCACTTTTTACAATAGTAGGATCGCCAGAATATACTCCGTCTACGTCTGTAAAAATATCACATCTTTCAGCATTTAATGAAGAGGCTATTGCTACAGCTGTTGTGTCTGAGCCACCCCTTCCTATAGATGTTATTTTTCCTTCTGTGTTTATACCCTGAAATCCAGCTAGAACAACCACATCATTTTCATCTAAATATTTTAAGATATTATCTTTATTTATATTTAAAATTTTTGCCTTTTCATGAGATGAATCAGTAATTATTGGCACTTGCCATCCTAACAGTGGTATGCTTTTGATTTTCATCTTATTTAATATCATAGATAAAAGACCAACAGTTACCTGTTCGCCCGAAGTAAGTACTAAATCATTTTCTTTTGATGATGGATAATCAATTTGATCAATTAATTTTTGTAAATCATTAGTAACTCCTGCCATTGCTGATAAAACAATTACTAATTTATACTTTTTATAATTCTTATTAATGATTGAAGCTACATTCTTAATCCTATTTATATTGGCCACAGAGGTGCCGCCAAACTTCATAACAACTATCTTCATTGACTTACATCATTAATATATTAAATTGAAATAGCTCCATATAATTTTTAATTAATAGTAACAAGACATATGATAAAAACTACCTCTAAAACTACGGAATTTGATCATTTTGAAACTCTTGCACAGGAATGGTGGAATCCTGATGGCAAATTTAAAATTCTACACACATTAACTCCAATAAGAATAAGCTATATAAAAAATAAGTTGTTTGACAAAAAATATTCAAAAAAATCTCTTAGTAATTTTAATATTTTGGATTTAGGATGTGGAGGGGGATTAGTTTGTGAACCTTTGGCAAGATTAGGAGCAAATATAACTGGAATTGACTTTATAAAACAAAATATTATTGCCGCAAAAAATCATGCAAAAAAAACAAACACAAACATAGAATATTTACATCAAGATATAAACAATCTCAAACTTAAAAAAAAATATAATGCTGTATTAATTCTCGAAGTATTAGAACATATAGAAGATTGGAGAAAAATAATTATAGATGTAAAAAAATTATTAAAACCAGGAGGAAAAATAATAATATCAACAATTAATAGAAATTTTTTTTCAAAATTATTTGCAATTTTTATTGCTGAAAATATTTTAAATTGGATCCCCAGAAATACTCATACATATAGTAAACTAATTAAACCCGAAGAATTAAGATCATTTTTAAATAAAAACAAAATCAATGTAACAGACGTCACAGGTTTAATTTTCAACCCGCTATCTGGTCAATGGATGCTAGACAAGAATAATTACCTTATAAATTATTTTTGCACGGCAAAAAAATCTAGTTAGTTTTTTTTGTAGGCGCCCATGGAAGCGGAACAACGTTTATTTCTTCCTCAGCTAGTTCCTTTGTCTGTTCTATAGTTGCTTCACCATAAATTGGTTTCTCTTCTTTTTCACCATATTTCATTTTTTTTGCTTCTTCAGTAAATTTATCTCCAACATATTCAAAATTCTTTTCAACAATTTTTTTGTATTTTTTTATATTATTTGAGAAGGCCTTTTTTAATTGAATATTTTTTTTTGAATTGTTTTTTGCTGGAAGATTAGGTGCCGATAGGGATTTTGTTATGGATGTACTGTCACAGCTTGGACAGTTAATAATTTTTTTTCTTTTTTGATTATTAAATTCTTTAGTGTTCTCAAACCAGCCTTCAAATTCCACGGAACAAATTTTGCAAATTAAATTGAAAACAATCATTTTATATAATATTGTATCTAAATATCATTTTTCAATATTCATAGCTTTTTTTTCAGAAACTATATCCATAATAATCGAACCAGCTGCAATATTTTCACTTGCAATCGTATTTTCACTTAAAATTATTCCCATATTTTTGAAAATAGATAAAGAAACTTTTTTTTTCTTATCATAAAAATCAAATAGTGAGATTTTCTTAACGCCATTAATCACGATAGATAAGGTGTCATTATCGTAACATAATTTAATTTTCGATAATGGATTTTTATGTAAGTTAATTGAAAGAAATAATGACTGGTTTTTGAATTTATATTTTATTGATTGATTGTTTTTCTTCGTAAAAGCAGCAACTAGATCATCTAGTGTAAATTTATTTTGACCATCCTTTAAATTATCAATGATTAAATATTTTAGTTTTTCTAAATAATTAATCCCAACAATATTTTCATTAATTTTACTATTATTTTTTTCTATTATATCATTAATTTCTTTTATCAAATCATTCATAGCACTAATATAAATATTATTCTTATTGTAAGTCCAAATCAATTTGCATTGTTATATATAAAAAAAACAATTTAATTATAAAATAATTATGATCTATAATCAGCATTGATATTGATGTATCTATGAGTTAAATCTGATGACCATACTCTTTTTGTATATTTACCAATTCCTAAGTTCACATTAATTTTTACAATTTTATTTTTCATATAATGATTAAGTTTTCTCAAATCAATTTTTTTATATCTTGTTCCTTTTTTGGCCACAACTAAATTACCAAACTTAATAATTGTTTTATCTTGATCAATGTGTTTATCTGCTTTGCCAATTGCCATAATAACTCTTCCCCAATTAGCGTCTTCACCAGCTATTGCAGTTTTTACTAAAGTGGATTCAGCAATGGAAAACGCCACGTTAGATGCTTGAATCTTATTTTTTGCATTAGAAACTGTGACTTCTATTAACTTAGATATGCCTTCACCATCAGATACAATTTGTTTTGATAAACCAAGCATGATGTCGTTCACTCTTGCTGATATTTTTTTTAAGAGATTGTTATTCATTGTTATTTTTGGTTTTTTTAAGCCAGTAGAAAATAACATTATTGTATCACTTGTTGAAGTATCGCCATCGACAGAAATTGAGTTAAATGTTGAATCAATATGTTTCATAAGTATTTTTTTTAGATCCTTTTTTTGCAATGGAGCTTCTATGAAAATATACGCTAACATAGTACCCATATTTGGCGCAATCATTCCAGATCCTTTGGCAAAACCATAAATTATTATTTGTTTTGATTTATATCTGAATTTAACAACCTCTACTTTGGAAAATGTATCAGTAGTCATAATTGCTTTTGCCGCATCTTTAACGCTTTTTAATGAACTTTTTGATATACAATTTAACTTTTTTATAATCTTTGCAGAGTCAATTTCCTCACCTATTACCCCAGTTGAAGAGACCAGTATTTCACTCTTTTTACATTGAAATATTTTAGAAGCTGCTTTTGCATATTTCTCAATTTGACTTATACCTCTTGTACCAGTATGGGCATTGGCATTTCCTGAATTAACAATAAGTACTTTGCAAAAACCATTATTATTTTTTTTATCCCAAATTATTGGAGCTGATGGCATAGAAGTTTGTGAATAAGCATCAGCCACAGGTACTGCTTTATCAAAAACAATAACTAATAAATCCTTTCCTTTTTTTTTAAAACCTGCCCTTAAAGTATAAATGGTTAAATCTTGAGGTTTATACTCTTTTACACTTTTTGGTTTAAATGGTGAGATGAGGTTTGACTTCATAAAAAAACCTTCATCAATTTTAAAAAAAACATTATAGAACAAAGCCAAGCCATATGTTATCAGCCTTTACCATAAAAATGTTAAATATTGTAAATAAGTTATTTGGTTCCGCCAGTAAAAGACGTCTTAAATCATTTTCAAAAATAATTCATAAAATTAATGAATTTGAACCAGAATTTCAAAATCTATCAGACGCAGATTTGCGAGCTAAAACTAATTATTTCAAAAAATTTATTACCGAAGGTGTTACCCTTGATAATATTTTGCCAGAAGCTTTTGCTGTTGTGAGAGAGGCATCAAAAAGAACCGTTAATCTAAGGCACTTTGATGTGCAGTTGCTAGGTGGAATTGTTCTCCATAAAGGCATGATTGCTGAGATGAAAACAGGTGAGGGTAAAACACTTGTTGCAACACTTTCAGCTTTTTTAAATTCATTAAATGGAGATCCTGTTCACATTGTAACTGTTAATGATTATTTAGCTGATCGAGATTCAAAGTGGATGGGAGAGATATATAAATTTTTAGGCTTAACTGTTGGTTGCGTGAATTCCAATGTAGATCAAGAAAAAAGACTTCAAGAATATGAATGTGATATTGTTTATGCAACTAATAATGAAATTGGTTTTGATTATTTGCGTGATAACATAAAAAATACTTATGAAAGTTTATATTTCAAAAAAAATGGCTTTGCAATTGTTGATGAGGTTGATTGTATTTTAATAGATGAAGCGCGAACGCCATTAGTGATTTCTGCTCAATCAGAAGACTCGGTTGATATTTATCCCAAAATAAATTCTTTGGTTAAAATTTTAAAAGACACTGATTATGAAATTAATGAAGAGGGTAAGTCCATTTTGTTAACAAATAGCGGAATGGAAGTTGTTGAAAATTTATTAATAAAAAATGAAATAATTAAAGGCGGAACTTTGCAAGATTTAAACAATATGTCGTTAAATCACAATATTATACAAGCTTTGAGAGCACAAAAAATA
>MPMF02140379.1_pt1 | contig 16142 bp, 18 predicted proteins | sample 1617271 | NCBI WGS metagenome assembly MPMF02 (sample SAMN05944812, study PRJNA350692) | marine metagenome | biome: marine; feature: ODZ; material: water; isolation source: 120 m water sample prefiltered with 30 um filter, filtered on to 0.2 um... | place: Pacific Ocean | collected 2012-04-09... | reverse complement strand
CGTAGCTACGAGAAGTCCCCGTCGATGGCCGGAAGATTGTCGGCGAACTGGTGGCTCAGCACTGTCCGCGGCGACATCGTCGTCTCCAGGATGGCGGCCATCCGCTTGATCAATTCGGTCGGATCGACCGGCCCGGTCTCTGTATCTGCCTGACCGGCGTAGGCCGTGAGGTTGCTGAACAGGTCAGCGGCGGCACGGGCGGCCGTCTCGATCTGGTGGAGCCGCGGCAGCGCCGGAGATTCGGGCGGCAACTGCTGCGTCGCGATGTTGGCGTAGCCGAGGATCGGCATCAGCAGGTTGTTGAAGTCATGCGCGATGCCCGCCGAGAGTAGGCCCAGGCTCTCGAGGCGCTGCGTCTGGATCAGGCGCTGCTCCAGCGTGAGGCGCTCAGTGATGTCACGGACGGACGCGACCACGATTTCCGCGCCCTCCACCTCTACCGGACTGAGGCTGATTTCAACGTCGATTGTGTTCCCGTCGGCCCGCAGCGCTTTGAGGTGGAGGCCGCTCCCCATCAGGCGCCGCGACGGCTGGGCGGAGAAGTCCTTGCGAGTCTGCTCGTGTCCCGAACGGAGATCGACCGGGATCAGCTGCTCCACGGACATCCCGACGAGTTGTTGAAGCGGGTAATCGAACAATTCTGTTGCGGCCTGGTTGGCGGAGATGATCTCGCTGCTGCGATCTACGACAACGATCGCGTCAGGAATGGCATCCATCAACTCCGGCTTGAACAGCATCTGGTCCGGCACTCCGTCGTCTCCTATCAGGAGGGTTCGAGTTGGCGACAGTGCTGTCAGGCAACTGACAAAGATACCATTTTGTCAGTTAACTACACCAAAGCGCGGTGCGGCGAAAAGTCTGATGAATCGCTGACGAGACAGTCACAAAGTGCAGATTCAGGAGGAACTGCGAGTAATTCGCCAGCTTCAGGCGGTTCGCAGTGCCTCCGCGACCCGTAGAGGGTAGTCGCCGCAGATGCCATCGACGCCTGCGTCGCGTACGCGCCGTATCTCTGCGTCGTCGTTGACCGTCCACGTGTATACGTTGAGGCCGTGGCCGTGTGCCTCCGCCACTGCCTGCGGCGTCACTAGGCTGCGGTGCAGGCTGACGCCCGAGAATCCCGCGCCGTGCGCCACCTTCAGCGGCGACTCCGGGCCGTCGAGTGCTACGCCGCGCTCGCCAACGAGCAGCGAGGTTGGCACTCCGGGTAGCGCTTCGCTCACCGCCGAGGCGATCCAGAGGTCGAAGGACCAGAGCCAACACCAGCCGGTGGCCGACGCCTCGCGCAGTGTCGTGGCGATTAGCTGTTCGATGTCTGCCTGCTTCACCTCGATCACCAGCTGGCAGCGGCCGTCAATCAGCACCAGTGCCTCGGCCAGCGTGGGCACGGACTGCGGGCCGGCGTCGTCGTACGGGTCGAGCACCTGCAGCGCCGAGAGTTCGTCCGATGTCACCTCGGCGAGCTCTCGCTGATCGCCGGTGGTGCGCTCCAGGGAGGAGTCGTGCAGCAGTACGGGCAGGCCGTCGGCGGTGGCGCGCACGTCCACCTCGATCGCATCGACGCCGTTCTCGATTGCGGCGCTGATGCCGGCCAGCGTGTTCTCGGGCATCGTGCCCATGTTCGTGCGGTGCGAGATCACAAGCGCAGTCACGGGCAGCTCCCGACGGCCAGGCAGGGCGGGTGACTAGTCGTCGCGTCGCTCGCGGAGGAAGTTCTCGAGGTCGGAGAGCAGGTCGTCGGCGGCCGGCAATTCAGCGCTGCCGCCGTCGTTCTCCTCGAAGGCCGGGGTCGCGGGACGGTCCTCGTCGTACTGCTCTTCGAGTTGGCGAACGTAGGAAGCTGCCTCGGAGGACTCTTCCATCGCTTCGCGCACCTGCTCAGCGAACGACTCCGCGCGCTCCTCGATCTCTCGCAGCGAGGTGGAGGTGCCGAAGCCGTGGTCGATCGCCTTGACGAGCGTGATCGCCACGTTCGGGTTGGGCCCCATCGTCAGGTAGTGCGGCGACATCGCCCGCAGGTGGGCGTTACGCCACTGCTCGTCGCGGTGGTGCAGGTTGACGACGCTGACGATGCCGACCGGCCCCTGGTAGCGCGACGTCGCGCGCACCTCTAGCCCGAACTGCTGCTCGAAGTCGTCATGCGAGGCGGAGAGCGTAACGGGCAACGGTCGCGTGTGCGGGACGGCTGCCGGCTGCGCCCCCAGCGTGATGCTTGTCGTCGCGCCGACCTTCTCCATCAGCTCCGCGATTGCGTTGGTGAACGACTGCCAGCGCAGGCTCGGCTCCGGTCCGGTCAGCAGTACGAAGTCGCGGTCCGCGCCCGGCGGGCTGGCGAGGAAGAACTTCACGCTGGGCCAGTCGAGCACGCGCTCGCCATCCTCCAGCCGCACGCGGGGGCGCTGCACGGTGAAGTCGAAAAATTGCTCCGGGTCGATCTCCGCGATCGCGCGGCCACCCCACTGCTTGACGAGGTAGTCGAGCGCGGCGACGGCCGAGCCGGAGTTGTCGCCCCAGCCGGAGAAGGCGGCGAGCAGCACCGGGTCGCGCAGCGGGCCCAGTTCTTCCAGCGCGGTCAGCGCGGTGCGGGCGGGTTCGTTCGGTTCGTTCATCGAGAGTCCTCTGATACCAGTCTAGATCGATAGCCGACCTGAAGCCCGATCTAGATCTGCGAGTAGCCGGATCCGTCGCGGTCGATGCCGGTACCTTTTGCTCCTTCGATCCAGCCGAACTCGTCGAGGATCTGCTGGCTGTAGGTCACGCGCCCGCTCACCTTCTCCAGCGGTTCGGAGGCCAGCAAGAGCGCCGCTTGCGCCATTAGCACCGGTGGCTCGCCGCGCGGGTCATCCATTCCCGAGACGAGCTTGTGGAAGACCGTGCCCGGTGTCGGCACGACCTGCGAGGGCGAGAAGCAGGCGACGGTGATGCCGTGCTGGTAGACCTCCTGCGCGAGGCCCTGCGTGAAGCGCTCCAGCGCTGCTTTCGACGCGCCGTACATCACGCCGCCGCGTACTGCCGAATCCTCATATGGCCCGCGGCCGGGGCCGATCGCCGCGCCGGAGGAGATGTTCACGATCGCTCCGCTGCCCGCTTCGATCATGTCCGGGAGCACGGCCTTCGAGAGCATGAAGGGGCCGTGCACGTTGACGGCGAAAGCGCGCATCCAGCGGCTGGCGGGGTAGTCGACGATCGGGATGTAGTAGTTGAGCGCGGCGTTGTTGATCAGGACGCTCGCCGGCCCGAAGCCTGCCTTCGTCTCCTCGATCACGCGCATGCAGTCGTCTTCTTCGGAGATGTTCGCTGCGACCGCGACGGCCTGACCGCCGCTCTCGTTGATCTCCGTGACGGTGGTCTCCAGCGAGCCTTCGAGCTGGTGGTCACCCTCCTTCACGGTGCGGGCCACCGCGACGACCTTCGCACCCTCTTCGGCGAACATGATCGCGATTGCTTTGCCGATGCCTCTGCTGGCGCCGGTGACGATCGCCACCCGCCCGTCGAGCTTGCCCATGCCGCGCACCCTCTCGCTATTCCGTGACCCGCCAGGAGCGTCGCCCGGCGAGTGGCGGCCATGATAGCCCCGCCGGGGCCTAGGGGGCGGGTTCGGACGCGCCGACGGCCGGGCGGCTGCGTCGACGCAGCCAGAGCACCCAGACGCCGACGGCGACCACCGCGACCACACCGACGCCAACCACGACCAGCTCGAACCGCTCGTCGAGAAACTCGCTGAAGCGTTCGCCCCAGAAGAAAATCAGGATCGCGATCGTGAAGAAGCGCAGGCCGCGCCCGACGACCGAGGCGAAGACGAAGATGCTGCGCGCGATGCCGAAGGCACCGGCCGCGATCGCGAAGATCTTGTAGGGCAGGGGGGTGAGGCTGGCCAGCACGATCGCGAAGAAGCCGTGGCGCACGAACAGCGTCTCGACACGTTCCACCTGGTTCGCCTTGAAGCGTTGCAGGATCGGCCGCCCAACCCGCAGACCGAGGAAGTGTCCGACGACACCCCCGCCGACCGATGCTCCCGTCGTCAGGGTCGCTAGCAGCAGCGCGTCCTGCGGGTTGCGCAGTGCGAGCGCGATCAGCAGCGGGTCGGGAGGAATCGGAAAGAAGATCGCCTCGGCGGCGCTCAGCACACCCAGCATCGCGGGCCCGGCGGGGCTATCGGCCCAGTTGACCAGCCACTCGCGCAGCGCATCCAACATGCGCACCAGCGTGCCGGGTGCCCTAGCGTGAGGGCAAGCGCCGGTGGGGTGAGGAGCGGATCAGGCGAGGGAGAGGAAAGTTGGCTCGGGACCAGGGATTCGAACCCCAATTGGCGGAACCAGAATCCGCTGTCCTACCATTAGACGAGTCCCGAAAGCCGTACTCAGCCTAGCAAACTGGCCCGCCGCGATCACGTCGCGGACGTCCCGATCTTGGAGGTGTTACCCGCCGGACGTGGCACTTTCGAGGGCCTCGGCGGCAGCGCGGAGGCGTGCGACGCAGCGTTCCGCGCCCACGATCTCCATCGCCTCGAAGAGCGGGGGCGTGATCGCCTTACCAGTGACCGCGAGGCGGCAGAGCATGAACAGGTCACCGGGCTTCTCCTCCAGCTCCGCGGCGAGCGCCCGCAGCCGCTCCTCGATTGCCTCCGTCGACCAGCCGTCGAGGGCTTCGATCGCGTCGGCGATCACGGGCAGGACGCTCAGTGCTGCTTCGGGGCGTTTGCGGTAGTGCTTGCCCAGCAGCTCGTCGGTCGGCGGTGTCGCGATCTCCCGCTGGAAGAAGAAGTCGACCATCGGCGCGAGTTCGGTCAACAGCTTCACGCGCTCACGCACCAGCGGTGTCAGCTCCTCGACGAAGCCGCGGTCGAGCGGGCGAGCGACGTCGCGGGGGAGGGTGCGTTCGAGCTGCACGGCGAAGAGCTCGGAGAGTTCGTCCTCCGGCATCTCACGCAGGTAGACGCCGTTCATCCACTCCAGCTTCTGCGTGTCGAACCCGGCCGGACTGGGGTTGAGGTCGTGGAGGTCGAAGGTCTCCAGCAGCTGCTCCCGCGAGATGATCTCCGTGTGGTCGTCCAGTCCCCAGCCGATCATCGCGAGGAAGTTGACCACCGCGTCGGGCAGGTAGCCGTCCTCCGCGTACTCCAGCACCGACTTCGCACCCTGACGTTTCGAGAGCTTGCCGCCGTCCGGGCCGAGGATCACCGGGTTGTGGACCAGATCAGGAAGCTCGTAGCCCAGCGCCTCGAAGAGCCGCACGTGGCGGGGCGCGGAGGGGATCCACTCCTCGCCGCGGACGATGTGCGTGATCTCCATCTCGTGGTCGTCGACGGCGTGTGCGAGGTGATAGGTCGGGAAGCCGTCCGACTTCAGGATTACGAAGTCTTCCTGTGTGCTGTTCTCGACCGTGATCACGCCGCGCAGCGCGTCGGTGAAGCTGGTCGAACCCTCGTCCGGCATGCGGAAGCGCACGACGCTCGACTCGCTCTCGGCGCGCGTCGAGGCCTCGTCCGGCGCGATCCCGCGGCACTTGCCCTCGTAGCCGGTCGGGAGCTTCGCCTTCTGCTGGCGCTTGCGCATCTCGCCCAGCTCCTCGGGCGAGCAGAAGCAGCGGTACGCCGCGCCGTCTGCCAGCAGCCGGTCGACGGCCGCGTGATAGAGGTCGAGCCGCTGCGACTGCACGTAGGGCGCATGCGGCCCGCCGATGTCAGGGCCCTCGTCCCAGTCGATGCCGAGCCAGCGCAGCGAGTCGAAGATGCGCTCCAGCGAGCCCTCGACGGCGCGCGACTGGTCGGTGTCTTCCAGCCGGATGATGAACTGCCCGCCGTAGCGCCGGGCGTGTAGCCACGCCCACAGCGCCGTGCGGATGTTGCCGACGTGCGGGTCGCCGGTCGGGCTGGGGGCGTAGCGAAGACGGATGCTCACGAGGTGTTCACCGTATCCCCTTGCCGGCTGTCTGACCGTCCTCGAGTTGTGTCTGGCTGAGTCGCAGAGGCGACACCGTGACGCGCTCGCAGCGTCTCGATCGCCTGGCTGATGTCCGCGGGGATCGGCGCCTTGAATTCGCGCCACTCACCGGTCGAGGCGAGTGTGAAGCCGAGTCGGGCGGCATGCAACGCCTGCCGGTCGATCAGCTCGGACGGCCGTCCGTAGAGGGTGTCGCCGGTGACCGGGAAGCCGATCGCCGCCAGGTGCACGCGAATCTGATGGGTGCGCCCGGTGTAGATCTCCACCTCCAGTAGCGTGCCTTCGTCGCCGTAGTGCTCGACCACGCGGTACTGGGAGCGCGCGCTCTGGCCGTCCTCGACCACCGCGCGGCGACGGAGGTTGTCGGGGTCGGGTCCCAGCGGTGCCTCGATGATCCCCTCCGGCGGATCGACGTGGCCGTCCGCGAGTGCGAGGTAGACCTTCAGCGTCTCGCGTTCGCGCCACTGGTCCTTCAGCATGCGCGCGGCAGCGGCCGACTTCGCGAACACCATCGCGCCCGAGGTGTCACGGTCGAGGCGATGCACGACGCCGGGACGAACGTTGTCGTCCATCTCGCTGACCTCCGGATAGCGCGCCCTCACGACGTTGATCAGCGTCACACCATCGAGGCCGGGCGCCGGATGCACGACGAGCCCCGGGGCCTTGTCGATTACCAGCGTCTCCTCGTCCTCGTAGAGCACCGCCAGCGGCACATCCTGCGCCAGCAGATCGAGATCCGGCACGACCGGTAGCTGCACCTCGATCGTCGCGCCCGCCGCGACGGCGTGCCCGGCCTTTGTGACGACGCCGCCCTCGACGGTGACGCTCTCACCCTCGATCAGCTTGCGGGCCTGCGAGCGTGAGAGTTCCGTCAACTCTGCGGCGACGAGCCGGTCGAGGCGGTTGGCTTCGACGGCGGTGAACTCGCGATGTGTGGCGCTCATGCTTCCGGCTCCGCTGGCTCGGCCACCGAGGACTCGTCGCCGTCCTCGAAGAATGAGAGCAGCACGATCGTCGCGACGCCGACCACGATCGCGGAGTCGGCCAGGTTGAACGCGGGGTAGTGGGTGGGGTCGATAAAGTCCGTCACGCTGCCCTCGCCGGTCGCGCGGTCGATGAAGTTGCCGGTCGCGCCGCCGAGCACGAAGGCGAGCGCCGTGGTGTAGAGCCGCCCGCCGATCGGGGCCAGGTAGAGGAAAATGAGCAGTGCGCCGATGCCGACGACGGGCATGATCAGCAAGAAGATGCGGGCGTCCTGCAGGATGCCGAACGCGGCACCCGTGTTTTCGACGTGCGTGAGCTGGATCAATCTATCGCGACCGGGCCAGCTCTCGCCGACCGCGAGCCACCCACGGATCACCACCTTCGTCGCCTGATCGGCGAGCACGACGACGAGCGCGATCGCGAGGAAGGGGCGGAGGCGCGCGACCGCCTCCGCGAGGCGGCTGCGGCTGCCATCGACCGGTGGCGAGGAGGCGTGTAGTTCGGCCATTCGGACTCCCGATCACAGCGTAGCCCAGCCGCCTACAAGAGACCGCCGACGCGGGCGGTTGAATGAGCGGCGGGCGGCCCGCTAGGATGGAGTCATGACTCAAGCACGGGCGTACTAACGTGTCGATCGATCTGACCCGCAGCCCTTTCGGCGGCAGCTCCGACGCGGAGACAAACGGCGAGCGGAAGCGTTTGCCCCCCGGTCAGCGGCTGACCGACGGCTGGCCGATCCTCCACTACGGCGGCATCCCTAGCGTCGATCTCGACAGCTGGGAATTCATCATCGGCGGCCTCGTCGACAACGAGGTGAAGCTGAGCTGGGAGCAGTTCATGGAGCTGCCGCAGGTCGAGGTGCGCACGGACATCCATTGCGTCACCACCTGGAGCAAGTACGACAACGACTGGGTCGGCGTGCGCTTCACCGACGTGATGGAGCTGGCGAACGTCCGCCCGGAAGCGAAGCACGTGATGTTCCACTCCTATGGGGGCTACACAACCAACGTCCCGCTGAGCGAGCTGATGAAGGACGACATCCTCTTCGTGCACACCCACAACGGGCAGCCGCTCTCGCCGGAGCACGGCGCACCGCTGCGAGGGATGATCCCGCACCTCTACTTCTGGAAGAGCGCGAAGTGGGTGCGCGGCATCGAGTTCATCGCCGAGGACCGTCCCGGCTTCTGGGAGATGTACGGTTACCATATGCACGGCGACCCGTGGACCGAAGAGCGATACGGGTAGGCTGCGTCTCAGGCATTGACCAACGAGCACGGATCAGGAGGCCCCGATGGCTGCCGGTGGATTGAAGATCAGCCTTCGTTACTGCGTACCCTGAAACTACATGCAGAGGGCTGTCTGGACGGCGGCCGAGATTCTCTCCAACTATCAGGAGGACATCGAGAGCTTCAACCTTGAGATGGGTGGGAGCGGCGACTTCGAGTTCTCGATCGACGGCGACCTCGCGTACTCGAAACGCGAGACCGGCGAATACCCCGACGTGAAGCTGCTGAAGCAGGCTGTCGTCGACGCACTCGAAGCGCGAGTCACGGCCTAGCGGTCGGCGCAGTCGGTTCGAGCGAAGAAACAGAGGCCCGGCGCATGCGCCGGGCCTCTTGCTATCTGCGGGACGAGTCGGGCAGCAGGTGACCGCCTAGATGTAGATGCGTGCCGAACCCGGCCCTCGAACGTGCCCGGAACGCCGCGCCTCGGCAGCAACAGCGTCCGCGACCAGCTTCCCGGCATCCCCGTTAAAGACTGAGGGCAGGATGTAGTCTTCATTTAACTGGTCGTCGGGGATCACGCTGGCGATCGCGCGGGCAGCGACGATCTTCATCTCCTCGGTGATGTCGGTCGCGCCGGCGTCCAGCGCGCCGCGGAAGAGGCCGGGGAAGCACAGCACGTTGTTCACCTGGTTGGGGAAGTCGGAGCGGCCGGTGGCGATCACCTGCGCCATGCCCTGGATCAGGCCGGGCATGATCTCCGGCTCCGGGTTCGCCATCGCGAACACGATCGCGCCGTCGGCCATTGCGTCGACGTCCTCGGGCTCGAGCATGCGAGGCGCGGAGAGGCCGAGGAAGAGGTCGGCTCCGACCATCGCCTCGCTCAGCGTGCCGTCGAAGCCTTCCTTGTTCGTGTTCTCAGCGAGCCATGCCTTGGCGGGGTTTAGGCCCTCGCGACCCTCGTAGATCGCCCCGCGTGTGTCGTACGCGATCACGTTCTTGACGCCGTAGTTCATTAGGATCTTCGTGCAGGCGGTGCCGGAGGCACCCGCGCCGACCAACACCATCTTCAGGTCTTCCGGCCGCTTCTGCACGATCTTCAGCGCGTTGATGATGCCAGCGAGCACGACCACGGCCGTGCCGTGCTGGTCGTCGTGCATCACCGGGATGTCCAGCTCCTCGCGCAGCCGATCCTCGATCTCGAAGCAGCGCGGCGCGGAGATGTCTTCGAGCAGGATGCCGCCGAAGCCGGGCGCAATCGCCTTTACGACGTTCACGATTTCGTCTGGGTCCTTCGTGTCGAGGCAGATCGGCCAGGCGTCGATGCCGCCGAAGCTCTTGAAGAGCATCGCTTTGCCCTCCATCACCGGCAGTGCGCCCTGCGGGCCGATGTCGCCGAGGCCGAGCACCGCCGTGCCGTCCGTGACGATCGCGATCGTGTTCACCTTCGTCGTCAGCGCCCAGACGGAATCCGGGTCGTCGTGCACCTGCATGGAGACGCGGGCGACGCCCGGTGTGTAGACGTGCGAGAGCTCCTGCATCGTGCGGATGTTGACCTTGTTGGCGACCTCGATCTTGCCGCGCCGGTGCAGCTGGAAGGTGCGGTCGGAGGCGAGTTGAATGTCGACGCCGGGGATCGCGGCGACGCTCGCGACGATCTCCTGTGCGTGCGCCTCGTCGCGACAGAAGACGCGGAAGTTGCGCACCATCACGTCCGATTGCGCCTCCTGAATCTCGATGTCACCGACGCTCGCGCCGTGCTCGCTGATAGACCGTGTGACCTTCGCCAAGTTCCCGACTTCGTTGTCGATCGCCAGCCGCAGCAGCAGCGGGTAGTTCGAAATCTGCGCGGCGTACTCGCCCGGATCCTGATTCGTCATTGCGTCCTCCTCGGAGTACGGCTTCTGGCACCTCGGACATCGGGCCGGCGGTTCCGCCTGTCGGGGGAACCATCCGTGCCCGCAGAAGGTGCAGGTACGCTGCGGCGCTGAGCTGACCATGATTTATGCTTTAGCATCCATTTGTCATAACCGCAAATTCGGCGTGAAGCAGAGCTTGCAACTTCAACAGGGCCGGTGGCGGGCGCTCGTTCGCGTGCTAAGATGCCGCGCCTCTCACACCGTGAATGGTTATTCACACTCCCCCAACCCGGACGGGATCGCAATCGATGCGCATGCCAACAGTCTCACGTCCTCGCATTCCGACCGAACGCGTGCGGGCGGCCTTGCGACGATCCATTAGGTTGCTGAAGCGTGGTGTCGAGGCGGCGAGCGACGCCGCGAGTACGGTCGAGGAGCGTGGCGCCGAGGTGGTCGGCGACGCCGTCAGCACCGTCGAAGCGCATGGTGCCGAGGTTGTGAGCGAGGCCGCGGAGACGGTCGAAGAGCTCTCCCCGGCGCGCCGGCACCGCAAACGCCGGGCGGGAATGATCGCGGCGGTCACCCTTGGTGGCGCTGCCGTCGCCACCGCTGTCTACCTCTGGTGGCGGCAACGTCGCGATCAGGATCCCGCGCGACTATTCACCCCCGAACCGCAGCAGCCCGACCCCGTCCCGGCCGACCAGCCCGATGACGCACCACAGGCTCCGACCGCCCCGCCAGAGGTGGTGCAGGCCGACGAGCGAGTCGAGGCCGTCGCGCCGACCCCCGCGCCAACACCACAGCCGGTCGAGCCACCCGCAGCCCAGCAGCCCGCCCCGCCACAGCCGGTCGAGCCACCGGCAGCCCAGCAGCCCGCCCAGCCGCAGCCCGTGGAGCCACTCGTAGCCCAGCAGCCGGCCGCGCCGGTGGCTGTTCGCCAGCCGGTCGCCCGGCACGCGCCCTTTGGCGACCTCGACGAGCTCGACGACATCACGACGAGCGAGCGGGTCGAACCGCTGGTGCGCGTCCGAACCCCGTCGCCGCGTCGGGCGATCCTCAGGCTGCCACCGGGCCTCCCGCATCCGCCGCCACCGCGCATTCCGTCGCGATGGATCCCGCTGCCGCTGGGGCGTGCGGCCGCGCCTCGGATCCACTAACCCTCGCGAGCGCGGTCGACCCGATGACCGGTGCGGCAGCCGCTGCTATGCTCGACATGCGCTCGCCCCCATCGTCCAGAGGCCTAGGACGCCACCCTTTCAAGGTGGTAACCGGGGTTCGAATCCCCGTGGGGGCACCACGCGCCATCCGGCGACGTGCGGGCGCGCTCAGCGTTCAAGGTGACTGAGCCAGCAAGCGCGCGGGGAGATGGTGTGGTTCAAGGTCTGTCTCGCGATGTTTGAGACGCGGGCCCTGTTCGACGCCCTGCTGCGGCCTGCCATTGAAGGCCCGCGCGTAACGTCGAGCACGAACTGGATCGACGAGACAGAGCGCCCGCTGTGGCAAGAGAGTGTGTCGCCGAAGGTGGCAGGCTGTGACGGAGCCGAGACCGTCCTGGAGCCGCACTTTACATCGTTGGACGAGGCTGTCTCAGTGATCACTGCTGAGACCGATGCGAGCGGCAACGAAGCGCTGTTGAGCTTTTACGGCGAGCCCTTCATGGTGCGGGCGTCCAATCAGGATGTTCCTCGCTACATCTTTCACGTGCAGCGCAATTCAGAACTGGTCAGTCGCCTGCAAGAGCTGTAGCGAAGCTACCGGCTGGCATAGCCGCAAGTCTGCGGCGATCCCCGATGTTGGGGTGTCGTCATGAAGGCTGTGCGCCCGACCGATCACCGTCAGGCGGGCCGGCGCTCTGTTACCTCCGGAGAAGCACTCGAGTCACGGCTGACCAGGATCGCCGCCACAACGTCGCCGGGCGCGACACCTTCGAGGGCAGCTCGAAGACTTGCCCGGGCCGACGTTCGGCTAGTTCTCTGATCGTGATTTCTCGTGCTGTGGGCATCGGATGCTGCTCCGGGTCGGGGGAGACCTTCGCGTCGGCGAGGCGAGTATAGCGCAGCTGGACTATTGCTCGTGCCCCGTCGCCCGCGTCTCGACGTCACGCGACTTGAGAGTGCAAGGTGTCTCTGCCTCGGAGCCTGCAGCGTGTTCCGCCGCGAGCCCGACCGAAGTCAACGGAGTCCGATGAGCGATCAGCGTCCGATCTTTCACACCGAGAGTGGTGTTGCCGTGCCGGGTGTCTCCGTGCGTGAGATGCGCGAGATCGACCGCATCGCCGTCGAGGATCGTGGCCCCTCGCTGTTGCAGATGATGGAGCACGCTGGTATGAGCCTGGCGATCCATGCGCTGGAGTTGCTGGGTGATGGCTGGGAGCATCGCCGGGTGATCGTGCTTGCCGGGACCGGCGGCAACGGTGGCGGCGGCATCTGCGCCGCGCGCCACCTCGCCAACCGCGGTGTTGATGTGCTGGCCGTCACCTCCGGGCGCCCGTCGCAGGCGGACGGTGCGCTGGGCCAGCAGTTGATGTCGCTCGCGGAGGCGCCGGCGGAGGTGATCCCATTCTCGGAGGCCTTCGATGTGGCCGAGGCTGATCTCGTGATTGACGCGGTGATCGGCTACTCACTGAAAGACGCGCCGCGCGGCCCGACGATGGCGCTGATTCGCGCCGCGGAGGCAGCGCCCGCACCGGTGATCTCGCTCGATGTGCCATCGGGCGTGGACCCCGACACGGGCGAAACGCCGGGTGTGCACGTGCACCCGTCGGTCACCGTCACGCTGGCGTTGCCGAAGCGCGGACTGACCGAGGAGAACGCGGGCGAGCTGTGGCTGGTCGACCTGGGCATTCCGCCCGGCGTCTATGCGCGCGCGGGACTGGCGTTCGAGCCGCCGTTCGGCGCGTCGTCGCAGGTGTCGCTGCGCTACCCGCAGCCACCCAACGAGGGTGACGCGTAGCAGGTGAGCGTCGGCAGAGTTGCTGCCGACAGAGTTACTTCTGGCTGAGCTACTTCTGTACTTGCGGCAAGATCTCGGTCGCGATCAGCTCCAGTACATCGAAGTTCTCCTGCGCGTGGTGCTGCAACATCACGCGGCTGAGGCCGGCCTCCTCGCGCCGCCCCAGCTCCTCGACAACCTCACCGGGCGTGCCGATCAGCCAGCCGCCACGGGCGCGCAGGTTCTCCATCACCTCGTCCGTCGAGGCGCGAGCGAACATCGGGTTGCCGACCTTGATCTCTTCCGCGTGCGCCGTCACGGTGGCCTCGTCCTTGCCGATCACGAACCCGGCCATCTGCGAGTGCTCGATCGTGGCGGGGTCGCGGCCGACATCGACGCAGTGACGCTCCAGCACCTCGCGCTTCTGCTTGTAGATATCGACGCCGCCGGCGACGAAGTTCCATTCGTCCGCGTGCTCGGCGACGATGCGCAGCGTGCGCTTCTCGCCGCTGCCACCGACCAGCATTGGCAGCGGGCTCTGCACGGGCTTCGGGTAGCAGACCGCGTCTTTCAGCTGGTAGTGCTTGCCGTCGAAGTTGGCCGGGCCCTCGCCCCACAGCGCCTTCAGTACGCGGATCGACTCGTCCAGCCGATCCATGCGCTCGCCGACACCGGGGAAGGGTAGGCCGAAGGACTCGTGCTCCGGCACGTTCCAGCCAGCACCGACGCCGCAGATGAAGCGCCCACCCGAGAGCTCATCGATCTGCGCCGCCATGCGCGCCAGCAGCGAAGGGTGGCGGAAGGTCATGGAGGCGACGAGCGGGCCGAAGCGGATGCGCTCCGACTCTTCCGCGACCATGACGAAGGAGATGAACGTCTCCAGCGCCGACCGTTCGCGAGGTTCCGCGAAGGGGAAGAAGTGGTCGGAACGCCACAGCGATTCGAAGCCGGAGTCCTCCGTGGTGCGGATGATGCGACGCCAGCGATCCCACGTCAGCCCGTCCTGGCCCTCGATCATCACTCCCAGGTTCATGGCTGCCCCCAACGCTTCGCCGCCCACCTCGATGCTGGCCGGGCGTGCCGAATGTAGCGCATGGCTGCCGAGGTGGCACGGTGGCTCACGGGCGTCGACGGTTCCGGTCGCCGCGAAGTAGGGGTGACCGTGACTTGAGACTCGCGCCGCGGGCGGTTACCGTTTCAGCCTCGGTGCCGCATTCGTCTAGTGGCCCAGGACACCGCCCTCTCAAGGCGGAGATCAGGGGTTCGAATCCCCTATGCGGCACCAACCGAACCGAGTTCACGGGTGGCCTTTGCGGGCCGCCCTTGGTGATCAGCCGAGTGATCACTTGTGGCCATGTGGTGGCCATCCGTTCTTCGAGACGCCGCGCGGAGCACTCAGGAGCCCTTGGCTAGTGACCCCCGAACACGAGGAAGCCTTGTTCACTGAGCGTGTTCGCTAGTGCGACCTCAGCTAGGAGGGCTTGCTCGTAGGTCATGGGGTTCAGGTGCGTGTACAGCGCCGGCAGCAGCCGGAGCCCATGCTTACGCACGACACGCGACGCCTTGTGTCCCGTCTTGTGATTCCCGAAGCGTGCCTCGGGGGTCAGTCCCGTAATGCCGACGTAGACCGGCAGCGCTGACGACGCCTTGCTGCGCAGGGCGGCGACATCGAGCTCGACGACGTAGAGGGAGTGGTTGCGCGATGGATAAATCGGCCGTGCTGGCGTTCGAGTACGCGGCGAAGTCATGGTCACAAGCGGTCGCACGGTATTGCGCGAATGCCTACGCGTGGCGGTGGCGCGACGCGATCGAAGCGTGCGAGTAGAACTTCCGTCGCTACAGGCTCAGGATGTACTCCCACTGACTGTCGAGCAGCCCTCGATGCGCTTCGACCCATTCCGTGCCGTGTGACTTCACCAATCTCTGATCCCACTGTTCGCGGGTTTCCCCCATCACGGTTTCGAGCGCCTCGCCTGATGGCGTCCAGCGCTTCATCGGCGGAATCCGAACAAATCCATCCAAGGGTGCCGACTCAGTCTCTGAAGTTTCCACAGCACTCGATCCGTCCAGCCCACCATGGGGCTCTTGTTCGCTGCTGCGATAAGTTTCGCAGCTTTCGTTGTCGGACTGCTATTGGTGCCAGTAGACACGTGGACAAAAGGCAGCCGTCTCTAGTGCACCGAGGCGCCTAGACTGCGAGCCTATGGCACTACCTGACCTTCTGCAGCAGCTCGACCCTCGGAACACCGTCCGCAAGGGCCGTCAGTTCGAGACGCTTTGCAAGTGGTACCTCAACAACGCACCGGAGTATCGGGGCCAGTTCCGGCAAGTGTGGCTTTGGGGCGACTGGCCTGATCGCTGGGGGCAGGACGCAGGAATCGACCTGATCGCGGAGACACACGACGGTGACCTCTGGGCGATACAAGCGAAGGCTTACGACGAGCGCTACACGGTAACCAAGGCGGACGTGAACTCGTTCCTCACTGAGTCTGCTCGACCCATGATTGCGCAACGGCTGCTGATCGCGACTACGGATCACCTGAGCAGGGCCGGTCACAGACTCAGAGTCGAGTCTGCCGATACTCCGCCCCTCAGGGGCCAATCTCGACAATCAAAGAACTTCGCCCGTCACCGACTCCCAGCTAGGGGAGCGGCCGTAGGAAGATGTAGGGCTCGGTAGGGGACGGACTAACGTCTCCGTGAAGACCCCCCGCCGCACTTCCCTCATCCTGCGCGAGGGCTTCGACCCAGCCGGGGAAGCCGGGCCGGAGGGCGTCAGTGAGGGACCCCCTCACAATCGAAATCAATGAGAGCCGAGGGCCGCCAGTGCTCCTTGGCGGCTAGGAGGCGGGGGCCGCGTGGTCACGAGGCGCAAACCAGGAAAGCAGGCCTCCTATCGCCGCTAGTCCGGCGACGAAGATAGCGACGCCCTCAAACCCGGCATCTGAGTTGATCGCGCCGGCGACCGGCGGCGCGATCGCTCCGATCAGCGCGCCACCAGCAAATAGCGCGGCAACAGAGGCTCCCTCGGAGCCGGCCTCAGTCGCATCCATCGTCGCGGCGACGATCACGGGCATGATCGAGAAGATGAAGACACCGAGGAACACCATGGTGATAGCAAACGGCCAGCCACTGTCGGCCCACAGGAACGCGATGACACACAACCCGATCGCAGCGAAGCTGAGCGTTGACACAATCCGCCG